>OLSD01002721.1_pt1 | contig 12106 bp, 7 predicted proteins | sample 1672211 | NCBI WGS metagenome assembly OLSD01 (sample SAMEA3136659, study PRJEB25190) | human gut metagenome
TCACATTGAGGATTAGATAGTTGTAAATAATCTTAATATTTAACGACACTCCCTATTTAATCCAACTTCTTGAACCACAACGTCCTCTTTCTACGATAGTAAATATTCCCGATAAGAGATTCTGTAAAGATCAACGAGTTGATTTTTCCATTGAATTGCCCTACGGAGAAACAAAAACAGGCTTTATATTTGAATTGGATGGCATACCATATCATTCAAATATTTTCCAGAGACTACACGATGAAAACAGAGACCAATTAGCTTCTGATAGTGGTTGGGACACTTATCGTTTGGAAAAACTGAAGGATTATTCGCTTTTGCGAAATTGGGAACAAGAGGTTTCATTGAGCAAGTATCTTTCGGTAATAAAGCATAATACTCAAAAGCACATTGTCGGCAAGTGGAAAGATACACTTCAGATAGTTCTTTCACCTCTCGCAATAGCACGCGTAGAGAGAATTCTTTTGCAAGCATTACTATCAGGTGCTATTAATTTAGCATCTGAGAAGTGGGCTATATTAGTAATTGAACGCGACGTCCCCTGTGCAACTATTGCAATAAGCCTTCTTAAAGCATCTTTTGAGAAACTTTCTGCTATGGACGGTTCCAATGTGAATCTGCCCCAGATAAGCCTTACAATTGTTTCAACTAAAGAGTTTGCCGATTCTAAACTTCATATGGGCAATGCTGTTGAGACGTCGGTTCCAGATAAGGACTTTGACCTTTGCATTGATATTTCTATGCTGCTACGTGATAACATTGATGCATTACCACTTAATGTCAAAGCAAATGCTGTATATATTATACGTTCATCTCATTACAAGAAGAAAGAAAGAACAATATGTTCAGCAGAAAATATCATATACCCTCCCTTCGTAAAAAAGAATGCGACGGGAACGTATGTTACAGATAAGGAGAGAGAACAATTACTGACATACTTCTTGCAAAATATCTTTAGGAAGCCATCCTTCCGTCATGGTCAGTTGCCTATATTAAGTCGGTCGCTGTCGGATAAAACAACAATAGGACTTTTGCCTACTGGTGGAGGAAAGTCTTTGACTTATCAATTATCCTCTATGTTGCAGCCAGGAGTCACTATTGTCGTTGATCCTCTTGTCTCCTTAATGGTAGATCAAGTTCGTGGGTTGCGTGCATTAAGGATTGACGCAAGTGATTGTGTTAATGGTGGTATGGACGGAAAGAAAAAAGCAAAGAAGCTAAATATGTTACAAAATGGTTCGCTTCAATTTATGCTTCTTTCACCAGAAAGGTACATGATGGAGAATTTCCGTGATAGCCTGATTTCGATGACAGAAAAGAATCACATCTACTTTTCTTATGGTGTTATAGACGAAGTTCATTGCGTGTCTGAGTGGGGACATGATTTTCGTCCTTCATATTTGCATCTTGGACGCAACATGATAAACTACATGCGTACAAAATCAGGTCGTCCGCTGTCTGTTATAGGACTGACGGCGACGGCATCTTTCGACGTGCTCGCAGATGTAGAACGTGAACTTACACTTGGCGGCAATCTTAACATTGACAGTGAAACTATAGTCCGTTCAGAGGATGATTCGCGTCCTGAGTTAACATATCGCATCATTAATGTTGAGTCTGATTTTGAACAGCTAAGAGAAGAGTACAATCAACATCTGTTGAAAGCGCAATCAGAACGGGAGTTGAAGGACATCGTCGCTAAATCAAAAAAGCAAAAGATGTATGAGCTTCTGAAACAGATTCCTCATGATATTCAACAATATAACACGGGTAATGAGCACACTGAATGCCATTTAACGGATTATGTTGCTTCACAATTCTATACTGCCGATGACAATGAAAAATATCACAATGCTGGTATTGTGTTCTGTCCTCATGCCCACGGACCATTTGGAGTGAAAGACACTGAATGGGGAGCTGGTCAAGGGATATCAACATATTTAAGGACTGAATATGGAGCCTTGCTGAAAATCGGCACTTTTGTTGGTGGCGACAAACCTACAGGTGCCATGAGTAAGTTCAATGACAATGATTTGAACCTGATGGTTGCAACCAAAGCTTTTGGTATGGGTATTGACAAACCCAATGTGCGATTTACTATCAATTTCAATCATCCTTCATCCATTGAAAGTTTTGTACAAGAAGCAGGACGTGCAGGTCGTGACAAAAAACACGCTATAGCATATATCTTGTATGACTCTTCAGAATTCATACATCTTACCATAGATAAAGTAAATGATCTTCGTGTCGCAATACTTAAAACTTTGAATGTAGACCCTAAATGGTTGGAATATTATGTAAATAAGTTTGTGCTGCGCTCTGATTTTCTTGCATTATGCAATGATAATAACTGTGGCAAAGATGTTTCACAGCAACTCATGACTGTATGCAAAGAAAAAGGGTTCATTGAAAGTGTGGATAAGGACATTGTTCTATGGTTTCATAATAACTCCTTTCGCGGCTTGTACAAAGAGAAGGTTATTCTTATTGAGTTGACAGACAGAATCCTCAATGTAAAACCAACTCAACTTCAGAAAGTTCAAGGATTGCTCATTGATGAAACCGGCAATGATGATGTTTTACTGAAACTTGATCTCAACAGAAATGCGGTTAAAATTCAGTCTAAGGAAAACGTTAAGAAACAATATGGTTATGTCTTTCTGGATAATCTTTCCCCACGATATAATCACATCAATTTCGACAATACAGTATGTCAGCATATCAGTAAGGCTTTAATAAAGATTCTTTGTGACTATAAAGATCATTCGGCACGTGCACTTCTCCGTCCTTTAGAAGGAGTGGACAATTCAGAGGAAGGCATTTATAGTGCTATGTCGAAAGCCGATGCTGATGGCTATGTATACGTAACGGTTTCATGGGAGAATCAAGTTCAACAGGACTTTGAACAGTTTGAAGAGTCTATCAGAACAGAGATTACAAATATTGCCAAACAACAAGGTTGGTCTGCCCTCTGTGAAGATAGATATGGAAAACTTAAACTCAACAAGGTGGGTGACTTCGATGGGTTAATTGCTCAAATAAGTAAATGTTCTGGTGATGCAAGTTGGCTTAGATATCATGCTGCAAATAATATATACAGCAGACTAAGACAATTATTCTGCAAAAAGCGTGACAAAGATGATACTGATAAGGCTATCTATCGTTTATGTTGCATCGGTTTGGTTGAAGATGTTACCATTGATTACTTGTCACAGACATACGAATTGAAAATTCGCAAGAGGACCGAAGAAGAGTTCAAACATTTCATGCTTGATTTCTTCATGAAATACTATTCTCTTGAACAAGCCAGTAAAAAGGTTGAGCAGATAGATGACCAAAAAGGTCGCAATTACCTTGATAAATGCTTAGGATTCCTTACAGCATTTGTATATGACAACTTGGAAAAGAAGCGATTTCGCGCTATTGAAGATATGCGTGTTGCTTGTGAAGACAGTATTGTCCATCAAGAGACCGAACATAATGACAAATGGCTGAAAGAGTTTATCCACTTGTATTTCAATTCAAAATATGCAAGACATGATTACGAGGTCAATGGTGAATGCTATTCTCTTTCCAAAGATACAGATGAATATGGAAAAGAAGATTTCGATACGGTTCTAAAATACATTGAAGTGGTCTCAATAGATAACTCTGGAAGTGAAAAGGACAATCTAAAACACCTTTATGGTGCTACATTGCTATGTTTAAGAGCGCATCCGGACAATGCATCTCTTCTTTTGCTACTCACTTACTGTATTGCTCTTTTAGGGGCTGGAAATAACGAAACGCTAAAAAGTAATGCATTGAATGGCTATGTCGATGGATTTATGTCATTATACGAAAGAGAAAAAAGTAAAATATGGAAGTATGTAGACAGATTTAATGATATTTTGGCTCTTAAAACAAAAGAAGAATTCATCAAAGAGGATCTTATTAAAAATGGCAAGGAGGCATTAATGCTTTTTATTCATGAGAAGAATTTTAATGACTTCACTGGAAAATACGTAAACCCAGACAATGATAAAGACAACGATAAAGACAACGATAAAGACAACGATAAAGACAACGAAAAAGACAACGAAAAAGACAACAATAAAAATAACGATAAAAACAAATAAACATGGCATACGATATTAATGCGGCTTTAGAACGCCTTGAAAACAACCTTGCTGAAGTTGAATCAGCCAAGAATCAAGTAGAGGAGACGATTGCTACAAGCGAAAGTTTGCAACAAATCATCGGTAGATATACAGCTACTCTCAATTCTATGGGAAAAGATATCTCTTCATTTATTGAAGAGATACACAATTATCAAGACATCAATACGACTGAACTTAGTTCGGCTACAGATGCTATCAAAACATCTTGTGAATGCGTAATAAACAAATTCAATGCAGATGTTAAGAATGCAACGAAAAGCTTTGATGAAAAGCTTTCGGAAACAATAGTGAAATTTGCTTCCGAGAATGAGAAGTTGCGGATTCAAGTTAATAAACTTAATTCTCTTCAAGATGTCTTGAACAAGGCAACTAAAGAGGTAAATGAAGTAGAAAAGAAGGTTGACATTCTTGCTACAGAATTGAAAACCTCGCAAGACTCGCAAGACAAAACTCTTGCAAGTGTCAAATCCTCACTTGAAGTGCTACCATCTTCTGTTAAATCACACGCTGCAGCAATCGTGGAAGAGGTGAATAATCATGCTTCGGATTTGAAAACAAAGTCAGAAGAAATCATCGAAGATGTTTCTAAGGCAATTCAGAAACTTGACAATCAAAATTCAGTCCTAACAGAAACAAAAAAACTTTGCGATGATATAAAGGGAGATATAGGAAACTTGAAGGACTCTATAGATGCTCAATTTGAATCAATGAGAAGTACCATAAATATAAACCGATGGATTGCAATCATCGGTATATTAGCACTCATTGTTTTGCATTTTATATAATTCTAACAACAATATAAGTATGAACAATATTATTGAAGACTTCTGTGTGGCTTGGCAAATGCTTGATGCAGAACTCATAATAAAGCATTTAGATGATAGCTTTGTCTATGATTCACAATGGGTGTTTGAATCACTGGATTGCAATGGATACAAGGATTACATCCGCGGAAAATTTGCAACTTTGGAAAAGAATGGCATTCGGATAACGGCATCTATAGTTGAAGATCCTTATTGGGGTGGTCAGATGCTCATGCTTGGTCAAAATGGACAATCAAGTTACTATAGAATCAAAGTTAAAAACGGGAAAGTGATTAAAGGAGACTTGTGTATGTTCTAACCGAAACGAAAATCAATAGCATTGGCTATCTGCAGCAACAAGCCTTTTAATCTGTTACTTGATGACATAAATCCCCTCTCTGTCTATTTCGTCCAACAAATACGGATTGATATGTTTGTGGAGTCTGATGACATCAACGGAACATTGGAGAAGATCTTCAAGGAAGCGTTTCAGCCTTACAACCATATAGACTTTCGGCTCCATTTCGACACAAACATCCACATCGCTACCTTCATGCTGCTCGTTTCTTGATACGGAACCGAAAATGCGCAACGACCTTATGCCGAAGTCACGCTTAAGTTCCTCAGCTTTAGATGATATCAGCGATATGTATTCTTTTGTTGTCTTCATTGGATAAAAATACAACCTGACGCAAAGTTAATGATTTTATTTGGAAAGACAAGGAAAACAATGATAAACTCTATCATTCACATCGTTTTTTCCATATACAAGGTGGAAAAACAAATAATCATTTAAACCTGCATATCGTTTTGCCACAAAACAAATTATGGTTATATTTGTGGCATCTATTAACTATTGACCAAATTCAACACATTATGTTATACGGCTATACATGGAAACAAAAGAATCCTCCCACACCAGAAGAAGAAAAGGCGGAGAAGGAGCGCATGCGAAAGGAACGACGCAAAGAGATTATCGGGACGGCAATACTACACACTCTGTTGCTGCCCATACTGCTGCCGGTAGCTGTTGTCGTTCTTGTTTATGTCGGTATAGAGATTTGCGTGGAGAAGATAAAGGAATGGAAAAAGAACGGATGGAAACGTAGTAAGAAAGATGTGGAAAAGGTGGAATGGTCGAAGCCACGTCCAAAGCTGCTGTCGCACACCATCACGACGTGCAACCACGAGTTGCCGGCGCTGTTCGACAGACACTACGTAGTATACGTGGAAACGGAATACAACCAACCGCTCAACTCCTTCATCTGCAACAATATGGAATATATACGCAAAGGATTTTTGGAAAAGAACTACCATTTTGTATATATCCCCGAACTGAAGAATCTTTCTGACGAAGACCTTGCGTGCGCCTTCCCTCTCGACACAGCATCGATGACTGATGAGATAAGGAACGACATTCGCAATATCACCACCGAACAGTTCTCTCATATGTTCGCCTCTCTTATCGGTATGGACTTTAGCGGCAGCAAGGCAGGACTGTTGAGTCTACACCGCTATCACAACGATGAAGGATACAAAATACCCGACCTTGATTATTCAAAATCCCACTTTGTCTATGTAGACCTGCAGAACTGCTGCCCCGACAACATCAAGGAGGCGTTCGAGGAATATTTTGAGTTCTACGCCACAGAACTGAAACCAGGTGTCTTCTGCGTACGTCCAAGGGAAGAATACCCTCTTGACATCTGGCAGGAAGGAGAAACCGGCGGACTTCAGAACAACGTCCCGGACTATTTGTTTTATGATGTCCAGCAGAAGATGTTGGGCATAGCCGAGGAGATAAGGCAGAGAGTAGAAATTCTGAGGCAGGGAGGATATATCGAACTGCTCCTGCATACGCTCGGCGCAGACCTCGTGAAGCAGATTAACGACTCACGGAAGACCGCCACTCCACTGATGCACCTCAATATATCCGACAAACTGCGGATATTCATCCCGGAACTGGACAACCGGGAGATGAAGATGCCTGCCCTCGCCCGTGCCTTGTATGTGTTCTATCTCCGCCATGAGGAAGGAGTGGAGTTCAAATTCCTCTCGGAGTTCACAGAAGAGCTCTTCTCACTCTACCGCCTCGCCAGCAACCGTCTCGACGACACCCGGCTGCGCGCCACGGTGGACAGTCTGGTGAACCCTACGGAAAACAAGATCAACGAATGTGTGAGCAGAATAAAGACGGCGTTCCTCAGTGTGATGGACGAATATGCGGCACGCAACTACTGTCTGCAGATGCGCAGCAAGGAATTCAGAAGGGAAGCCTCAGATGAGGAAGGCAAGGTGAGGCTGTTCAAGGACATGGCGAAATACATTTCCCTGCCGCGCCATCTGGTCAGCTATCCGGATGCCGTCAGACAGGTGCCTGTCATAAAGGGCAGCAGTTTCCATGACAGGACCCTTATGGAGGAAGAGTTCGACCGTCGGCTCGACAGAATGAAAGAAGCGGAAAGCAATATTATGAATCTGGACAACAATAAAAGTCTCTTTGCCCGAAAGAAGCGCAAGGCGGAAAAACAACGTCTGCGCTCGGAACTGGTGGAGGCATCTATGGCTGTGCTCGAAATGCAACCGAATAATTTCCTTGCCCACTTCAACCTCGGCGAAGCATATTGCAACGCCGTGGACTTCGACAAGTCCATCCGCGAGAACACAATACTCATCGAGCACGATGCCTACACATGGAATGCCTCGTATATCAACCGTGCGGAAGCTTATCTATATGCCGGAGAATACGACAAGGGACTTGCCGACATCGACAGCTATTTCAATTCCCTCCGTCGATGGAAAGAGGGCGACGATGAAGCCGAAAGAATCAGGAAACAGCTCACCGCAAGGAGCGGCATGGCGGGGAGGTGAGAAGTTGTTTCGGGGCTTGGGACTATTCCGTCTCCAGGCCCTTCATTTTTTTCTTTGGTGTGATGCCGAGCGACTTGAGGCTTTCCACGCGGCGCATCACGTTGCCCGCACCGTCGTAGAGCTGGTTCTTAGCCTTGGCGTATGACGTGGAGAGGCGGGTGAGCAGGTCGCCGATGCCGGAGAAAGTATCCTCGAAGCCCACCACCTTGTCATAGAGGTCGGCGGCGGTCTTCACTATTTTCTCCACGTTCTTGTTCTGGCGGTCATACTGCCACAGGTTGTAGGCAAGCTGCAGGGCCATGAGCAGATTGCTGGGCGATATGATGATTATCTTCTTCTGATAGGCGTAGCGGCTCAGGTCGGGCTGCTGCCTCATGGCAGCGATATAGCTGGTCTCGTTCGGTATGAACATGAGCACGAAGCCGATGGCGTCGTCCACGAGCTTGCTGTAGTCCTTCTCGGCGAGCTCGTCGATGTGTTTCCTCACGCTTGCAGCATGGGCCTTGAGCAGACGGTCGCGCTCCGCCTCGTCTTCGGTGGCCACGGCATCGGTATATGCCGTGAGCGACACCTTGGAGTCGATTACCACGGAACGGCCCTCCGGGAAGCGCACCACCACGTCGGGACGGTAGTTGTGGCCGCTCTCGTCTTTCGTGTTCTCCTGTATGAAGAATTCCTCGTCCTTGCGCAGTCCGCTGTTCTCCAGTATAGTCTCGAGCACCATCTCTCCCCAATCACCCTGCATCTTGCTGTCGCCCTTGAGGGCTTTGGTCAGGTTGGCGGCGTCGGAGCCAATGCGCAGTGTCTGCTCCTTGAGATGTGCCACGGTCTGCTGCTGCTCCTGCTGGAAGAGCTTCATCGTGGCCTCGAAGGTGTTCTGCAGTTCCTTCTTGTTCACCTCGTTCTGCGTCTTGCTCTCTTCCACCGTCTTCTTGAAATCGGCAAACTGCTCCTTTATCGGCTTCAGCAGCTCGTCCATCTGCGTGCGGTTGCTCTCCTGAAGGTCGCGCTGCTTGGCGGCGAGCTGTTCGGCGGCGTTCTTCTGCATCTCCTGGCGCAGGGCCTCCAGCTTTTGTTCCCACTGGCGGTCGCTCTCCCGGCGCATACGTTCGGAGTTGCTGCGTTCGTGTTCGAGGGCTTCCCTAGCTTCGTCCTTTGCGGCGGCGAGCCGTGCAGCGGCATCCTCCTGCTGCTGGCGGAGCTGTTTCTCGGCGTTCTCCTGTAATTGGGAGAGTTGCTTCTCTGCATTCTCCTGTAATTGTACTGCCTGTTTCTCGGCATTATCCTGTGCAGACTGCAGGCGGTTTTCATATTCGTTGCGCATCAGTGCCGCGTCAGCCTTCAGTCTTTCGGCTTCGCTCTGCAGCATGGCGTTTCTTGCCGATTCGGCTGCTATCTTCGACTTGTTGCTGAGCATGCCGATGACTGCGCCCACGGCGATGCCAATGATTAAGGGGATGATGTATTCCATATATAATATGTGTAATAAAATATTAATCTACAAAGTTACGATTTAATTTCATCTTCACAAAATCCGGGAATAAGAAAACGCAGTTTTTCTTTGAAGGAAACCGACAAAGGGATTAGAGGTAAACGAAACGATAAAAAGGCATAGACAGCCGGGGGCTTTCATTCATCCCCCAACCGCCTATGCCAGTGTGTGTGTTATCAAATATTAGATTTAAGTTATTCTTTTATTGCATATCGCATACAGCGATTACATGGCAACCTTCGTGGAAATCACGCTGCTGTCAGCCAAAGTTGCTGTTACGACATAGATGCCGGATCCCATAGAGCTGAGGTCTACGCCGTTGGCGTAAGCGTTCTGCATCGTGCGACCATCGATAGAGCGCACTGTGAAGTCTGCCTTGTCGTTGTCAGCGAGGGTAACTCTCCTGCCCAATACCACGAGAGAATTGCCTGCAGCTGCCTTGACCTGGTCGATAGAGGTAGCGGTAGCCACCTTGAATGCAGGACTGATAGTCTGCTTCTGGTAGTTGCCCGTAGCGTCGGTCATCTCCAGACGCACGTCGAACCAGATATCCTTGCCTTCAGCCTTTACATCACTGAGATTTACCTCATAGAAATGTCCGAACGCAGGCATGAAGAACTTTTCCGGATCTTCTTTCAATGGAATAGCAACCCAGTCCTCTGTTCCGTGAGGAGCATAGAATGCCTTCACTGATTCAGGAGCGGAGCAGGTGTAGTGACCGACATAAGGATAGTCGGGATTCTCTACATAGTTGAAGTCGCCACCGGCAAAAATCATCTTTGCGCCCAAATTACTGTCAAGGTGGTCGCAGATATTACCCTGTGCATCCTTGAAAGTAAGCATCTGCAAAGTAGGAGCGGTATTGTCCTGCTTAGTAATATCATACTTCACAACAGAAATGTTCTTGCCATCAATGCCGTCTACTTTTACATTGCTATTTTTCAATGTAACAATAGTTCCATCAGCTGTGGCTTCCTCATTATAATCTACAAGACTGGCATCCGGTTCGCGAAGCTCACCATATCTGCCTCTATAAGAATATGAATCATAAACATCTACCTCATCTTCATAAGTCTCACGGACAGAATTGTATGCCATTACAGGAACGCTGTTGCCAAAATGTGCCTTACCGTCTGTTGCCTCGAACGAGAACTCCGGATGACCAGGATAGTATTTATAATTTGTTTCACCTACCGGCACATTGAATTCATCATACAAGTCACCGCCAGACACCATGAATTTCACACCCTCCTTGGCATTACCAAAAGCTGCAGGGGCTTTGATATACGAGAATGAAATAGATTCGCCATAGTCAGGATCATCCGAAAGAACATAGTAATCGGTTGCCATAGGACGCGCAAGCATGTTCACTTTATATTCATCGGTCAATTTTGATTCTGGACAGTCGATGAACGTAATGACCTTGCCTTCATCCCTTACATCCTTTCCGCCCCACAAGCGGCTGTAGGTATATGCATATCCATCGAAAGAGAAAGCTGCCTCTATACCAGGCTGGTTGATATAGTCATCATCCAGGGCTGGAGAAGTGGTAAACTCTGAAGAGAGCTTGAAGAGATTTGCCGGGTCAGAATTGAATACATTCTTGGTAAAGTCGCTCATCACAGCCTTATAAGCATAATAATGCGAACCTACCGCAGCAGCAACGACCTCTCCGACATAGTACTTGTCGCTGACGTTGTTGATATAGAAGTCCATAAGGTATCCCTTCTTCCTGGCAGCAAAGTCCATCATACGCTTTGTGGGTCCATAGTCCTTGTGAATGATGGAGTACAGCTTTACCATATCATCCGCCGTCTTAGGCGTTACGACCTTTTGGTCTTCTGTTATATTCATGTGCAGCTCCTTGTTTTTCTCATCAAAGAAATGGAACTCTACAGGAATGTTTGCTTCGGTATGCGCAATGGAGATCTGCTGATCCTGCGTCAAATCAACATTTTCCTTGTACACGAAATGGGCAACGCCGTAGTCATCATAAATTTCAACATACAAATCGTAAACGCCCTTTGGAACAGTCGTTTTACACTCTTTTCTGGTGAACTCAAGTTCTCCCGAATAATTCTTATTGAAAATCATTGCATCAACTGGTCGTTTATCAGCAGTGATAACCAATGATGAGGTTTCAGTCTCAGCCTCAGCCTTATTGCAACGGATTGGCGCGAAACTTTTCTTTGTGCCATAATCCCGCATTAAGAATTTCTGACCCTTCGGCAGGACTACTTCCGAGTTTTCAGAACAACGGATCTTTCCTGTCACCACTTTTGCTTCTTGAGCACTGGCGGATGCTGTAGACGCAGCAAGCGCAATGAATAATGCAGATAACGTTTTTTTCATAAAACTAAATTTTATACGAGTTTAAAATATTACGGTTCTATATATATATCAAATGATGATTTCAACATTTAAAATGCAACTTTTGTGGAAAAGACTTTGTCCGTTGCCGTAACGGCTGTCACTACGTAAATGCCGCTTCCCATACCGCCTAGGTCTACGCTGTCAGCATAAGAAACAGGCGGCAGGGAATCAAGAGGGTTTATCCCTGCTGTCTATATAGATGTGTGTTCTCAGTAAGTCTGCATCATCTCACTTCTTGGCGATGATGTCTATAATAGATTATTAAAGAGCTATCTTTGTAGAAAGAGCATTGCCGTCAGGCCAATACAGCCGTAACGACATAGATGCTACAACCATGAATTCATCAATATTAACTCAAGTTTCGGATTTAGACTTTGAGGTTGAATTTATTGCATAAAAAAGGCTTT
>OLSD01002733.1_pt1 | contig 12050 bp, 10 predicted proteins | sample 1672211 | NCBI WGS metagenome assembly OLSD01 (sample SAMEA3136659, study PRJEB25190) | human gut metagenome
GTTACATTATAACATGTAACGGAGAGAAAGATGGTTGTCGTTAGCCATCTTTTTTCTTTTTTCAGATAAATTCAGAGAGGGTATGACTCGTTGTGAGTCATACCCTCTCTGCTCTGGAACTATCTATTTCCCGACAGCCCCCTGCTTTGGAACTATCTATTTCCCGACAACCCCCTGTATTATTTACTCTTATGAAAAAGTATCGTACAGATTAGTACAGTAAACGGTACAGAAAGCACGATCCCGAAGCTTCCCGCCAGTCCCTGCATGATCGTAATACCAATATTATTGGAATTAATGATCTGCTGATACGGAAGATCATAAGAATAATCCAGAAGAAGTGTACTGACACTGCTTCCTGCAAATGCCAGGATCAGTGTGCTGCTGTCTGTTCCCATCATGTCTCTTCCCACACGCAGCCCGGCTTTGAAAAGTTCTTTCCGGGTTAATGAAGTATTCTGTCTGTAGATTTCATCAATAGCACTGCTAATGGACATAGCAACATCCATCACTGCTCCCAGACAGGAGATCAGCAATCCTGAAAAAAGCAATCCGCCAACCTGGATACGATTCGTGTTCCAAAGAGTCATCAGTGTCTCAATATCCGAAACATTAAAACCGGTAATCCCGGAAGCCTTGCTGAAACACCACGCTGAAATTCCTGCAAGAACAACGCCGGCAAGTGTTCCAAGTGTCGCTGCACATGTCTTCCGTGTCGGACCTCCGATCAGATACATAGTAACCAACGTTGTAATAAAGCATACAAACATCGCCGTCCAGAACGGTGAAAATTTCAGATATACCAACGGCAGATAAACAAAGATCACGCAGAAGAATGTAAAAATCAACCCAAGGCATCCCTTAATTCCCTGTTTCCCACCAATCAGACAGAGAGCCAGCAGATAGATAATCGCAAAGATATAAATAATGCCTTCTCTGTCCTGTCCGGACCACCAGCTCTGTTTTTTCCATCTGATTCAATTTAATGACAAAAACAGCGAACATACAGACAAGTAAAAGATAAACAAGATACCGGACTGTCTTCTTTTTCGTAAGCAGCCCGGTAAATTTTGTGCTTTTCATAGAGTTGATTTCTCAGACCCTGTTTTTAATTCTCAGATGTTTCAGCTGCTGCATCTGCATAGCACCCAAATTTCCAAAAAACAATACAGTTTTCTTATGTTTGACAGACATTTACTCTTTCCTTAACAAATACAATTGTTTGTTAAAATTACAGACACAAAGAGTCAAAAAAGAGACACCGGAAATTTTCCGGCATCCCTTCATAATTTTTCATCTTATTTTTTCTTCAGCCAGTAGAATCCGTATGCCGGGATATTTACTCCTGCAGCTTCCATCTCCTGTCCGGTGATGAGGTCTTTGTACAGGCCATCTCTTTCGTTGATCCATGCAGTCTTGTCATATTCGCTGAAATTGAACAGGCCATAGATCTTGTCTCCATCGTAGTAACGGCCGATGCAGAGAATGCTGTTATCCCAGGTTTCTACTGTCCAGGTATCAGCATTGGTCATAAATGCTTTCTCTTTCTTGCGGATCTTTTCCAGTTTATCCAGCTGTCCGAAGAGCTGTCCCTCTACTGTTTTCGAATCATCTGCTCTGGCAGCCAGATCCCAGTGCATTGCGCCTCTGTGGATATAGCGGGAATCCTGCACTTTATCCGGGTCATTTTTATAAGAGTAATCATTGACCTGTCCGATCTCATCTCCGCTGTAAAGAACCGGGATTCCGGACTGCATGAACATATATGCATGAAGCATTACATCCATCTGGATTGCGCTCTTCATGGCAGCTTTGTCCTTCTCAAATCCGGCTTTCTCGATTCCGCACATAGAAGCTGTAGTTCCGCAGAATCTGGCATCTCCTGTTACAGGATCCTCATTATAAAGGACTCCGCGGCTGTTGCTTTCCCCTGTATAACCCTGAAAATAATCGTTCAGATATTTCTTATGGGAACGCTCCTCAATACCCTCCTGTTTCAGAGTGGCATAATCTAGCCCCCAGCCAATATCATCATGGCAGCGCAGATAATTCAGGAATACATAATCCTTCGGTAAACCATTGACAATATCCAGCTGTTTCTTCAGCAGACTTACATCCCTGGTGGCAACTGTATGCCAGGTTGTTGCCATAGTCGTTACGTTATAAAGCATATGGCATTCCGGTTTCTCTACTGTTCCGAAATAAGGAACTACCTTCTCCGGCTCCATAACAACCTCGCCCAGAAGAAGAATACCCGGGCAAACGATCTCACTGATCAGACGCATCATACGTACAATGGTATGTACCTGTGGCAGGTTTCTGCAGGAAGTATTCAGTTCCTTCCAGATATACGGCACTGCATCGATTCGGATAATGTCAATTCCTTTATTGGCAAGGAACAGGAAATTATACATCATCTCATTGAACACACGTGGATTTCTGTAGTTTAAATCCCACTGATACGGATAGAATGTAGTCATTACATAATGTCCGATCTCAGGCAGCCATGTGAAATTTCCAGGAGCTGTGGTCGGGAATACCTGAGGTACTGTTTTCTCATACAGAGACGGAATATATGAATTATCATAGAAGAAATAACGGCTCATATATTCACCATCTCCCTGGCGGGCTTTTTTCGCCCACTCATGATCCTCGGAAGTATGATTCATAACGAAATCCATGCACACGCTAATGCCTTTCTCATGGCAGGCACCTGTAAGCTCTTCCAGTTCATCCATAGTTCCCAGATTTTCCTGAACTTTCCTGAAATCTGCTACTGCATATCCGCCGTCAGAACGACCTTTCGGAGTATCCAGAAACGGCATGAGATGAATATAATTAACATTGTTCTTTTCCAGATAGTCAATCTTGCTTTCCACACCTTTCATATTTCCGGCAAAATTATCGATATAGAACATCATGCCCAGCATGTCGTTTTTCTTATACCAGTCAGGATCTGCTTCACGCTTGCTGTCCAGCTTTTTCAGGACATCTGTACGTTCTTCATAGAAGCGGTGCATCTGGTCACATAATTCTGCGAACATGGAGCTGTTTCCATAAAGTTCCATGTACAGCCAGCGCAGCTCGTCCAGTTTCTTCTCGAATCGTGTGTTATAAACTTTTTCTGCTTTTGCAGCCTTAACAACAGCTTTCTTCGTCTGTTCAACCTTTACTGTCTCTGCTTTTTCAACTGTCTTAACAGCGCTTTCCGTCTTCGCTGTTCTTTTCTTTCTTTCCCTCTGATTCACTTACTTTCCTCCTCGTATCCATCTATTATCGAATCCGATAGATTCTTGCTTCATAAGGACGCAGTACATCTGTCTGCATATTTTCTTCTGTATAATTTCTGATCAGAAGCTCCAGATTCTCTGCTTTCTCAGAAACAGCATAATCAACTGTGTTTCCATAGAAGTTGCAGACTACCAGAAGCTTATCTTCGCCATTATCTCTCAGATATGCGAAGATCTGGTCGTGATCCATATCCAGCATGGTGAACTTGCCATCTGTCAGAACCGGAAGCTCTTTTCTCAGCTGGATCAGTTTGCGGTAATAATTAAATATAGAATCCTCACAGTCTACCTGCTCTGCAGCATTAATCTCTATATAATTGGGATTTACCTTCATCCACGGTTTTCCGGTTGTAAATCCAGCCTGCTCTGTAGTATCCCACTGCATCGGTGTGCGGGCATTGTCACGGGTTTTCGCATAGATAGATTCCATCAGCTCTTCATGGGTATATCCCTGTGCCCTGCGCTCCTTATACATGCCGAAAAGTTCAATATCACGATATTCCTCAAGCTCATATTTCACATTGGTCATACCCAGTTCTTCCCCCTGGTAAATGTACGGAGTTCCCTGCATTCCGTGAAGAAGTGTTGCCAGCATTTTCGCAGATTCCTCTCTGTACTGACCCTCATCTCCCCATCGTGAAACGATTCTCGGAAGATCATGATTATCCCAAAACAGGCTGTTCCACCCACATCCATAGAGCTCTGTCTGCCACTTATTCCACACTTCCTTGAACTTATGGAATGGAAGAGGAGCCAGATCCCATTTCTCCTTGCCCTCCTGCTGATCCAGACAGATATGTTCGAACTGGAACACCATGGAAAGTTCACTGCCGTCCGGATTGCTGTAAAGTTTGGCGATCTCCGGAGTAGCACTCCAGGTTTCACCTACAGAAATCAGATTATCTCTCACAAATGTATGTGCCGTCATTTCTTTTATGTATTCATGAAGCTTCGGACCATTGGATGTGATCTTCTCATCCGGCACTTTTCCCACCAGATCGATAACATCCAGACGGAAACCGCCTACCCCTTTATCGATCCAGAAATTAATGATATCCCACAGCTCCTGTCTCAGCTTCGGATTCTCCCAGTTCAGATCCGGCTGTTTCACAGAAAACTGATGGAAATAATATTGTTCTACTTCCGGTACCCACTCCCATGCAGAACCGCCGAAAGCAGCTTTCATATCATTGGGAAGTACTCCCTCTTTTCCATCACGCCATACATAGTAATCATGATAAGGATTTTCCCTGCTCTTTTTCGCTTCTATAAACCATTTATGTTCATCGGAAGAATGATTCAGTACTAAATCCATTACAATATAAATGCCATGTTCCCTGGCTTTCCCGATAAGTTCTTCCATATCTGCCATGGTTCCGAACATGGGATCCACATCACAGTAATCAGAAATATCATACCCATTATCATCCTGAGGAGAACGGTACACCGGGCAGAGCCAGATACAGTCTATCCCCAGTTTCTCCAGATAAGGCAGCCTCTTAATAATCCCCTGGAAATCTCCAAATCCATCTCCATTGGTGTCCTGAAAACTTCTTGGATATATCTGATAAATTACGGCACTTTTCCACCAGTCTTTTTTTAACATATCAATTCTCCTTTAATGTCTGTTACATCTGCTTTTATTTTCTTAGTTCATATCTGGTAACATCCATCTCTACTTTTCCATCTGCAAAGAAAGAAATGCCATCTGCTTCAATATCTGTATAGATCGTAGCTGTCAGTACATGCTCTCCGTCATTGACAAAAATCTCTGCGCTGTAACGGTCCAGGATCAGGCGGAGTTTGATTTCTCCGTTCCGGCTGTTCACCTTGCTTCTTCTCTGATGAATGATTGCTCTTCTGGAACCGGAGAATTTACGGTCGATCTTCAGCACAGATTCATAGGGACGGAAACTTACTGCCGTATGATACTGCTCATTCTGGGCAAAACGTACTGCAAATTTCTTATAAATATCCTCTGTATCTCCCGGACGAAGTGTAAGTTCCAAATCTACACATCTTCCGGATACACCATCCAGTTTCAGATCATTTTCAAATATTACATTCTTATACTCTACTTTATCTGTACGGAGATTCTCGATCTCCCTCACCGGCTTCTGGATCAGACGGTCGTCTTTAATCGAAAGTTCTCGCGGAATACTCATCTGTCCGAACCATTTGCCCTTCGGAATACGATTGTTGCTGCAGGTATCCCAGTTCTGCATCCAGCCGATCATGATCCTTCTTCCGTCCGGTGCTTCCACAGTCTGCATTGCATAGAAATCAATTCCATAATCTACAGCCTGATCACTCTCAGGAATAAATGTTTTCGTAGTCTCATCGAATTTACCGATCAGACAAAGTGTTCCATCTCCGTTGTGATATTCAAAATCTTTCGGAAGCATATCCTGAGGGCTTACCAGCACAACGTCCTTTCCATCCAGGGAAAAGAAATCCGGGCATTCCCACATTTTTCCGAAGTTTCCGTCATTGGACAGCATGACGGATTCAAATTTCCAGTTATATCCATCCTCACTTCTGTACAGCAGAATACGTCCGCCTGTTCCATCTGCCCTGTCATTCACAGTTACGCAGCGGTAAGAACCATCCTCACATTTCCACATCTTCGGATCACGGAAATCAAATGGGCTGCTGTTCTCCGGCATATCTTCTACTGTAAGGATCGGATTTCTCGGATCTTTTTCATAATCCGTTCCATCACCCGTAGCAAGACACTGAGTCTGGATGTCACGGACACCGCCGCCCGGCTGAACTTCTTTGCGCACACCTGTGTACATAAAGAGCTGTTTACCGTCCGGGAGCTCTATGGCACTTCCGGAAAAACATCCAACATAATCGTACGGCATGTCCGGTGCAATAGCTGAAGGCAGGTACTCCCAATGAAGGAGATCATCGCTTACCACATGTCCCCAGTGCATAGGTCCCCACTGACTGTCATATGGATAATACTGATAATACAGATGGAATTTATCTTTATAATAGGAAAAACCATTGGGATCATTCATCCATCCCACTCTTGGAGATAAATGAAATTCCGGTCTCTCCTGGTCTGTAATGTTCTGTGCCATCGCCTCTTCATATCTTCTGGCATCGCGTAATGTCTGACTTGTCATAATCTATCTCCTTAATATCAGGCGAAAATTCCTCTTTTCGCCATTTCCTCAATATAGTAGTTAAGGGGTCCCAAAACATAAATTGCCTTTGGACCCCATGTAACTTTATTTATCAGCCTTTTACAGCTCCGGAAGTAACACCTTCCACAATATATCTCTGCAGGAACAGATATAATACCAGGATTGGAAGCATAGCCAGAAGGAGGGCGGCCATTACCAGTCCCAGGTCTGTAGAATATGTACCATAGAATGCCTGTGTGGCGATCGGAAGTGTATACAGCTCTTTACGTGCAAGCACAAGACTTGGAAGAAGGTAGTCATTCCAGAATGCCATGGCATCAATAATTGCTACAGTTGCGATGGTTGGTTTCAGAAGCGGAAATACGATTTTCCAGTATGTCTGCCATCTGTTGCATCCATCAATATATGCGGCTTCTTCCAGTTCCAGCGGAATACTTGTATGAATAGCTCCGTGGAACATGAAAGTTGCCATAGAAAGAGAGAAACCAACATGCATGAAGATCAGTGTCACACGACTGTTCAGAATACCGAAGATACCACCGTAAAGAGATACAAGCGGAATCATCAGAACCTGGAAAGGAATAACCATGGAAGCGATCATTGCAGAAAACAGAAGTCCACATGCTTTCCATTTGTTACGCACAATTACAAATGCAGTCATTGCTGCAAGCACGATCGTCAAAATTGTGGAGGTAGTTGTGATGATCAGTGAGTTCGTAAAGGAAGTCGCGAAGTTCATTTTCTTCATTGCATCTGTGAAGTTGGTAAGGATAAATCCATGAGATCCAACCAGTGCCAGCGGATCTGCTGTAATGTCACCTTTGGTCTTAAAGGCATTGATAATAACCATGATAAACGGGAAGATAAACGCCAGGAATAAGATGACTAGCACTGCTATTGTAATAAAATGGCTTATTTTCTTTTTCTGAGCTGCTTTTTTATTTTCATCCATTATGCTGCCACCTCTCCTTTCTTACCAATATAAACCTGAGTAACACCTACGATCGCGCAGACAATGAACAGAACAAGGGCTTCTGCCTGTCCAACACCGTAGTTCTTATAAGAGAATGCCTGATTGTATACGTGCATGGCTGCCATTACGGAGGAGTTGAACGGCTCGCCCTTTGTTAAGGAAAGGTTCACATCGTATACCATGAAGCATCTTGTGATTGTAAGGAACAGACACTGTACGAAAGAAGATCTCATAAGCGGGATCGTTACGTTGATCGTTGCCTGAGTCTTTGTACATCCATCAATCTGTGCAGCTTCCATAAGGCTCTTGGATACGCTCATGAATCCGGCTACATAGATCAGCATCATGTATCCGGCGTACTGCCATACAGATACGATGATCAGGCAGGCCATTGCACCATTGGTGGTTGCCAGCCAGGAAGTTGAAAGTGCTCCGATAGATAAAGATTTGCCAAGTGCTACGAAAGCACGGTTAAATACGAATTTCCATACATAACCAAGTACAATACCACCGATCAGGTTCGGAATGAAGAAACCTGCACGGAAGAAGTTCTGACCTTTAATACCACTGGTCAGAAGATATGCCAGGAAAAATGCTACTACATTTACCAGAATTACAGCGATAACGGAGTAAACAAGTGTACGACCAAGTGCCTGCCAGTATGCTGCATCCTGAAATGTAGATATATAGTTTGCAAGCCCTACGAAAGGCTTTTCTTTTGAGACACCGTCCCAGCTCGTAAATGTAAGATATAATCCATAAATAAATGGAACAATCACTACCGCACAGAACAGAACTGTGGAAACACCGGCGAACATCAAGTACTGTTTTACTTTATACTTCATCGTGTTTCTTTCCATATTAACGATCCCCTTTCCCTTTTATTATCCCCGTTTCTCCCTTTTAAGGGAAAGAGACTGCACGCCGCATGACACTGGCGTGCAGCCTCTCGGGGTGGCATATGCCTTTTATTTAATGTTAGTGCTCTACAGGAGCTGTATTTTTCCAGTAATCTTCAATCTCAGATGCGAATTCTGCACGGTCGATCTGTCCTGCAAGGTATTTCTGGCAGATAGCACCACACACGGAAATACTGTCATCTGGCATGTAGTTATAGTTACCGATCAACTGGCCGGCATCTGCATATTCTTTTACAGATTTTCCAAGCGGATCAGCTACTTCCAGTTTATTATTGGAGAATGCCGGGATCAGTGCACAGTCATTTACGATGAAGGACTGTCCTTCTTCAGAATCAGCAAGCCATGTAAGGAAGTCTTTTGCTGCCTGACGCTGTTCATCGCTTGTTGCATCAGAGGAGTCGATCATGAAGAATTTGGAACCGCCGCCTACAAGTTTCTCGTTGGAACCGTCATCTGTGTTCTGTGGTATAGGCATCATACCCATGTTTTCGGAGTAGTCATATGCATTAAGCACTGACCAGTCCCAGTTACCGCCGAACATGAATGCGATCTGTCCTTCTGCAAGCATCATTTCTGTTGTCTCACGCTCTGCAGCGATTGCAGAATCTTTTGCGTAGTTGTTCTCCATCATTACATCGAAGAAGTCCATAAGGGAATTGAATTTCTCGTTGTTGATCAGGTCTGCTTTTCCTTCGTGAAGTTCGCTGATGAATTCTTCTACATCTGGCTGCTCTTCATATACCTGTGTAAGGAAGTGAGCCGCCAGTGACCAGTCTTCTTTCATGATTCCGGTAGGTGTTTCCATTCCTCCTTTTTTCAGAGTTTCAAGGAGTTCTTTAAATGCATCTAATGTTTTGTAATCTTCCGGATTAAATTTCTCACCAGTGATAGCTTCAATGGCATCTGCATTGTAGATAAGTCCACGAGCCTCTACACATGTCGGAAAACCATTGATCTGGTCATCAATTCCAATTGCATAATCTGTTTCTTTTACCCAGTCCTGATCACTTAAGTCGATCGCGTGATCTTTCGCGAGGGAGTAGATATCTTTCGCATCTACCATGGCCAGTGTGTATGGGTCGTTTGCAGAATATTTGGTAGCCAGGTGAGCTGCTACTGTATCACTGGAATAGTAAACTTCTACGCCAACACCTGTTTCTTCAGAATATTCAGCAGCTTTTTCTTCGAATTGGCTCTGAACTTCCATCTTGGAGTTGAAGATTGTGATGTTTACGTCATCCGCCGCCATAGCCGGTACGGATACAGTTGCCATTGTTGCTGCAGTTGCCATTGCAAGTGCCATTGAAATACATTTTTTCATTTTCTTTTTTCCTCCTGCTTTTTTAGCTTGTCTTTACGTCCCCGACGTATTTTCTTGATAGTGTTATTCTATCATTATGATTTGTATATGTCAATCGGTTGTCATATATTTTTTGCGTTCCGAAGGCATTTTGTTATAATAGCACTATTTTTATCGTCTGTTTTTGTGCATTTTTACATTCAGTTTTTGTTTTTTCACTGGATTATCACATATTTGAGTTGGTTTTCTATAAAACTTCGCTTATTTTTATAGTAACCGTATGTTATATTCATTTCAAATACATCCCACATTTCTGAATGACCGATTATGATGTTATCCTGTCTGCTTGAAGGGATGCAAAGCACTTCGGTGGTATCATTGGAGTTTCATTTTATGCAATAAAAAAGCAGGTATCTTTCTCGATACCTGCCGATTATTTATTATATTATGTCCAACGGATATTCACAATGCATAGCTTATCAGGTTGTTCCACGTTCCACCAGCGTAACCGGAAATACTGTCTTGGTTGGAACTACCTTACCTGCGTCGATCTGTACGATTGCCGAGATCGCCTGCTCCGCCATCTGTTCTACGGGCTGATGAATGGTAGTCAGTCCGGGACTGGTAAACTGTGCAATGTTCACATCATCGAATCCTACGATCTTCAGTCTGCCCGGGACTTCGATATTCAGATCATAACAGGCCTGCAGTACATAGGCACCAATCACATCTGAGCTGGCGAAAACACCATCCACATCTGGATGCTCGATCAGTTTCTCCCTGACAAATTCGTAATATTCCATAGAATCAAACATCTGCTTCTCTGTCACGATGACAACATTCTCTGTCTTCGTCTTCGCACAGGTGTCACGAAACGCCACTTCACGGAAATCTGCCGGCATACGGACGTCTTCACCTGCACTCATTCCGCCGATATACATCAGTTTATGACATTCTTTATCAATCAGATGCTGAGTTGCCATTGTTCCACCCTGATAGTTATCACATTCTATACTCAAAGTACCTTCATCCATAGATCGTTCCAGTGTGATCAGGGGGAAATCCAGTCCTCTGAACTTCTCAGTTTCGAAGCTTCCGCTACAAAGCACTACGCCGGCCACTCTGCCGCTTTTACACATCTCGATACACTGTTCTTCCCGTTTTTCTTTATTTCTGGAAACAAACAGCATGATACGATATCCCTGTTTCGCAGCTTCCCGTTCCAGTCTGCTCAGAACTTTGGCGAAATAAGGATGTTCAATTTGCGGCAGAATCACACCGATGATATTATTCTTCTGCTTCGACAGGGATCTGGCCATCTCGTTCGGCTGATAATCCAGTTCTTTCATTACCCGATATACTTTTTCCCGTGTCTTATCGCTGATATATCCTCTATTATTCAAAACTCTGGAAACAGTCCCTACTGTCAGTCCCGATGCCTTCGCCACGTCCTTGAGTGTTGCCATATGTGTATCTCCTTCGTTGCTCTTTACTGCATGATTACTGTATTCATAATATCCGGTGATCCGGCTTATTCACTATGTTTCATAGTTCAATTTTATTCTATCACCCGTAAATGCAATATGTCAACCAATAACTATGTTGTATTTTCCGTCCCTAAAATGAATTTTTAAATTCCACTGTCCGCCCCCTATCTTAATCAACAGACCGAGCTTCAGAAGCTGTTGCAGTTGTCTGTGGTTTTCTTCGGATACCGCATTGAATCGCATCCATCTGGCAGGCTTTTGCACATTTTCCACAGTGAATGCATTTATCTTTATCCACGCTGTACCGGAATACGGAAACAGAATTAAAGGCCGAATAAAAGGCCCCAAGCGGACAGATATATCTGCAAAATGGACGATAAATAATGATAGCAAGAATAATCGTAATGATCAGAATTCCATTCTTCCATATATAAAGTCATCCCACTGCACCCGGGCAGGAATAGCAGTTCAGGCCGGGGACACAGGTTATGTTTTACAAGCTTTCGTTTTCTGTTCTTTTCGATCACTTCCCGGACTTTATCCATCCCTTCGATCACAAACATCTGTGCATTTCCCAGCTCGTACTTTGTTCCATAATCATTCTCCTGCAAAAAAGAATTATATTTTTCAAAAAGCTGGTCGATAGAGTCCAGAAGTCCTGCCAGATGGTAATTGATGCTTCCGCGCCATACAAAAGTATAACGGTTCGCATTTGCCTCTATCTTTGTACCGTCAATAAAAAGTTCTTTTAATGTGACCAGCCCTTCTTTCTGCAGCCGCCGCATAAACTGGTAATTCAGGTCATCCAGGACATCAGATGTCAGCTTCCTGTTTTTAAAGTCATAAAAAGCATCACATTTCGGTTTTTGTCCGCGCGTCAGCCAGATAAAAGCAAGGTCTCTTTCACACAGATCAACAATACGGT
>OLSD01002738.1_pt1 | contig 12023 bp, 10 predicted proteins | sample 1672211 | NCBI WGS metagenome assembly OLSD01 (sample SAMEA3136659, study PRJEB25190) | human gut metagenome
ATGCCTTCGGTGGTTCGAATCCATCACTACCCACTTTTCCCAAAAATAACTCAAAGATATAAAGATTCGGTTTTCATTATGAGAATCGGATTTTTTATTTTTATATTATCCACAGATAATACAAAACGAAAAAGCGATGGATTTCAGCAGTCCATCGCTTTTCATATTTCTCTACCAAAAGATTAGTCCTTCAAACTCTCCTGATACCAGTCGAAGAGCTTCTTCACACCATCCTCGATCTCTACCTTGTGAGTCCAGCCGAGGCTATGAAGCTTATCTACTGAGATGAGCTTTCTTGGGGTTCCATCAGGCTTGCTGGCATCAAACTCAACCTCACCCTCGAAACCTACAGCCGTTACTACAAGCTCAGAAAGTTCACGGATAGTGAGTTCCTTACCGGTTCCCACATTGATGTGGCAGTTGCGAATCTCACCGAGAGATGGGATAGCGCCACCACGGCCCTCAGAATTGTTTCTATCCACGGCACCATCTACCTTGGCACCATAGAATACAGAACTGTACTTCTCGATACCGATGATGTCCTTGAAATCCACATTCAGGAGCACATGTACGCTGGCATCTGCCATATCCTCGCTCCAGAGGAACTCACGGAGCGGTGTTCCGGTTCCCCAGAGCACTACCTTATTATCATAGATACCATAGAACTCCAATGCTTTCAGAATGCGCTCATGAGAGTTGCTTCCATCCACATTACCCTCGCCGATGATGGCACGGAGCTTGTCTGTAGGATTGATAGGACGCTTGTTCATATCTACCTCAATACTGTGCCAGTCGCCGTCATGGATGAGCTTGGCAAGATAAATCTTGCGCATCATCGCAGGCATTACGTGGCTGTTCTCCAGGTGGAAGTTATCGTTCGGACCATAGAGGTTGGTTGGCATCACAGCGATATAGTTGGTACCATACTGAAGGTTGTAGCTCTCGCACATCTTCAGTCCGGCAATCTTGGCTATGGCATATTCCTCGTTGGTGTATTCCAGCGGAGAAGTGAGGAGCACATCCTCCTTCATTGGCTGCGGAGCATCCTTCGGATAGATGCAGGTAGAGCCCAGGAAGAGGAGCTTCTTCACACCATGAGAATAAGCATTACTGATTACGTTGCATTGCATTTTCATATTCTGCATGATGAAGTCGGCACGATAGAGCGAATTCGCCATGATACCGCCCACGAAGGCTGCGGCCAAAACCACAGCATCCGGCTTCTCCTCATCAAAGAACTTCTCTACTGCATACTGGTCGGTCAAGTCGAGTTCTTTATGAGAACGACCCACCAGGTTATGATAGCCTCTCTTCTCGAGGTTATTCCAGATAGCAGAACCCACGAGTCCGTGGTGTCCTGCTATATAAATCTTAGAATCTTTTGATAACATTGATTATTATTGTAAACTATCAACCGTAAACTATCAACTGTTAACTATTACTTAACAATACCCTTCTCCAAGTATTCCACGAGGTTGCAGCGAACCTTCTCACCGGCAGCCTCGGCAGCCACCTTGGCCATATCGCTCTCTACCATGATCTTGACGAGATCTTCAAAAGAGGTGGTGTTTGGATTCCAGCCGAGCTTAGCCTTTGCCTTTGTTGGGTCACCCCAGAGGTTAACCACGTCGGTAGGACGATAGAAATCTGGAGAAACCTCAACGAGAGTCTTGCCGATAAGCTCCTCAGGACCCTCAACGCAGATACCCTTCTCGTTCTCATTCTTGCCTTCCCACTTCAGTTCGATGCCTACGTGGTGGAAAGCCAACTGGGCGAACTCACGAACTGAGTGCTGCTTACCTGTTGCAATCACGAAATCCTCTGGCTTCTCTGCCTGGAGAATCAACCACATACACTCTACGTAATCCTTGGCATAACCCCAGTCGCGGAGAGAATCCAGGTTACCGAGATAAAGCTTGCTCTGCTTGCCCTGCTTGATACGGGCTGCAGCCAATGTAATCTTGCGGGTTACGAAAGTCTCACCACGGCGCTCACTCTCGTGATTGAAGAGAATACCCGAGCAGCAGAACATATTGTATGCCTCACGATACTCCTTGACAATCCAGAAGCCATACTGCTTGGCAACTGCGTATGGAGAATAAGGATGGAATGGAGTGTTCTCGTTCTGAGGGACCTCCTCTACCTTACCATAAAGCTCAGATGTGGAAGCCTGATACATACGGCAGGTATCGGTCAAACCGCACTGGCGGATAGCCTCCAGGATACGGAGCACACCTGTTGCATCTACGTCGGCAGTAAACTCAGGAGAGTCGAAGCTCACCTGTACGTGGCTCTGAGCTGCGAGGTTATAAACTTCGGTTGGTTTCACCTTGTTCATTACCTGGATGATACTCATAGAGTCACCGAGGTCGGCATAGTGAAGGTGAAAGTTTGGGGTACCCTCCAAATGTGCGATGCGCTCGCGATAATCGGTAGATGAGCGACGGATTGTTCCGTGAACATCATACCCCTTACTCAACAACAATTCAGCTAAGTAAGAGCCATCCTGACCTGTGATACCTGTAATTAAAGCTACTTTTCTATTTTCCATTTACTTCTTTATATGATAAATTAATAAATTCGTTGCAAAAGTACGACTTTTTTCTCAGACTATCAAACTTTCTGTCATTTATTTACTTTTTTCTCTAACATTGAACCGTCTGCGTCTCCGGCCAGTTCACCAGATACAGCATTTCCGTAGCTCGCGTAAAGGCGGTATAGAGCCAGTGGATATAGTCGGGATTGAGCATATCATCCGTCATATACCCCTGATCCACATACACATGTGCCCACTGTCCGCCCTGCGCCTTGTGGCAGGTTACGGCGTATGCGAATTTCACCTGCAGGGCATTGAAGAACTGATCCTGTCGGATTGCCTTCATCCTATCTGTCTTGAGCGGAATATCCTGATAATCCTCTTCTATCTGATGGAAAAGCTGCTCCTGCTGTTCATGTGTCAGGGCAGGCGCCTCGCTCGTCAATGTATCCAGCAGCACCGTAGCTTCCAGCTCATAGTTGCCGTAATCGGGAAACTGGAGCAGCAACGTGGCAAAGCGGAAGCCATAGAGGTCAATGCGGCGGCGCACCTTCAGCACTTTCGCCCGATCGCCATTCGCCAGAAAAGCAGGAATCTCGTTGCTTTGAAGTTTATTATTACTCTTCCTCTCTTCTTCCATCCAGTAATAATTGTTCTTCACAATCATCAGGATATCGCCCTGCGAAAGCTCTTCCTCCCTATCCAGCACCATATTGCGGATGCCCTGATTGAAGATGTTTGCACGCTTGTTGCTGCGGGTCACCACGATGGTATCGTCCAGCCCCACATGGTGATAGCTGTCGGCTAGAGCCTCTATCAGTTCGGCTCCAGGCATCTGCTTGATATCCGAATAGCCAGCGAAATGAATCTTCGGAAGTTGGGTAATGTCATCATGCGTAATCATCTGTCTGATCATCGTGGCATTATAGAGAATACCCGATTCCTCGCTCTGTCGGAGCACCTCGTTCAGATCACATTCATACACCTTCAGTCCATATCCCTCCAGCATCGCTGCATGCAGGGCTGGCGATTCCTCCTCTCCGACAGGAGGCAACTGCGCCTTGTCACCTATCAGCAGCAAGCGGTCGTTCCGTCCCTGATACACGAAATGCACCAGGTCATCCAACAGGCATCCGCTTCCGAAGCTCATCCCTCCCAATCCCATATTGGCAATCATCGATGCCTCATCTACCATGAAAAGCGTATCGGTATAGAGATTATCATTCAGATTAAACTGTCCCTCTACCCCCGAAAACGATTTTTCACGATAGATACGGCGATGGATGGTATAGGCAGGCGAACCGCTGTTCAGCGAGAAAACCTTCGCAGCCCTACCCGTAGGTGCCAGGAGCATCACCTTCTGACGAATCTCCTTCAGGGTCCTGACGATGGCACCCGAGAGCGTTGTCTTACCCGTACCCGCACTACCTCGCAGAATCATCACGGCATGCGGATCTCTATCGGTAAGAAACTCTGCAAACACCTCCAGGGCATGTGCCTGTTCCTGGGTTGGCGGAAAGCCAAATTGCTGCAATATCTTATATTTTAGCTCGTCTATTATCATCAATTTGTTATTTATCCTTTAATAATTAATAATTTCAATACCAAATATTTTGCGTTGTCTCCGTTTTGCATTATCTTTGCAGAAGATAAGCTGCACTCGGCAATGTGAAAGCAAGCTTTCATTGCGCTCACTTGCATTATCTTTGCAGAAGATAAGCTGCAGAAGCAGATGCAAAAGTACTAATACTTTTTGAAATGAGAATGAAATTAAGAAAAATAAACAATAATGCCATTCTGGGCGCCTGCGTCATCATCATGATGCTGCTTTGTGCTCTCAGTATCAGCCAGCCTCTCATCTTCGAGAAACAGATGGCAAACCGCGAAGCCGAGGTGAAGGAGAAACTGATGCTCATCCGTTCTGCCGAAGAAAGATACAGGGCGAAGCACGGAGTCTATACCGGCGATTTCGCTGTCCTCATCAAGGCGAAGTATCTCAAGGCTGAGGATACCCTCATCCCTTATTCCGATGGCAGGAAATTCTCGCTCGCCGCCACAACCATCGTCCATAAAAGCGGAAAGCAGATTCCGCTGATGGAATGTGGAGCCACCTACGAAGACTATCTCGATGGTCTCAACGAGGAGGCGATTCAACAGGTAACAGAAAAAGCTTCCGATGCCGGCAACTTTCCTGGATTAAAGATCGGAGACATCACCAAAGACAACGACAATGCAAGTAATTGGTAAAAAAAGAACACAGCAAGCACGACTCACCATCCGTGTGAGCAAGAATACACTCAGCTTCTCGGTTGTAGATCGCGAAGTCGAGCACCAGTTGATATACGAACCTTACACCGTGAAAAGCGGTGTATCGATAGCAGCCAACCTCAGACAGGCTTTCGGCGAAAGCGAACTCCTGCAGCGCGGCTATCAGAAGGTGCGTGTCTATATCGATACGCCTATCCTGCTGGTACCTATCGAGGAATTCCACGAGGAAGACCTCACCGTGCTCTATCAGCATGCCTTCACGGGCAGCCACAGCGATGCCATCCTCTACAGGGTGCAGCCGAATCTGAATGTGGTGGCCGTTTTCCCGATCAACAAGGATCTGAAGATGGTGATAGAAGACAACTTCCAGGATGTGCGCTTCACTCCTATCATGCAGCCGATGTGGAACTATCTGCACAAGCGCAGCTTCACGGGTATCAACCACAAGCTCTATGCGTATTTCCACGACAAGAAGGTGGACATCTTCTGTTTCGAGAAAAACAGATTCAAGTTCTACAATTCCTTCCAGGCTGATTATGCCAAGGATGCACTCTACTTCATCCTCTTCGTATGGAAGCAGCTGGGATTGCAGCAGATGCAGGATGAGCTGCATGTTTCGGGCGATATTCCGGATAAGGATTGGTTCCTCTACAATGCCAAGCTCTATGTCAAGAAGACTTTTCTCCTGAATCCAAGCGCCGAATTCAATCGTGCGCCCATCACGGAAATCAAGGGAATGCCGTTCGATCTGCTGACGCTCTACTTAAGCAAGTAGGAATTGATTATTAAAAGTTGATTGTTAAAAGTTAATAGTTAAAAGTTAATTATGAGAATCATAACAGGACAATATAAGGGTCGCCACTTCGACATACCACATTCGTTCAAGGCGCGACCAACTACAGATTTCGCAAAGGAGAACATCTTTAATGTTTTGCAGAATTACATCGATTTCGAGGATGCCACAGCCCTCGACCTCTTTGCCGGCACAGGCAGCATCTCGCTGGAACTGGTATCCCGTGGATGCAGCCGAGTAATCAGCGTAGAGGCCGACCGCGACCATGCCAAGTTCATCCGCGAGTGTTTCAAGAAACTGGGCGAAGACAGGGATCTTCTGATTCGCGGCGATGTATTCCGCTTCCTGAGAACCTGCAAGCAGAAGTTCGATTTCATCTTTGCCGATCCGCCATACGCACTGGAGAAGCTCCCCGAGATTCCAGACCTCGTACTGAATGGCGATCTTCTCAACGAAGAGGGCAACTTCGTTTTCGAACATGGCAAGAACTACGATTTTTCCGACCATCCAAGATTCCTGGAGCATAGAAGTTACGGAAGCGTAAACTTCTCGATATTCAGATAAAAGCAAATTTAGGCACGGCTTAATAAAAATCCGTGCCTAATTACAGCAGCGGCGAAAGCAATCTTACAATACTCTCGAACAATCTTTTCAGGAACGGGCGCCTTACGAAATACGCCACATCATCCACCAGAATGCTGCTGGATTCATCCTTCAGATAAATCCGCTTGATTCTCTGCGCCATTTCCTCATCATAGAAGAAGGCATTCGCCTCGAAATTATTCTCGAAACTCCGGAAATCCACATTCGTGCTGCCCACGGTACAGAGGTTGTCATCGCTCACCAGCAACTTGCTGTGATTGAATCCACCCGTATAGAGATAGACCTTCACGCCAGCCTCTATCGCCTCCATCAGATAAGAACGCGAAGCCCACTCCACCATCCTGGCATCAGAATGTCTAGGCATCAGCAGGCGGATATCTACTCCCGCCAGCGCCGCCGTGCGCATCGCAAAGAGCACAGGTTCGGTAGGCAGGAAATAAGGCGTCTCCATATACACATACTTCTGCGCCTGAAGCAGAATGCGCACATATCCCTGCATGATATCAGGCCATGGAGCAATCGGACTGCTCGTTACTACCTGCACCAGACAATTATTCCTGATTTTCGAATCCACCGGAGGATAATACTTTCGGTTTGACACCAAGGTGCGATCCACAAAATACCAGTCTATCAGGAAAGCACGCTGCAGGGCATACACGCCTCCGCCCTCTATCCTCAGATGCGTATCGCGCCACTTCTGCTTCCCGGTGCCCTTCACATAGCGCTTGGCGATGTTCATGCCACCGATGAATCCTACCCTGCCGTCTATCACGCATATCTTGCGGTGATTGCGGTAGTTCACCTTGCTGGTAAACGCCGGAAACCTTACCGGCATAAACGAATGCACATCGATGCCCGCTTCCCTCATGCGCTCAAAGAAGGCATCCTTCACCTTCCAGCAGCCCACGTCATCGTATATCAGTCTGATTTCCACTCCCTGTTCCGCCTTGTCTATCAACGCGTCAGCCACCAGATAGCCCAGGGCATCATCCTCGAAGATGTAGGTATCCAGATGGATGTGATGCTGAGCCTTACCTATATTATATAATAAGGAGAAGATGAATTCATAACCATCGGTAAAGATGTCCACCTGATTGTCCTTAAACGGGAATGCCCAGTTCTGATTGGTAAAGAGATTCATCAGTGGCTTGTTGTTGGCTGGGATATGCAGATTCTCCTGCTCGGCAAACTCCAGCATCGATCGCTTGGTCAACTGGTCCATGCTTCTATCGCTGATCAGCCGTTCCTTTCTCGTGTTCTGTCCGAAGAAGATGTAGAAGATGATTCCCACGAAAGGCATGAAAGCGAGCACAAGAATCCACGCCATCGTCTTGGCGGGCTGTCGGTTGTCCATCAAGACGGTGATGATAGCGGGAATCATGATTGCCATATAAAGCAAGAGATAAATCCAATGAATATATATCATACCTTTCTTTTTTATCTAGTTGAATACCGAGTTGGTCTGGCTGGCAAGCAGCGAGTTCATCTTCTTCAGTTTCATAAACTCCTCCACCAGCTCCCTGTTCGAAGGATTTCTGGCAAATTCCTGCTGCACCTCTATCAGTCGCTGTGCGATATAATGTGTGCGGAAGCTCAGCAGATCCTTGAAGACAAACTGGCGTAGCTTTTCAGCGTTCAGCTGCAGCTGCAGGCTCGCCGTAGAAACCTCCTGTTCTCCCGTCGGCAGACTGGCAATCCTGCTCACCTCCGGATCCGGATGGTTGGCAAAATAGGTTTCCGCCACGAAGTTCTCATCTTCCAGGTGCTCCAGCGTTTCCTGCAAGATTCTGTTATAAAGATCGTTATGAAATCTGAACTCATCGCCCGACATATCCAGATAGATATATTGTGCTATCGGCAGTTCTATATCGTTGCCCTCCACATCCTTCACCACGATATGCTTTTCTCCGTGGTGTATGATCAGCTTCACCAGCAGGTCTTCTACCTCCAGCAGCTTGTCCAGCGGCGTCACGCCCCTCATGGCAGCCTGTATTCCCTGCTGTGGGGCAGTAGCCTTCGGGTCTCTCAGTCCAGCCGCGCGCCGTTCTGCCTTCACCTGCTCGCTCATGCCGTTTCTCACGAAGTTGTTCAGCGCATTCACGATAATCGCCTCGTTCACGCCCAGCCGGTGGGCGCAGTCGGTGATATAAGAGGCTCGGGTAATCTGGTTCTTGATCTTTGAGATGCTCTCCACGATGCTGTTGATTGCCTGGCTTCTCTTCACCGGATCGGTCACGCCGTTCAGCGAGAGGTCGGTCTTAAACTGTATGAAGTCCTTCAGGTTTTCCTCTATGTATTTTTTGAAATCGGCAGCGGTATGGCTTCGGGCAAAGCTGTCCGGGTCGTTTCCATCCGGCAGGAAGAGCACCTTCACGTTCATCTCCTCCTCCAGCAGCATGTCGGTACCTCGCAGCGCCGCATGCACGCCCGCAGCATCGCCGTCGTAGAGCAATACGATGTTGCTGGTGAATCGGTGGAGCAGTCTGATCTGATGTATGCTCAGCGCCGTACCCGAGTTGGCCACCACGTTTTCGATGCCGCACTGGTGCATGGAGATTACATCCGTATATCCCTCCACCATATACACGCAGTCTTCCTTGGCGATGGCCTTCTTTGCCTGATACAGTCCGTAGAGTTCCCGCTCCTTGTGGTAGATGATACTGTCGGGCGAGTTCACATATTTCTGGCTCACACCCTTGGTACGGGTATCCAGCACGCGTCCGCCGAAAGCCACCACCTTTCCGCTCACACTCAGCCACGGGAAGATGGCGCGGCCGGAGAATCGGTCCAGATACTTGTCCTGTCCGCTCTTGTTGCCCGCTTCCTCCTTGTCCACCTTGAAGCAGAGACCGGTATCCACCAGGTATTTCGGCTGATATCCTTTCTTCACCGCCTCGTCGAAGAGCGCCGTGCGCTGGTTCAGGGCGAATCCCAGCTGGAATTTCCGGATGATGTCGTCTCTGAATCCTCGGCTTCTGAAATACTGCATGCCGATGGCTCTACCATCCACATCATTCTGCAGGATGTCCTGGAAGTATTTCGCCGCCCATTCATTCACGATGAACATCGATTCGCGTTCGTTTTCGCGCTGCTTCTCCTCGTTGGTCATCTCGCGTTCCTGAATCTCGATATGGTATTTGTTAGCCAGCCATCTCAGTGCCTCAGGATAGGTCATCTGCTCCAGCTCCATCAGGAAATTGATGGCATTGCCGCCCTTTCCGCAGGTAAAGCAATGGCAGATGCCACGCGTAGGAGAAACGGAGAAGGATGGATGGGAATCGTTGTGGAAAGGACACAAGCCGACATAGTTGATGCCGCGCTTTTTGAGCGTGACGAATTCAGACACCACCTCTTCTATCTTGGTGGAGTCCATGATATGTGCTATCGTCGGTTTGTCTATCATAATTCTAATCCTCTTATTTTTATGTGCAAAGAAAATGCAAACGAGCGCAAAGAAAGCTTGCTTTCAATTTGCCGAGTGCAGCTTTTCTTATGCAAAGGTACGATAAATCTTTGAAAATGCAAAGAGAAAGGGGGGAGAAAAGCAAAAAAGAAGGAGCAATCGGGTGGAGATTCGAAAAAAAGATATAACTTTGCAGCAAAAATCAATTTAAAGACAAAGAAAAAGATTATGTTTAGCGGAATCGTAGAAGAAATGGCCACCGTAGTGGCGATTAAGCAGGATAAGGAGAACATCGACTTTACCCTGAAATGTTCGTTCGTAGATGAACTCGGCATCGACCAGAGCGTGGCGCACAACGGCGTCTGCCTCACCGTGGTGGAAATCAAGGACGGTACCTATACCGTTACTGCCATGAAGGAAACCCTGGACCGCAGCAACCTGGGACTGCTCAAGGTGGGCGACAAGGTGAACGTGGAGCGCTCGATGATCATGAACGCCCGACTGGACGGCCATATCGTGCAGGGACACGTGGATGAAACCGCCAAGTGCATCAACATGAAGGATGCAGACGGTTCTACCTACTTCACCTTCGAATATGAACTGAACAAGGAGATGGCGCGCAAGGGTTACTTCACCGTAGATAAGGGCAGCGTGACCGTGAACGGCGTTTCACTCACCGTCTGCGAGCCAACCGACAACACCTTCACCGTAGCCATCATACCTTACACCCGAGAGAACACCAACTTCTGCAACATCGAAGTAGGAACCGTGGTGAATATCGAGTTTGATATTCTCGGTAAGTATATAGCAAGACTGAAGAGCTTCGAATAATCGAATGAAGATTTTCTAATAAAACAAGAAATGCCGCAGCGAATATGCTGTGGCATTTCTTGTTTATATGGCTGTTTACTTTCTTCTGATTGTCAGTTCGATAGCCTCCGGATGCTGCTGTGCAAACGACTTCACATCATCAACCACCAGCACGAGATAGCCACCGCCACCAGCTCCCGGCATCTTCCAGGCATGAACCTCAGGAAGGACGGAATACTCATCAATGAAGCCCTGTACGCAGCCCTGAATCATGGCTGGGAACATGGCTACCTGAGCATCGAAGGATGCCTGGAAGGCAGATGCAAAGGCTGCAAAATCCATTGCGAGGATAGCATTCCAACAGTCATCGGCTGCCTTGGCAAGGTTCTTCACCTTTGGCTCGGTAATGTCCTTGCCCTCTACCACAGAGCAGCCCGGACGGCGTGGATCCATCGGAATCATGCAGACATGGCTCTCCACCCACGAGAGAACCTTCTCATCCAGACAGGTCTCAAACTTATCCGGCCAGAAACGGTTATCATAATAATGTCTCACCAGTCCCGGCATGCAGATACCGATGGCATCCTGCGCACCACTCACGATACCGTCGCTGCGCTCAGGATCGTTCTCGAAACAGAACACCAGTTTGGCAAGAATCTCTGGATTCATGTCAGGCAACTTCACCGGCCATATCTTCTTGATCATGTTGCGGGTTGAAGTAGAAAGACCGCAGCGCTCACGCACCTCGAAGGTAGGGAGGAGCGACATGGTGATAGCCCAGCCCGGCGCATGGCAGCTTACGTATGGCTGGTCTATCCAGGTACCAGCCAGGTCGAGACGGGTAGGAAGCTGACAGGTTGAATCCTTGATATCCGTGCTCGAACGGGCGGTGAGGCCATCAGCCGGAGTGCGCTGGAGCACCACATACTCGATGCCCCGCTCCTGGCAGAACTGGCGCTTGGCTTCGCTGCTGCCATCCGCATTCACCACAAAGATGTCAGGCTTCACGATGTCGATGGTAGGAACAAAGTCCATAATGCCATCGCCCGCATTGATATAGGCATCCTTTACATATTTAATAGACTTCACCATAAAGAGGCGCTCCTGCTCGGGATAGAACGTCTTATGATGCTTGTAGCCGAGAATCGTCTGGTCGGATCCGATACCTACGTAGAGGTCGCCGTACTGAGACGCCTGGCGGAAAAACTCAACGTGGCCGCTATGCAACAGGTCATAACAACCACTTACAAAAACTTTCTTCATAATTTTAAGCTACTTTTCTTGTCTAGGACAAATTATCAGATAAAAGATAGATTTGCCGTATTTGCTTGCAAAACTACAATAAATATTCAAAACTAGCAAGAAAAAACTGCACAAATATTACGTTTTGCGCACAATATATAGTAATTTGTGCATTTTTTCTTCGAAATATTTGGGTAAAAGACAAAAAAATGGTACTTTTGCCGACGTGTTTGCTCCCAAATCAAGGATTTGAGCTCCGAACACTAACAACTTAAGAGAATTATAACAATAACCATTTTTAAATATGAGTTTGAAAATCGTTGTACTTGCCAAGCAAGTACCTGACACAAGAAATGTGGGTAAGGATG
>OLSD01002744.1_pt1 | contig 11992 bp, 11 predicted proteins | sample 1672211 | NCBI WGS metagenome assembly OLSD01 (sample SAMEA3136659, study PRJEB25190) | human gut metagenome
GCTGAATATTCCGGGACTGGCTGCCGGGGCAGCCGCAGGGCAGGGTCATGCCCTCCTTCCGCATTTTCCGCTGCTTATTTTCCATGACGGCCTGCTCATCATAGGCCGCCGCCTCCCGCTCCACAAAGGTGATGGCCCCGGTGGGGCAGGCGGGCAGGCAGTCGCCCAAGCCGTCGCAGTAATCGTCCCGCATGAGCCGCGCCTTGCCATCCACCATGGCGATGGCGCCCTCGTGACAGGCGGCGGCGCAGGCGCCGCAGCCGTTGCACTTCTCCTGATCGATTTCAATGATCCGTCGTTTCATGTTCGGTCCTCCTGTTGCTTTTGTGCGCTCATTGTACTATACTAAAAGCAACAAGTCGGTTGAATTTTCAACGAAAGAGGGCTTTTTATGAAAGAATTTTTTCCGGTGCTCCATACGGCGGCGCTTTTCTCCGGCATTTCCGACGAGGAGCTTGCCGCCATGCTCTCCTGCCTTGGGGCGAGGATCGACACCTTTCCAAAAGGCTCCCGCCTGCTCCGCGCCGGGGAGGCGGTGGAGGAGGTGGGTCTCGTGCTGGCGGGCAGCGCCCTCATCGTGCAGGAGGATATCTGGGGAAACCGCAACATCCTCTCCAAGACCGGGCCGGGGCAGACCTTCGCGGAGGTATTCGCCTGCGCGCCGGGGGCGGTGCTGAACGTGAGCGTGGAGGCGGAGAGCGCGGTGACGGTGATGTTCTTGCGCATAAGGCGCGTTTTGAGCGTGTGCCCCTCCGCCTGCTCCCACCATAGCCGGATCATCCGCAACCTGCTGGGCGAACTGGCGGAGAAGAACCTGCGGCTCAATGAAAAGCTCACCCACATGGGCCAGCGCACAACGCGGGCAAAGCTCATGTCCTATTTTTCCGCCGAGGCGCAGCGCTGGGGCGGCTATGAATTCGACATTCCGTTCTCCCGCCAGCAGCTTGCGGATTATCTCGGCGTGGAGCGTAGCGGGCTGTCGCTGGAGCTTGGAAAAATGCGCCGCGAGGGCCTGCTTGACTTTCACAAAAGCCACTTTCTTCTCAAAACGCCGGAGACGGACGCTCTTTCTCCTTCTGCGCGTTAAGAATCTCCCCTTCAAGCCCCCTTTGGGCGTATTGGAAAGTGTGGATACACCGGGCAGAATATTGGGCTTTTACAGAAGGAGAGCGCAACTACGAACCTGCAGAGATTGACAAGATAGCGTCAGCTCGTACAATCTGATTTGATCATACCCACAGCCGCTTTGGCTGTGGGTATTTTCTGTTTGAACTTCAAAAGCTTTGCAGAACGCAAGGAGCCTAATGCCAAATTCAGCATGTCACCAACTATGAGGAAAACATCTTTTAGAGAAAGGTCAAAAGGTTCGACAGGGAAGATGAACGGTGTCCTTTTGCGATGCCGCTTCCGAAAAATCACAGCTTCGCCCCTTAACGAAGACTTTAAGTTAAATCTGTTATATTGCTACAGTCCCCTCAAAAATACAGACAGGAGAAAAAATTGACCGTATGATGAAAAAAAGATATTTCGCTATTCCCATTCTTGCAATCGCACTGCATTTTTTGCTGTCCAATCTATTATATTTTCTTGTGGAAAGGCTCGTTTTGGATGTTTTTCATATCCCCCCGCAGCAATTTATGAAACACTCATATTGGGGCGAGATTTTGATCTACGCTGTTCTTATCCTCGTATTCTTCACGCTCTATAAACTGCTTTGGAGGAAAGAGATAAGCGAACCGCGCACAGCGACAAATTTCAAAGATGTGCTTGGCAGTCTGGTCGTGGGATTTGGCATTTGCGGAATCTCCGGTCTTTGGATCATGCTGGCAGAACAGCTTCCCTCACTTCAAAAAAGTGTTGAGGCAATGAACGCCGGTGCTGAAAATATTGCCGGTGGAAATGCATTTGGAACATTTATGATTGCGGTGATTGCTGCACCTGTTGTAGAAGAAATTCTATTCCGCGGCATTGTGCTTCGCTCCATGCGGAAATTCGCCCCCGCTTGGGCCTCGATTCTAATATCATCTGTACTCTTCGGCGTTTATCACCTGAATATCGTGCAGGCTGCCTATGCCACCCTTATGGGCATTGCCGCAGGAATCCTTTACGAGAAAAAAAGGAACCTGCTGTTTCCCATCCTCGTGCATTTCGCAAACAACCTCATTACTATGCTGCAGGGCTTTGCGCCATCCGAAGTGAATGAACTGATCAGCATTTTTATTCTGATCATGATCGCTCCGGCAGGGTATGTCGTCTGCCGTTCACTCAGACAGGGCAAAAGAGCAGATAGCATGTAAGGCTTTTATACAGAAAATCGAACCGCATTGTTTGACGCCGTCTGGTCTGGGGATATAGAGACGCTGACGGAAGAAATGAACGAGCTCTTACGTAAGACCATCAGCTACCATGACTACAAAGAGGATTTCTATCATGCGTTCTTGGCCGGTATTTTTACCGGGGCTGGCTATTCCGTAGACTCGAATCGGGAGCGCGGAGAAGGCCGCAGTGACGTTGTAGTGCGCAATTCCAGTAAGGGGCGTGTGGCGCTGTTTGAGGCCAAGTATGCCAAAACGCTGGATGGTCTGGAGGCAAGTTGCGAGGCAGCTTTGCGGCAGATCGAGGACCGGCAGTATGCGAAAGATTTTGCAGATGACTATGATAACATCTTGTGCTATGGCATTGCATTTTACAAAAAGCGGTGCTTGGTTCAGAAAAAATAACAGGGAGCCACTGTGTGCAAACTTCCCCCTTTCCCGGTAGAGTACCTGGGAAGGGGGAAGTTTGCTTATGAACGGTTAAGGACTCTTTTCTTCGTTAGCCTGGATATCATTAAAGTCTTGTTTACAGATAGTCCTCGAATGCCTCATACAACACAGGTTGGACTTCACCGCAGTTTACTCTAAGATCCCAATCTATATCCCCCGGCGGATCACTTGCTTCATCGAGTAGGCTGTGATGGGGAACCATAGGTACTTCTCTTGATTTTTGACTCGGATGCCGAAATGGCCCCATAATCCTCCGGGAGAGATATAAAGTGTTTTTTTGCTTGTTTACAATACTTTGTGGGAGGGGAGAAGGGGCGATGATGCGAGAAAATTTGCCGAAAGCTACGATCTATGCTATGATGCAGGCAAATTGAAGAAGTGAGGTTGTCGTATGAAAGAGCCACAGGGCAAAAAAGAGTATTATGCCAAATCAAATCCGCTTATTCTCAACAAGGATCACCTTGCAGAGGTGGGAAAACTGGCTGAGAGGTATGGTGAGGAAATTGGGCGCAAGGAAGAGGGAGGGGTGGCCGGGCGACTCCACGACTTTGGAAAATATTCGGATCGTTTTCAAGGCGTTTTGCTGGGGACGCATCACGGGATCGACCACGCCATTGGTGGGGCGGTCTATTTGTACTTACGGAAGAATAGAGCACGTATCCGCTATACCTCAGTGATCGAGTCGATTTTAGGGCATCACGATGGGTTGCGTTCCATGGGTGAGCTGAACGAGAGGTGGCAGGCGGAAAACTATGCGGCCTGCTTGACACAGAAAGAACCGGCGCTATCCACGAAAGAGGAATATTTGAACGCTGCAAAAGCATTTGGAACATATCATTTTCCTAAGTTTTCGGCACCAGAACTTCCGGGGCCGGCCTTTGATTATCCGGTAGAAGCTATGTTGGACACCCGGATGTTGTTCTCCTGCTTGGTAGATGCGGACTATACCATATCTGCCTTGGAGAAGAACCCAGAGTATTTGAAGGAGAGCGTGGGCCAAATGCTGGACGCAGAAGCGAGCTTGCGAACACTTTTTCAGCACATGGATGAACTGCGGAAAAGCTCTACAGCAAAAGAGAGCTTGAATCGTCTGCGGGAGCAGGTGTTTACAACCTGTGGGGACATGGGGGAACGGTGTGAACCGGGCCTCTTTCGGCTGACGGCCCCAACGGGAGTAGGGAAGACCATGGCTATGCTACATTTTGCCCTGCGGCACTGCCAGACCCATGGCCTGCGCCGGATTATTGTAGTCTTGCCGTTTTTAACTCTGGCCGAGCAGACGGAGGAGGAATATAAGAAATTGATCCCAAGTCTATTAGTGGACCACAGCCAGAAAGAACTGCCGGAGGAAGCACGGGAGCTGGCGGCCCGTTGGGATGCGCCGTTGGTCATCACGACCTCTGTACGATTTTTTGAGAGTTTATTTTCAGACCGTCCGACCACCTGCCGGAAGCTCCATCACATTGCCAACAGTGTGGTGCTGTTTGACGAAGCCCAGAGCCTCCCGGCCCAGCTGGCCCCGGCCACGCTGCGGGCGGTGCATCGGCTGTGCGAGCGCTACCACTGCACGATGCTCTTTTCCACGGCGACTCAGCCGGAGTTTGGAGCCTTGCCTCCCCTCCAAAAAGGGAACAAATCGGTATGGGAACCGATAGAGCTTTTGCCGGACCATGCCGACTTGTATCACCAGATGCACCGGGTCAATGCGGTGTGGTGCTTGGAGAAGGATACTCCGCTGGCGGATATCGCAGAAGAAATGGCACAACAGAGCAGTGTGTGCGCCATTGTAAACCTGCGCCGTCACGCCCGGACTCTGTTTCAGCAACTTTCCGAAGCGTGCGGTGGGGAGAAGGAAAGCTTGTTTCTTCTCAGCACGGATCTTTGCCCGGCCCATCGGCTGGAGGTGGTGGAGACCATCAAAAAACGTCTCAAACAGGGCCGGCCCTGCCGCGTGGTAGCAACCCAGTGCATTGAGGCCGGTGTCGATTTGGACTTCGACGCCATGTATCGGGCGTTGGCACCCTTAGAGGCGATCATCCAAGCGGCAGGACGCTGTAACCGAAATGGGAGATTGCCGAACGGCGGGCAGTTGACCGTTTTTATCCCGGATGAGGTGGGGAACCTCTACCCTGGCGGAGAGTATGAGCGGGCGGCCAACGTGGTCAAAGACTTGTGGTATAAGACTCGACGTGGCTTGGACCTGGATGACCCAGCTTTGATCGCAGAATATTATGCTTTGCTGTTTGCGGGCAGCAAAGAGGACCCGGCCCTCAAGCAGGCGTTGACCCAAAAGAATTATCCGGCAGTCCGGGAGGCCTATCAGCTCATCCGGCAGCAGGGGATCCAGGTCATTGTGCCCTGGGGGAAACCGGAGAATTTCCAGGCGATTGCAAAAGAAGCCTTGGATCATGGTTTAAGCGGGGAACTTCTGCGCAAGGCGGCTCCCATCACCGTTTCCTGCTTCGAGCGGGACTGGGTAGAGCAGCACGCAACGCCGCTGTACTATATCAACCGGCGTTATGGACAAAAAACGGAAAGTGGCTATTATGTCTTGAACACAGGGCATGAGGCATGCTACGATAATGTAATAGGACTGAACGTACAGTGTGAAACATCTGAGGTATACTTTTTATAATATTGATCAGCGAGGTGAGATTGTTTGAGCAAAGAAATCGTAGTGGAGGTGTGGGGCGACTTGGCCTGCTTCACCGACCCTGCCAGCAAGGTCGAGCGGCGAAGCTATCCCGTCCCGACTCCCTCAGCGGCGCGTGGAATCTTGTCTGCCGTCTATAGCAAACCACCAGAATTTTACTGGCAGGTCACGCGGATCGAGGTTTTGAAGCCGATTCGCTATATCAGCTTCAAACGGAACGAGGTTCAAGCAACTGTGAGAGATAAGCCAATCTATGCGGATGAAGAACGGACTCCACGGCAGACCCAAGCCCTCCGGGATGTCCGCTACCGCATCACGGCCGAGATTTGTCCCCAGCCTGACTTTCGAGGGACGGTAGAGCAGCTATACAGCCAGGCCTTGCGGCGCATCCGGGGCGGCAAGACGTTTTACCAGCCCAGCCTGGGCTTGCGTGAGTTTGTTGCCTACTTTGAGAAAAGCGATGGTACCCGCCAGCCGATTCAGGAGAGCATGGACCTAGGCCTGATGGTCTATGACGTGTTTGACTTGCACGACTATTCCGTTCGCAAAAAGACAAAGCCTTGCTTGTCGCTGTACCATGCTAAAATGGAGAACGGCGTGATCGAGGTCCCGCCGTATGACAGCCCGGAAGTGCTGAAAGGAGATGCGCTGTGCTAAGAGCGTTGTATGACTATGCCGTGAAGAACGACCTGGCGCTGCCACCTGGTTTTGTGAATAAGCCCATTCGGGCTTACATCTTATTAGCCGAAGACGGAAGTTACCTGGGCGTTGAGCAGTGTGAAAATGAAGTTCTGCCCTGCCCGGACATTGGCAGCATGTCCCACAGTCCGGGAAAATGCAATGCCCTAGCAGAGAAACTGAGCTGCGTGGTGGTAGACCCTCAAAAGGGGGAAAACGTCAAAAACAAATTTTTTCGGCAAATCTTGCACGACGGCTCTTCGGCAGAACCGAAACTTGCCCTTTGCCTTCGTGCGCTGGAGGATCAGAAAGTTGTGACTTCGATCCTAGAAGAGTGCAAGAAGCGGAAGCTGAAAGGAATGGATCGGATTTCCTTCAAAGTGGGTAGCCAATCTGTTCTGAAGAGCCCGTCTCTTCTAGGGTGGTGGAGTGAATATCGAAAACATATTATTGAAAATTCTATAACATCACAGATGCGGTGTCTCATTACAGGGGAGCTAACTATTCCATTGGAAACAGTTCCAGAGACCAGGGGATTACAGATGGTTGGAGGAAATTCTTCGGGAAGCCCATTGATCTGCTTTGATAAAAAAGCATATTGCTCCTATGGCTTAAAAAAGGCAGCCAACGCACCTGTTTCGGAGACAGCCTTTGCTGCCGTGAAAGCGGCGTTGGACGATCTGCTGACTGGTGCCCCGATCCTTTCAGGGATCAAGTTCGTACACTGGTATGATGAACCAATTGGCCAGGAAGAGGATGCGATACAGAGGGATCTGATCGACTTTGAAGATGAGGACGAGGAAGAAGACGAAGAGGATGTGCTGACCGAAGCGGAGCAGCAGGCCCAGGAGCGCCAGAGAGAAGCGCAGGCCAACGCTGCGGCGGACCGTCTGGTCAAGAGTGTGCAGACAGGAGAACGCGCCACATCTCTGAGCAACCGCTACCATATCTTACTGCTCTCCGGGGCCAACGGCCGCGTGATGGTCCGGCATTATGAGAACGGCAGTTATGAGACGCTGCAAAAGAATCTGGCCCAGTGGGAGGCTGATTTGAAACTGGTCGACGACTGGGGAACGCAGTTGCTGCGTCCGCGGAAGCTGTCGGCTCGGCTGAGCTGCCTGATGAAGTATCAGCAGAACGATAATAAGCCCTTCGAGCGGATGAAGAAGGAGCTGGCTGGACTGACCCCGACGATCATCCTGGCGATCCTGCACAACACGCCCTTGCCGGACGAAGTGGCGGTGCGGGCGCTGGCAACCATCCGCTCCAAAATGGTGCAGGAAGAGGAAGAACAGAAAAAATGGCCGTCTATGGCGGTTTGCTGCCAGTGGCTGAAAGTTTGGCTGCTGCGGAAACACCGGGCCAGAAACGAGGAGGAACATCTGATGTCGTATTATCATCCTGATATGCCCAGCGCAGCCTACCATTGCGGAGCGCTTGTGGCCATCTATACGGACCTGCAAAAGAAGGCCATGCCGAAGATCGGCGCTGGGATCGCCCAGCGGTATTATGCATCCGCCAGCCGGACCCCGAAGCTGGTGCTGGGACAGCTGGAGCGGATGGCGAAGATCTATCTGGAAAAATTGGATTCGCCTGCCGCGATCCAAGACTATGAGGAACATCTGAACGAAGTCAGTTGCTTCTTCACGCCGGAGCATCCGCTGCCCTCGGCCTTGAACTTGGAGGAACAGAGCTATTTCGCACTGGGTTACCGCCAAATGAGCGCAAAGCTCACCAAGGAGGAGAAGGAGAGAGAAGCAAAAGCAAATCAGAAGAAGCAGAAGGAGGGAAACTAACATGGCCATTCAGAACCGTTACGAGTTTATCTACTACCTGGCCTGCACCAACGCCAACCCCAACGGGGACCCTGACATGGGGAACACCCCGCGCATCGACCCGGAGACCTTGCAGGGCCTCATCACCGACGTGGCCACCAAGCGGCGCATCCGCAATTACGTCCAGATGGCCCACGAGGGCGAGCCTGGCATGGAAATGATCATCCAGCAGGCCACCAACATCAACCGCCACATTGCCCGCGCCAAGAAGGAAGCTGGGGTGGAGGGTACCAGCGCTAAAGATAAAAATGCAGTGTACAAAGGAAGGCAAAAAGCTTGTGAATTGTTCTACGATGTGCGGACCTTTGGTGCCGTCATGTCCACCGGCCCCAATGCCGGCCAGGTCCGCGGCCCAGTGCAGATCACGTTTGGCATCAGCCGGGACCCTATTCTGCCGATGGATGTGTCCATTACCCGCATGGCATCAGCAGATAAATTGAAAACCGGAACTCCAGAAACTCTGGAAGAATATGAAAATCTGGAGAAAAACGCAGACGAGGACAAGCTGCGGACCATGGGCCGCAAGCAGCTGATCCCTTTTGGCCTGTATGAAATCCGTGGCTTTATCAGCGCAAACTTAGCCGCTGAGACCGGTTTCGACGAGGAGGACCTGAAGACCCTCTTCGAGGCGATCCTGAACATGTATGAGCACGATCGCAGCGCCAGCAAGGGCGAGATGGAGGTCGTCTCCCCCCTGATCCTCTTCAAGCACGTCGGTACCGACACGGACGAGACCCAGCGCACCCGCCAGGCTAAGCTCGGCTGCGCCCCGGCGCATAAGCTTTTCGAGCTGGTCCACGTCACTCGTAAGCCGGAGGTCAAATACCCCCGCAGTTACCGGGATTACACAGCCAGTATCGACCTGGACCACGTCCCAGCCGGGGTAGAGGTCGGCTTCCAGGAGACCGCTTTCAGCCCCATCGTCTGGAACGAGCTGCCGAAGGAAGAAACCTGGTTCCAGCGTACCTAACGGACCCCGCCCGCGCCGACCTGCTCCATACATGATCTACCGGTAGGTCGGCGCAGAAGAAATCCTATGATTTTTGGCGTTTCACGTTTTTTTGCGCGTGTTGCGCTGAGAATATACGGAAGAATCGCTGAGATTCTTCCAAACTTCAGCAAACTGACAAGATAGACTGCTCTATTTTGTGCAGTTTTGCTGTTCGCCCCCTCGCGGGGGCGGGAATTGAAATACGACCCTGAGCGCCAAGGAGCTGAAGGCCCTGGTTCGCCCCCTCGCGGGGGCGGGAATTGAAATAATCCCCGGTCTGCGTGAGTTTGGAAGAACTGGCGTTCGCCCCCTCGCGGGGGCGGGAATTGAAATCACTGCCGAACAGATTCTGCATCGGCCCCCTCCCGTTCGCCCCCTCGCGGGGGCGGGAATTGAAATTATGGCGTGGCGGCCATCAAAGAGTGGGTGCAGCGTTCGCCCCCTCGCGGGGGCGGGAATTGAAATTACGGAACGGAGAAGGACACGACCTCCAACATCATGTTCGCCCCCTCGCGGGGGCGGGAATTGAAATCATCCCCTCAATCTTCCCCCGCACCTTCGCGACGTTCGCCCCCTCGCGGGGGCGGGAATTGAAATACGTGACGGCTGGTGTGACAAACACAGGCCAGCGTTCGCCCCCTCGCGGGGGCGGGAATTGAAATGGTTCCCGCCCCGCCCTTTTTTCGCGGGCGGTCGTTCGCCCCCTCGCGGGGGCGGGAATTGAAATCTCCACATCATCCATGGCCAGCTCACGCCGCACCCGTTCGCCCCCTCGCGGGGGCGGGAATTGAAATATCGGGGCACATGTGCCGCTCATATTGTATCAGAGGGTTCGCCCCCTTGTGGGGGGTAATCAGGACACAAAAAATAGAGGCTTTACCGCCCCCGCCAGAATGGGCAGAGGGGAGCCTCTGTGTTATTATTTTATCGCATCTGCGAAACTTTAGCAACAGGAGGGGAGAACGATGAGCGAGTACGATCAGGAATATTTGCCGTTATCTTGGCTTTCGCAGATCAGCTATTGCCCGCGTCGGGCGGGGCTGCTGCTGAACGAGCGGGCTTGGGTGGAGAATACGGACACGGCTAAGGGGCGGGCGGAGCATGAGCGGGTCCATACCCAGCGGGTGGAGCGGCGCGGTGATCGGGCGAAACTATATGAATATACGGTGTACTCGGATGAGTTATCTTTGCTTGGAAAGTGCGACTGCATCGAAGCAGTTCGGGCGGAGGATGGGTGCCGGATTCCAGCACTGGAGTTTCCGGTCAAGCTTTATCCTGTTGAGTACAAGCATGGCTCCCTCCGGGAGGAAGAGAGTTATCAACTTCAGCTTTGTGCGCAGGCGATGTGCCTAGAAGAAATGTTTCACACAACGATTGAAGAAGGTGCTTTGTTCTTTATTTCTTCCCACCGGCGGTTACCGGTTTTGCTGGACGAGGCGTTGAGAGAACAGGTGCGCCAAAAGGCGGCGGCGCTGCACCAGATGCGGAAAGCACTTTCGATCCCGGCGGCGCAGTATAGCACCAAGTGTAAACGATGTTCCCTGCGGGAGGTTTGTATGCCGAAAGTGAAACGGTCGGCTGGTGCTTATTGTAAGGCCCTTCGTGCGGAAGCAGAGGGAGATGTGAAAGGGGAGGGCGTGCTGTGAAAAAGCTATTGAGAACCCTGTACATCCTGACGCCGGACAGCTATCTGTATTGGCGGAATGAAAATGTGTGCATCAAGGTCGGCGGAACGGAAAAAGTGGCGATCCCGGCGCTGACGTTGGATGCGATCGTCTGCTTTGGCCAGATGACGGTTTCTACTCCTCTTCTGCAAGCCTGCGGAGAGCACGGGATCAGCGTCACGTTTCTCAGCGAAAGAGGGCAGTTTCAGGGGCGTTTTTACGGGCCGGTCAGCGGGAATGTATTGCTGAGAAAGCGCCAGTATGAGAGCTTGGATCAGGAAGAGTTTTGCTGCGGCTTTGTACAGAATTTGCTGTACGCTAAGATTCGGAACGCCAAGCTGGTTTTGATGCGGGCCGCCCGAAACGCCAAGAAGGAAGCGGAGAAACTACACTTAGAGCGCGGTGTAGATCAACTGGGAGAACTGGCGAAAAAGCTCTCGCAGTGCCAGGATGTGGACGCCATGCGTGGGGTGGAGGGAGCTGCAGCGACGATCTACTTTTCTCGCTTTGATGCGATGCTGACGGCAAACCCAAATGGATTTCAATTTGGAATCAGAAGTCGGCGCCCCCCAAGGAATGAGGTAAATGCTGCACTGTCGTTTGTTTATGTGTTGTTGGCCAGAGAAACACAGTCTGCCCTAGAGACGGTAGGGTTGGACCCGGCTGCGGGATACTTACACGCTTTGCGGCCGGGCAGGGCTTCGTTTGCGCTGGATCTGATGGAGGAATTGCGGGCACCGCTTTGTGACCGGTTTGTCTTGACACTGTTCAACCGAGGACAACTGACGCAGGCGGACTTTAATCGAGATGAAGAAGCAGTGCTGCTGACAAACCGCGGCCGCAAAACACTTTTAGGAGCGTGGCAGAAACGAAAAGAAGAGGTCATTCGCCATCCTTTCCTAGATGAAAAAATACAGATCGGTATGATCCCGTATGCTCAGGCCATGTTGTTTGCCCGTGTGCTGCGGGGAGATTTAGATGAGTATCCGCCGTTCCTCTGGAGGTGATGTCGGATGATGGTTGTGATCGCATATGATGTGGATACCACCAGTGCTGCAGGGGCGAAGCGGCTGCGAAAAGTGGCCCGCTTGTGTGAGCAGTATGGCATCCGGGTGCAGAACTCTGTGTTTGAAGTTCTGGTAGACGCGGCGCAGCTGGCGGCGCTGAAGGCAAAACTGGAAAAGACCTTTCACCCGGAGGTGGACTCGATTCGGATCTATCGGTTGGGGAACTCTTATCAGAATAAAATCGACGTGATGGGAAAATGTGCGCCGGTAGAGGCAGGGGAAGCTCTGCTGTTCTAAATATAGTTTTTGAGAAAAGGAGCGATGTGTATGAAAAAGCTGAACATCCCTGTCGGGATCTCCGACTTTGCAAAAATCCGGGATCGAAAGTATTACTACGTC
>OLSD01002750.1_pt1 | contig 11947 bp, 7 predicted proteins | sample 1672211 | NCBI WGS metagenome assembly OLSD01 (sample SAMEA3136659, study PRJEB25190) | human gut metagenome
TATATGAGGACGGAGAATGGGTAGTATATATCCCTCATACATATGAAGCGAGTAGGAAGATTGGAGGTGACACTTCTTGGTGCACAGCGAGTTCAGATGATAGATATTTCAATATGTACACAAAGGACGGTCCGTTGTACGTAAATATAAGGAAATCAGATGGTTCAAAATATCAGTTTCATTTTGATAGCAGACAATTTATGAATGCGGTAGATGAACCAGTTGATTTAAAGAAATTCCCGTTTTCAAAAGGATTATTGAATTTTTATAAAACAATTTGTTCATATTTTGATGCAATAATAAATTATGGTGGTGATTTGGATGAATTTAAATACAACATAGCAAGAATTTATTCAAATGGGCAATATAATTATGTAAATATTAAAGGAGATTTATTGTCCCCAAAACAATGGTTTGATGAGGCAACTGATTTTTATTTACAATATGATGATGGAGGACCTTACGCTCAAGTTAATATTTATAATAAAGGAACTAATTTTCTTTTGCCAAATGGAAAACTTGTAAGCCCAAATATTTGGTTTGACGCAATTTATGATTTTAAATGCGGATGGGCACGATGTTATGCTGAAAATGAAGGTGGTTGCAATTATGTCAATCGAGATGGACAATTTTTATTACCCCAATGGGTTAAAGATGGATTTGATTTCTTTAAAGGATATGCTCGCATTGTATTTGGCAAAAACATTTTAAATTTAATTGATACTGAAGGAAATTTGGTATTAAAACACAATGTTCAAGAAATTTCAATGCCGATGGGCGGAGATTATCTTTATATAATTAAATCGGATATTCTTCCTGCACTTTATGCAATCGTTGATGTAAGAAATGGAGATTTATTTGATTATCATCACAAATATATTGGAAATATAAATACCGGTGAGAACCTTAAACTTAGAACAATTAAAGAAAATACGGAATATAACATATTAAAAGATGCTTTGCCATCAGACATATCCACTATGGCTGAAAATGGAGGAACTGCATTAGGTAACAATCCGGCATTTCCTGATATATTTGACAAGCCTTTCATATATACAATATCAAAACAACGTTTCGAAGAAACCAAAAATGCTTTGAAAGAAATCGGAGAAATCAATGATGTTGAAGAATCGGATATTCCATCAGCATTGGCAAGATTGATTCAAAAATGCAAAGAGATTGAAAAGCCTTACAGAACACAACTTGAAAGAATATGTTTCAATTATGTCGTGGATTTGTTTGGAGTCCCGAAAGAATCCGTTGATATATTGATGGAGTTGAAAGATGAGATTGACCTCAACCGAGATTCAATTATTCTTGACCCGATTGACGGAAACGGTGATGACGGAATTGAATTCAATGATGTGAATGATGCCCTTTCAATCAAGGATGAGGTTTATAAAAGACGTTTGCTTGATACCCTTTGTATGGGAGGGGCAATGTCCATGTCATCAAATATAGAATCATATGAAAATCAAATAAATCAGATAAATCCTTCCCTTTGCGATTTATATAACAAAATATTGTCACTGAACAATTATCTGATGTTCACAAAGGAAAATTTGGATATGACAGATGAGAATAAAATGCAATTGGGAACAGTGGAGGTTTCATTAGGCATGAGAGATGAAAAGCCAAAGATTGAGTCACAGGGGGTTATATTCCCGGTATTATTAAGCGAATCAATCAGAGGATTTTTGGAATTGTTCATTTCCCACGGATTACCAAAAAACAGGGAAAGGGCTATGGCAGTAATAGGAAAAGCAGATTATCTCAAAGCGGAACCTTGGGATATGAGATTGGGACCGTCATTATGGACATTATTCTCAATTTCATTTAATGATATTAATTCCACTGATTTACCCTATTTATTAAAAGGAATATCCTCATTGTCAATTGATAATTTCAATTATTTGATGAAGGAGATATTTGCCAAGACAAAGAAAGGCAGATTGATTATGTCAAAACTGTCCCAAAGAGCCAAGAATGATGCCGAATATGACAAATTCGTGGACAAGATGGACAAAATGAAACAGAACAAAGCCGTTATAACTGATGAATATATTCATGAGGATGAATTATAATATATATTGAAATGGAAAAGAATACTTTAACTGAAATAAAAAAAGGACAGACCGGCACCGGTTTGCTCATAGAGCATGAAGGATATATATCAAGTGATTGCGGAGATAATAAGAAACTTTTCGAGGACATCAATTCCAAAATAGGAACTGATGAGCCAATTTGTCCTGAACATTTTATAGTTTCCGCCGTATTCCAAAAATTCGGAATAGAGAACGCAAACGGAAGAATATATCCGGAACATGTGCTTAAGAGAGAGGTTGAGAAATATATGGAGAAAATCGCCGGGAATAAATTCGGCGAAAAAAGGGCTATAGGTGAATGTAACCACCCGGATGATACTGTAATCAACCTTTCAAGGGTTGCCATGAACATCATTGAATTACATTGGGTAGGTCATACCCTTGTGGGAAAATTGGAAGTTCTTACATCTCCTGGTTTCCGAAAATATGGAATTATTTCTTGTGAGGGAGACCAAATCGCAAACCTTCTTCTTCAAGGTATTAAAATAGGAGTTTCTTCAAGAGGCATGGGAACCGTTACAAATAAAATGGGAGTCCTTTATGTGGGGGATGATTATGAAATTGTTTGTTGGGATTTTGTTTCAGAGCCCTCTACCCCCCTTGCCTATGTTTCTGATAATGAGCAAGTTATACAAACTTATATTGAAGGAAAAGAAAGCAAAAAACCTCAATTATCTGAAAATAATAAAATAAATAAGGCTTTAGAAATTTTAAAAAAATTCTAATGGTTCCTTGACTATATCCCATAAATTCAATATTCAAAAACATTTTAAACACTTGAAATAGATAATATTTTGAGTGTTTTTTTTATTTTTTCATCTATTTATTTATGATTTTTTAAAGAAATTGACTTAATTTTTATGTAAGCACTTTATTTTCTAAGGATTAAAAAATCTTTTTTGAAAATATATGCTATTTATTTATAAATAAATCGAAAAATTGCTGATTTCAATATGAGCACTAAAAATAAAAGCGTGGCTACTCAAGCACTTTTGGAGATGGATTCGATTACATCTGCAATAAAGGAGGAGAGCAAGAAGTCAATCAAGAATCTTCTTAAGGAGTCTGTGGCACAGGCTCTTCGTGAAAGTTGCGAAAATGAAGAGGATGAGGACAAGCCAGAAATTTATAATGAGAATGACGCTGACGATAAAAAAGAAAATGATTCCGCTGACGATGCCAAATCCGATGTTGATGAGAACGGAAACGAGGATGTGAACGGCAATGAGCCACAAGAACCAACTGACATTCCGCAAGACGGTCAGGAGGGAATGGAGCCTCAGGAAGCACCTATGGATGGTGAAAACGGAGCGATTGATGATACCGCATCTGTAGAGCCAACCGACAATGGTGAGGGGAATGATGGAGCAGATGATTTTTCCCAATATCAGGTAGGTGATAACACATATGACCTCACAGGTGAGAATGACCTTGACAAGATTGTAAAGGTATATAAACTTCTTTCAGATGAAGACAACATTGTTGTAACAAAAGATGGGGATACCATTAATCTTAAGGATAACCAAGCAGGCACCGAATACGTTATTGACTTCGGAGAAAAAGGAGAAGATGCTCCTGAAGCGCAGTCAATCAATGGTGAGGACAACACTGACCCGACTCTTAATGAATCACAGATTGCAGGTTTTGATGATGACGATGATGATTATAACATTGATTATGATGATGAAAATATGGATGATATGAATGTTCCATCAAACAATTCAGACATCAATGACAAAATCGCTCAGTTACAAGCCCAACTTGATGCATTAAAGGACAGTCAGAACAATAACAATAACGTTTTTGAAAACAAGAGACCAATGAAGGGAAACAAAGAAACAGTAGTTGAGGTAGACCTTGGCTATACTGACAATTACCAAGACAAGGACCCAATTGCAGGACTTTCAAACAATGAGCCTTCAAAGAGTGGTAAATCTTGGCACAAAGGCGTTCCGACCGGAACATCAAAGCCATGGGCTGGTGAGACAAAAACCAAGGGAGACCCTTTCAAGAAAACCGAAAAGGTTGAGGGAAGTGTCAATGAGGAAGAATCTCCAATTGTTGATGGAACCGAAGAGCCGGTAGAAGAGGCTACAAATGTCGGAGGAGCCGTACAGCAAAGAACATCAAGCAAAAGCCACATCCCAACCGGACGCAAAGAGCACGGACCAAATGTAAAACGTCACGTTTCAGCCGGAGCGAATTATGATGAGGTTGTTGCCGAAAACAAAAATCTCAAAGAACAGGTTAAAAAACTTTCCGAGGCAATCGTTGCCATAAAGAACAATCTTAATGAGGCTTATTTAACAAATAAGAACATCTCCAACATTACGAAACTTTTCCTTGAGAACTCAACCTCTCAGTCTGAGAAACATGAGATTGTTAACAGATTTAGCAAGGTTAAATCAGTGAAAGAATCACAAGCCCTTTTTGAATCAATAAACAGTGTATTGAAAAAGAATAACAAATCAATTAACATCAACGAAAATTCAATGACCACCGTGAATGATTCAAAGGCAATTAATGAAAACAAGAGTTACAAGTCAGATGACCTTATCAAGACAATTGACTTGATTAACCGAGTTATGAAATATTAAAAATAAATGAATAAAATCAATCAAATAATATTATTATGAGAGAATTTTTAACTTCTGGTCAGGTTGGGCAGATTGAACTCAACGAGCAGAAAAGAATTAGAAAACAAATCAACGACCGTTGGGACGCTCTCGGAATGACCGAAGGTCTTAAGGGTGTCGTTAAAGAGAATATCGCAACACTTTACGAGAACGAGGCAAAGGCTCTCCTTAGCGAGGCTACCGCTTCTGATAACAGCGGTTCATTCGAGACCGTGGTATTCCCTATCATCCGCCGTGTGTTCAGCAAGTTGCTTGCTAACGACATTGTATCAGTTCAGGCTATGAACCTTCCTATCGGTAAGCTTTTCTTCATGCTTCCTGTAACCTCAGAGCGTGAGTGGAAACATGCTGATGGTTCTGAATATAAGACTGGCGAAGACATGTCAGATGTTTATGGTCGCCACAAGGGTCTTATGGGATATGAGCGTACTGACCGCAGAAACGGAAATAAATATAACAGATACTATCTTCCAGATGAGGCTGTTAATATTACATTCGAGAAATCTACAGATGGTGGCGAAACTTGGAATGAAATGGATGGCATTCATACTTATGATGAAGCCATGGCTGCTGCCGGAACAGACCTCTTCCGTGAAAGACCTGCTGTAACTTCATATCACAAGAGAACTCTTTACGACCTCTTCTACAATGACTTCCTTTATGACAATTCTAAGGGTAAGATTCATATCAAACTTGGTACAGCAACCCCTATGGTATTTGACAATTATGAACTTGTAAATGCAGATGAGGCTGACCATAAGATTAAGGTTTATGCTGATGGTTCAATCCGTAGTTGTATTCTTAAGGTATCTGGCTTCTCTTCTTTCAACGCTGGTAAACTTACCGGTCCTGATGGAAATGAGATGGATACAGAGGCTTTCCTTGCTTCACTTAAGGTTTATGCTAAGAAAGAAATTACAGGTGATGGCTTTGCTTGCTTTGACCAAAATGAAGGAATTCCATTCCGTGTTGTAACACAGAGATATGGTAAGGGCATGGTAGAATATGCTGGTGCTTGTGATGCTGAAGGTTGCATCTATCTTGATGTTGACCTTGCTAAGCCTTGCAAGAAACAGGGTGAAACCCTTGATGGATATAAGGGTATTGATGGAACAACTAATAACTTGGTAACAGGTGATTTCTTCGGAGTTGCTTGGTCACAGTATGACTCTCTTGAGCTTGAGACTGAAATCGGAGAGGTATCTTTCAAACTTGATTCAGTAACTGTATCAGTAGAGGAAAGAAAACTTCGTGCCACTTGGTCTCCAGAACTTGCACAGGATGTTAGCGCATTCCACAATATTGACGCTGAGGCTGAATTGACAGCCCTTCTTTCAGAGCAGATTGCCGCTGAAATTGACCGTGAGATTCTTCGTGACCTCCGTAAGTTTGCTCCATGGCAGGCTCGTTGGGACGTTAATGGATGGCGCAGACAAGCAGGTTTCTCTACCAACTATACTCAGAAGGATTGGAATCAGGAACTTATGACTAAGATTAATCAGATTTCCGCTCAAATTCACAAGGCTACTCTTCGTGGTGGTGCTAACTTCATCGTAGTTTCTTCAGAGGTTTCTGCCGTATTCGACAACCTTGAATACTTCCATGTAACTGATGCTCAGTCTGAGGCTGACCAGTACAATATGGGTATTGAGAGAATTGGTGCAATCAATAACCGTTATCAGGTATATCGTGACCCATATTCTCCTGCATGGTCAATAATTATCGGTCATAAGGGTAAGTCTCTTCTTGACACTGGTTATATTTATGCACCATATATCCCAATGCAGTTGACTCCAACTATCTATAATCCAGAGAACTTTGCACCTGTAAAGGGCATAATGACAAGATATGCGAAGAAGTGCGTTAATAACAGATTTTATGGAGCACTCAAGGTCGATGGTCTTGTACAGTGGGACCCTCAGGAACTTAGATAATCATTTGAATATTAATAAATTATAAAAAACCACTTGGGTCATCCAAGTGGTTTTTTGTATATATTTTTCTACCTTAATAGCAAACCTATTTTTTTACGTCCTTTGTTAAGGTTATGTGTCGATAGGGTTGCTTTTTTCAATTTATTTTAGTATTTTTGTAAAAAAGAAAAAAATTAATGAATAAAGAAGTTTTAGAAAAAGAAGTTATTCGTAGATATGTAGAAGAAAAGCAAGGACAAGATAAAATTGCTGCCGAATTGCATATAGGTAAATTAAAAATCAGAAATATTTTAAAAAGTAATAATATACCAACCTTTTCTAATAAAATATCATCTCAATTTATTGTTAAAGATTATCATATTAAAAAATATTTACCGATAGAAGGAAAACATTATATTGCTGTCTTTAAAAAAGATGGTACTGTATTTAATGATTATGAAAATGCTGGCGGCTTTTTAACATCTTATATTGAAAAAAAAGAAGGAATTAAAACACCTACATTACATGAGCGTAGAAAATACTATCAGATGACAGGCAACTATTGGTATGAGCAATGGTTTGATATAAAATTAGTGGACAATCAAAAAACTAAAAAATGCCCATATTGCGGTTGGGAAACCATTGATATTGAAAATAAAAGCGGTGTTTTTGAACAACATTTAAAGGAGTGTCACAACAAAACAATAGAAGATTATCTTAAAGAATATCCAAACGATATTGATTATTTTCCTAAATATAAGGCAAAGCAGAAAAAAAATGAAATGCTTAATCATGAAGAAAATTTCATAATTTGCCCGATATGCGGAGAAAAATTCAATAAATTAACAATCAGTCATATTTTGACTCACGGATTGTCATATGATGAATTTAAAAAAAAATATCCTGATGCAGAGATAATGTCAGAATATATGACAAAACAAGCAAAAGAATGTTTTAAATTATCCAATCTTACTGTTTCTAAAAATAGATTTATATCAAAATATGAAAGAGAAATACAAGATTTTTTAACAAAGCATAATATAGATTTTAAAGCAAATAGGCAAATATTGATTGGAAAAGAAATTGACATGTTAATTGAAAGCAAAAAAATCGGAATCGAATTTGATGGATTAAAATGGCATACAGAATGGTTTGGTAAAAAAAGGCATAATTATCATCTTGAAAAGACATTAAAATGCAATGAGAAAGGCTATGGGTTAATTCATATTTTTGAAGATGAGTATATTAATCATAAAGATATTGTTTATTCAAAAATAAGCCACATATTAGGCTTAGATTATAATCTCCCAAAGATTATGGGACGGAAATGTGTAGTAAAACAAATATATAAAGGAGATGCTGAGCCATTTCTTAAAAAATATCATATACAAGGATTTGTCAGCGCAAGTTTTTATCTTGGTGCCTTTTTTAATGATAATCTTGTTGCAGTAATGTCATTTAAAGATGGTAACCTAAAAAATAATTGTTGGGAATTAACCAGATTCGCCACTGATTATCATTATCGGTATCAAGGGTTGGGGAGCAAAATATTTGCTCACTTTTTAAAAATAAAAGAGCCATTAAAAGTCATATCATTTGCAGATAGAAGATGGACAATTAATCCTCAAAAAAATCTATATATTAACTTAGGTTTTAGATTAGATAAATTTAATCCACCTGACTATAAATACTATATTGACGAAAGTAAAAACGGGCAAAAATATGAAAGAATTCATAAAATGAAAATGAATAAAAAAATGCTCTCCAAAAAATACGGTTTTCCTTTAACAATGACTGAAACCGAGATGGCAAGGGAATTGGGCTATGACCGAATATGGGATTGTGGGTTGATTAAATATGTGTGGGAAGCAAAAAATGCCGTGTAGATGCACGGCATTAATTATATTATAATTCATCAAATTCTATTTAGTATCTTTTAGATGCCAACCTTTTTGATTGTCATATTCATAATTGCTTTCCTTATCATAAGGGTGGGTTACATAATATGAAGTCCTAAAATCATGAAACTCTTTCTTGGCTTTATTATATGCCGACTTTAACTTTTCGCTTGGCAGACCTGTATCATATGAAAGGCCATTATCATTAGCAAATTGAGCGGCTTCTTCATAAGTATCAAAATTAGGCGAAACCATACGTGGATAGACTTCATCTCCATCTTCATACTGAGTTCCGACATACCATTTTCCCGGCTCATGATTTTTAAGATAATAATCATTTTTATTGGATATGAAATATTCCGGCTTCCCAAATTCTATACCTTGGTTATTCACCATTGTTGGGTTAAAGTCATAATTATATCCATTGGTGCGGAATTTATTTGCACTAATTTTTCCCGTTTCATCTCCATATCCATAATCATCAAGGAAACGTTCAGCACTCATATCATTAAACGCCGCTTTTCTGTCCCAATCTCTTTTTTTATGAACTTGTTGTTTATCCCTTGCATTAGCATATGTTTTCCAGTCAATTTCGCTCAAAACCTTACGTATAGACTTTGCTATAGTTTCTTTTAAAAAATTTTCGTTAATTATTGCCTTCATTATTCTATAATCTATTTTACTATAAATAGATGCGAAATATTAATTAAAATCAATAGGATAAGAATATACATCCGTATGCCTTGACAACATCCTTTATCCTCAATTTGAAAACATTCCATTTTTCTTCATCATGCTCAATCTTTAATTGTAACAAACGTTCCTTATATTCTTCCTTTGTCAATGGAACCGTTACATCTTTGCATTCAAATTCAATATTATCTTTTCCTATAGATTAAATTTTGTTTTTTATAAATTCATTAAATTCTCTTATTGTCATTAAATAATCTTTGTAAATAACATGATTTACAGATTCTTTTGAAATTTCATCAGGTAACAAATATATCATTTTTATATCAGAATTACAAATTTTTTGATATTTTCGTTCATCTGCTTCATATAGTTTATCGAAACTATTATTCCATCCTCCAATGCCAAAATGTTGTTTCCCTTGACATTCTATTCCTATGTTATATTTTGGTAAATAAAAATCCAATGATTGCCGTCCTAATATTTCTTTATTTTTATATTGATAAACAAAATCAATGTTATATAGGCTTAATGTTTCTTTAACTTCTTTTTCTAGATGAGATTCATTACAAAACGGACAGCCTTTATTTTGAAGATGGTCCATTGGCTTTTGTTGAAATTCACCGTGTTTGGAACAAATAATTGTTAGTGGTATTCGTGCTCCTTTGTAAATTGATTTTGAATAGTCATATTTATTCCCATGTATTTCTTTTGCTTTTTCAATAAATTCTTCTGTTGTTTTAGTATTTTTCTTTCCGACTTCCATTCGTGCACATTTTTGGCACCCATAATGTAAATGAGATTTGGGGCTTTGCTGAAACTCTCCATGGATGGGGCAAATTATAGTAACAAGTTCATGTGTGTTAATATAATTAACTTTTGAATAATCATATTTATCTCCATGGACTTCCTTTGCTTCTTTTATAAATTCTTCTAAAGTTTTTCGCCTTGACATTTTTACTATTTCTTTTTCCAAACATATCTTATTAATCCCGCATCATATACCTTGATATAACCGAGCTTTTCTGTCATTTCAGATTCTGTCATTGTTAATGGCAATCCATATTTTTTATTTAATCTTGCTTTTCTGAATCCAAATTTATGTTGTCTTTTGCATCCGTCCTCGGGATTATAATATTTATAATCCGGTTCAACATATCCATCAAATTTAAATCCCAATTTGATATAAAGATTGTTTTCCTCATTGACAGTCCATCTTCTATCTGCAAATGATTTAATTTCAATAGGATTATAATGGGTTACAAAATATTTAAAAAGTTTTCCGCCGATTCCTTGGCATACATATTGATTATTGGATGCAAACCTTGTCAATTCCCAAGAATCCTTTTCTTTTTTAAATGCCATGATTCCCATCAATATGTCATTATAATATGCCCCCAAATATATTGTTCCGCTTCCAAATCCTTGGATATGATTCTTTTCAAGAAAAGGTTTAGCAATCTCAGTGGTTACTTCCCTAATCTCACATTTTCTGGCCATTATTTTATCCAAATTCTCACATTTTCCTAAGATATGAGCGATTTTCGACAATACAATATCTTTGTTATTCACATATTCATCCTCAAATATCTGAATTAATTTGATACCTTGCTTCTTGCAACCTTCGGTTTTTTCTATATGGTACTTCTTATCTTTTGTATGCCAATATAACCCATTATATTCTATTCCAATCTTAAGTGAAGGAACATAAATATCAATCTCTTTTCCCTTTAGAATAATTCTGTCATTTGATATTACATTATCCTCTCCAACAATAGATTTAACATATTCACAGATTTCCCTTTCAGCCTTTGATGTTGGGCTAACACATTTGGGGCAGCCATTGCCTTTCATATGATGCCATGGAGATTGCCAAAATTCTCCGTGTTTTGGGCAAATTATACAAACCTTTTCTTTTGCTGTTATATAATTTGTCTTTGAATAATTATATTTGTCACCATGGACCTTCTTTGACCGTTCAATAAATTCTTCAGTACTTTTCCTCTTTTTAAATCCATTTACAGCATTTTCACATTTTGGGCAATCACTGCCATTAAAATGAAGATATGCTGATTGCCAAAACTCTCCGTGTTCTGGACAAGTTATACAAACTTTATAGTCCATTCCCTTATATTCAGTTTTGGAATAATCATATTTTATGATATGGTTTTCTTTGCATTTTTGAATGAATTCTTCCGTTGTATATTTTAAGGGTTTTATTAATGATTTAGCACATTCTGGACACCCCTTTCCTTTAAGATGATTATGAGGGTCTTGCCAGAATTCCCCATGTTCCGGACATATTATGCATACTTTAGTTTTATTATTTATATATTCAACTTTTGAATAATCATATTTGTCACCATGGACCTTTTTTGCTTTTAATATAAATTCATCAACATTTGATTTTTGTGCTCCTCCACATTTGGGGCAGCCTTGCCCTATCAAATGCTTATATGGACCTTGCCAAAACTCTCCATGTTCCGGGCAAATTATACACACTTTTTCTCTATTGTTAATATATTTAACTTTTGAATAATTATATCTATAATTATGAATTTTATTTGCTTTTTCAATAAAATTTTCAGTACAAATTTGTTTCATATAACACCAATCGGGTCTAACTAAATTATTATTTTTAAATAAATATACAATAAATATTAATTAAAAGCAAGAAATTTTGCAAAATGCCCAAAATAATATGA
>OLSD01002755.1_pt1 | contig 11935 bp, 10 predicted proteins | sample 1672211 | NCBI WGS metagenome assembly OLSD01 (sample SAMEA3136659, study PRJEB25190) | human gut metagenome
AAAAGTAATAAAACTTACTATTTTAGTATGTTTGTCAATTGTAAGTTTTATTACTTTTTCTTGTTAACTGCAAAGATAATCTCTATTTTGCAGAAATCCAAATGTTTTATATAAAAACTGCTATCCCGATATTGCATTTTTTAAATGTTTTCGGTAACACAGTCTGAAAAACTTAAAATAACAACATATTTTCTCAACACATGTGGTATTCTATCAGTCCTTCTATCGGGCTTTTTATTATCTTCCCGATTTGAAAGCCATTCCTGCTTGCAGCTTCTGTCAGTTGCTCCTTATAGTGGTAGGCGATGCTTCCGACAACATTTATTGTTCTGAATTTGTCGCCATAAGCAAGAATGTTGTTGCGGATGAAATCCTCGAAATTATCAATCACGATATCCCTTACTTCCTTTTCGTCCAAATAGTCGTGAATGTATTTTGACATGGATGCAAGGAATCGGTTTGGGGCAGGGGAGCGGTACACCCGATTTATGACCTCAGCCATATCCAGCCCGCTTTCCTGAAGAAACCGTTTGCGGATGTTTTCGGGTAATGTCTGCTTTAATACGGCATTAAGGAATTTCCTGCCTAATACAGCTCCACTTCCTTCGTCGCCCAAGACATATCCTAAAGCAGGAGTGTGCGCCACGATATTCTTGCCGTCATACAGACACGAGTTCGATCCGGTTCCTAAAATACATGCTATGCCGGCCTTATGACCGCATAAGGCTCTTGCGGCTCCAAGCAGATCATCAGCTACGTATATCCTTGCATCAACAAGTATTGAGGAAATACTTTCGCTTACCACACCTGTTCTTCCTGCTATGCATCCGGCACCATAGAAAAACACGTTCTCTACGTCAGCTGCTGAAATGCTTAGGGATTGCAGACAATGGTTTAAGGCTTTGGCTATTTTTTCCTCCACTTCTTCTGCTGACATTACAGCAGGATTAAGTCCTTCTGTAGTAACAGTCTTCGCCCCGTCTGCCGATTTCGTATCTGGCAAAAAAGCGAAGCACCAAGAAGTCTTGGTGCTTCCGCTATCAACTATTAATGTTATCATTTTATGTACATAAAGTAAATGGCTGCAAGAATTACGACTGCCACTATCGTAAGCGCAGTCTTAAACAGACAGCTGGTCACTTTCTTGAATACCAAGAATCCTACTATCGCGATGAGGATGCAGGCGATATAAAATGTCAAGTCTGGATTCATATTATTGTTTCATCTTAAATGTTAGGGTTCCGCCGTTCATCATAGCCTTGTGGTCGATGGTATAGTCCTTCACCTTCTTGCCGTTGATATATGCGCTCTCCACCTCATACTTGCCATTGGTATGGTTTTGGCTCTCTATGACAAAGTCTTTGCCGTTCTCAAGATGAATGGTGGCTTTCTTGAATAACGGAGTGCCCAGTTCATACTGGCAACTTACGGGATTAAGCGGATAGAATCCAAGAGCACTTAACACATACCATGCTGACGTCTGTCCGCAGTCTTCGTTGCCGCAAAGACCGTCGGGAGTGTCCTTATAGAGTCCGGTAAGAATCTCGTATATGTATTTCTGTGTCTTCTCGGGTTGTCCTATCTTATTGAACAGGTAAGCCACATGATGACTCGGCTCGTTGCCTTGAGCATACTGACCTATCATTCCCGTGCTGAAAAGCGGAAGTTCTGCATTAGCCTTAGGACTATACGTGAACATACTGTCCAGCTTTTCCGTGAAACGCTTCTTGCCTACGAGCCTTACAAGGCCCTTGACGTCGTGCTGAACTGACCACATATAATGCCAACCGTTGCTTTCACATATATGTGAGGTATAGTTGTCTGGCGAATAGTCAGGCTGGAAGTCGCCCTTTGAGTCGCGAGGCTGCATGAAAGTGGATGTCGGATTATATACGTTTCGGTAATTCTGCGCACGTTTTGAGAATGTCTTATAAACGTCTGTCTTTCCAAGCATCTTTGCCAGTTCGGCTATGCAGGCATCGTCGTAAGCGTATTCCAAGGTGCGCGACAACGACCAGTCGTCGCCAAGTGTCGGCTCCTTGATGTCGTAAGGCACATAACCCAACTTCTTATACATGCCGATGCCTCTGTAATCGTCCAGGTTGGCTGTCTTGACGCATTCGTCCAGGGCAGCATTGGCGTCAATCCCCGGTAAGCCTTTAAGGACAGCCTCTGCTATGACAGAAGCGGCATGATAACCAATCATCATATCCGTCTCTGAAGCCCACATGTTCCATACCGGCAACCTGCCGTTTTCCTTACTGAAAGCCACGAGCGAGTTTACCATGTCGGCGGCACGTTTCTGGTCGATGATGCTGTAAAGGGGGTGAGCAGCACGATAAGTGTCCCATAAAGAGAACGTGCTGTAGTTCTGCCATGCTGTCTGAACGTGAGTTTTGCCGTCAGGTCCCATATACGAACCGTCAACGTCGCAGAATAGGGTGGGGGCTATCATAGCATGATATAAGGCAGTATAGAAGCATGTCTGCTGACTCTTTGTGCCGCCTTCTATTTCTATCTTACCAAGTTCTTTATCCCATTGTCTCTCAGCCTGTTGCTTGTAATAGTCGAAATCATTACTTGAACATTCCTTCTCCAGATTTTTCTTTGCTCCTTCCTTGCCGGTACCTGATAATGACGTGCACAGAACAAGCTGTTCCGGACCGTCAGCATCAAACGTCAAGTAAGCCACGCATCCGTTTGCGTCTGAAGAAATGGGAGTCTTCTCCATCTCTATGGACTTGATAGGCTGCGAGAAGCGAGTACGAAACCATACTTTCTGCCCTCTTGCCCAACCGTCCGAGAAGCGATAGCCCTCGATAGTGAACGAATCTACAAGTGTGATGTCAGAATTCTTTGTGGCGTCCCAGTTCATCGCCTTCGCAAGATTCAGCACCACATATCTTTCCTTGCCATTCTTAGGGAAAGTATAGCGCTGAACGCCACATCGTGGTGTTGCGGTAAGTTCCACATTAATATCGTAGTCCTGCAGCCTTACCTGATAATATCCTGCGTATGCCGTCTCGTCTTTATGACTGAATTTGGAATGCAGCCCCAACGGTTCTTCGCCGATTGAGAAAGGCTTTGTGGCTGGAAGATAGGAGATGTCGTAGAGGTCGCCAGCTCCCGTACCAGAGAGATGCGTATGGCTGAAGCCGGCTATTGTGCTGTCCGGATAGAAGTAGCCTGCTATGCGGTCCCATCCTGGCAGTCCGTTGTCCGGACTCAGCTGCACCATTCCGAAAGGTGCCTGCGCTCCAGGATATGTATTTCCTGTGTAGTCCGTTCCTATAAGCGTATTCACCTTACGTGCAAAGTTCTGGGCATTAGCCGAGCCGATACCTAAAGAAAAGGAGAACAGGAGAACTGAAAACAACTTTCTGTTCATTTTTTTGATGTTTTAGTAAATAAAACGACAATGTCCACTTAAAAGGTTTAGTGAATAAAAACTCTTTCAAGTGGACATGTTGCTTGTACGAGACCATCATAAATGACAGTCTCGAATGTTCTTAAATATTAGTCGAGTCCGAGACCCTTCTTGATAGCCTCAATCTTCTTGTCTGCATCCTTCGAGCAACGCTCGTAGCATCCGGCACACTTGAACGACGGATCCTTCACCTCGATGTAGAACTTGATCTTAGGCTCTGTACCTGAAGGACGAACGCTCACCTTGGTGCCGTCTGTGCAGAACCATTGCAGAACGTTGCTTGTAGCAGGCATGTCGAGCTTCTCCACGCTGCCGTCCTCCTTTGTAAGAGTGAGGTTCTGGTAGTCCTTCCATACGCAGATCTTGCTGCCACCAAGCTCCTTCGGCGGGTTCTGGCGGAAGGCTGCCATCATCTGCTTGATTTCGTCGGCGCCAGTCTTGCCCGGACGTACCACGTTAACCGTAAACTCCTTGCTGAAGCCATACTCAGCATAAATCTGCATCAGGAGGTCGTAGAGAGTCTTGCCCTGATCCTTAGCCCATGCTGCAATCTCGCAGATAAGGCAGATGGAAGCAGGAGCGTCCTTGTCACGAACCTTGTCGTAAGGCAGGAAGCCGAAGCTCTCCTCGCCACCGCCGATATACTGCTGCTTGCCCTCAGAAATGGCAATCTCGCGTGCAATCCACTTGAAGCCTGTGTAGCAGTCGCGAAGCTCCACGTTGTTCTTCTTGGCAATCTCAGCGATAACCTCCGTTGTAACGATGGTCTTGACGAGGAAGTCTGTAGGCTGGAGCTTGCCCAGCTTCTTCTTGTTCTCGATGATATAGTAGCAGAACATCATGGCAGTCTGGTTGCCGTTGATGATCATCCACTCGCCCTTGTCGTCGCGGCATACGATGGCAAGACGGTCTGCGTCAGGGTCGGTTGCTACAACGAGGTCGGCGTTAAGCTTCGTACCGAGCTTCATGCCGAGGGTCATAGCCTCTGCATTCTCAGGGTTAGGCGATACAACGGTAGGGAAGTTGCCGTCTACAACCATCTGCTCAGGAACGACGTTGATGTTCTGGAAGCCCCATGAACGGAGGCAGAGCGGAACGATAACACGGCCTGTACCGTGCATGGCAGAATAAACGATGTTGAGGTCCTTCTGACGGTTGATAACGTCCTGGTCAATCATGGCTGAATGTACGGCTGTCATATAGTCGTAGTCCATCTCGCCACCTATAATCTTGATAAGGTCCTTGTTAGGCTCGAACTTCACGTCCTCAATTCTCACCTTGTTCACTTCCTCGATGATGCCTGTATCGTGCGGAGCCAACACCTGAGCGCCGTCGCTCCAGTAAGCCTTATATCCGTTGTATTCCTTCGGGTTGTGTGAAGCAGTAACGTTCACGCCAGCCTTAGCGCCGAGTTGACGAATTGCGAACGAAATTTCCGGAGTAGGGCGAAGACCTTCGAAAAGATAAGCCTTGATGCCGTTGGCTGAGAAAATGGCAGCTACGGTTTCTGCGAAGAGGCGTGAGTTGTTACGGCAGTCGTGACCTACAACAACCGAGAGATTCTTTTCTCCGGGGAATGCCTTAAGAATGTAGTTGGCAAATCCCTGTGTAGCCATACCGACGATATATTTGTTCATTCTGTTGGTTCCGGCACCCATAATGCCACGCAAACCACCAGTACCGAATTCGAGGTTCTGATAGAAAGCGTCGATAAGGGCCGATTTATCCTCAGAATCGAGCATTTTCTGTACTTCTGTTCTTGTGGCCTCGTCAAATGACGGAGTGAGCCATTCCTTGGCTCTTGCCTCACATTGTGAAATGAGTTCTGTATTATTTTCCATAATGAAGAATGTTAACAATTCAAGTTCTAATTTGATATTACAAAGATAATAATTAATAAACGACTTTTTTAATTCAAAGTATCAAAATTAACAACGTTTAACCTACAAGTCTTTTTTCGCTTAAATATAGAAGATTGCCCTTTGTTAATATAATCGGTGTTATGATAAATAGTAATTTTACAGGTTGCGGATTTTAGGTTATAAAAGAAAACAACAACAAAATAAAAAAAACCGACTGACTATAGGCTTTCGCTTGAAATCAGTCGGTATGCGTTTATTGAATAAATCTAAGTTGAAGATTCAAAGTAAAGTACTGAAAACTTTCCAGTACCCTCCCTTATTTGGACCTATGCGTTTTATGATGCCTTTCTGCTGGAGTAATTTTAAGTTGTATTTTACACCATCTTCTGATAAAGAATCTAAGTGAGATGATATTTCTTTACGTCCCGCATATGGACATTTAAGCAGGAAATCGATAATTTCTTTTTGTACGGGCGTTATATCCAGAGCTTGTTTCTGGGTAGTTTCTGGGTAGTTTCTGGGTAGTTTCTGGGTAGTTTCACTATCTTTCTGGTCGCTTTCTGGTCGCTTCTGGTCGGACATAGTCTTTTCTTGCCCTTCCTCCAATAAATTAGCCCACACAGAAGCTTTCATTATAAAGGCTACCAGATGATATTGGGGTTCCTTCGTGCCAATGGCAGAAAGCTCACGACACATACGGTCAACTCCTTCACCGAACTCTTTTACATAGTCGTAGGCTTTCAGGTACTCGGCTATCTTGGGATTACGGGAAAAATGGGTGTGGCGGATATTGTCGGTGCGGACGATACCTGGCAGCTTACCGGGGGTCTCGAACACAAGTCGGTCGTCAAACATCTTTATCTGTATCTCCGTTCCTTTGATGCTATAATCGCGGTGGCAAACCGAGTTTACCGTCATCTCTTGTATCACGAACTTAGGATATTCCCTGTCGGTCTTGAAGAGTCCGTCCTCACCGAGATAGGAATGTTCCTTCACTTGCGTTTCGAGGTAGTCGATGGTTTTCTGTATCTGGTCGAGGATGCGCCCCTCGAAGGTGACATCCTTGATAACGTTCATTTCCCTGCCGACTTTCTCTTCTGTGCCATAGTACTTGATAAAACGGACACGGGCACGAGGGAAGAAGTTCTGGGGACGCTTACCGAAGAGCAAGATGCAGGCAGTGCTGACTTGTGGTACATCGCCTTTGTAAGTCAGGAATCCTTTGTTCTCTTGCAGGTATTCCATTGGAGACTTGCCATAACCAATGCGCTTCATATATGCTTTTACGGCATCCATGTCGATATCCTCGATAGTGGCATCGTAGGCAGGGCTGTCCTCATAGTATCGTTCACCCTTGTCATACATCAGTTGCAGACGTTCCTCAAAGGGTAGCTTACGCGACTTGTCGCCCACCCGCCAAAACACCTCATCGGCTTGGTTGGCATGGAGGCGAGGACTGGCCGGGACATGGATTATCAGTATGTGGTTGTCATTGCCCTCGCTGTCTTGGCAAGGCATGAACTCTGTCGTAACAGAAATGGTGGGTACACAGAAATCAAACGGAGTGCGAAGTATCTCATTCAAATGAGCCTTGTCTTGGTTGACACCCTCGATACGACGAGTCTTGTCGGATATACCTACTGCTATCATGCCGCCATCGGCATTTGCCATAGCGACAATAGTGTTGGCGAGAGCCTTCGGTTCTATATGAATGCTCTTGCAGTCGAAAGTCTGCCCTTCGGGCATCTGACGTATCTCTTCGATAGTATATCTCATATTCTGTTCATTCCACTTTTGTATGGCAAATCAACTCGTGTAATACCTCTTTCTGCCAATACGGTCTTGACACGATTATTTATATTGCTACATAATATTTGATTAACGTGCAAAGATACATTTTTATTCTCAATAAGCGGTTGGTATTTTCCCCAAATATAGAAAAATCATAAAATTTCCGTCTGATGATGCTCCATGTCAACCTCCTCATCTTCCACCTTATTATATAAACATTTTGATTAACAATTTTTAAGGCGCAAAATTTTTCCGTACTTTTCATAACCATCATAACAGCCTAACAAAATAAAACAGCTAACTTTGTAGTTGTATATATTACTTTTGACTTTACCTTTGACTTTACCTTACAAACCAATAACTTATCTATTATGAATTATTTTGAAATTATTAGGAGAAGAAGAGAAAGTGTTTGCAATAATAAATGCGAGCCAATCGAATTTATGCATGATTATGTTTCTTCTGTATTAGAAAGTCATGATCTGCAAATGTGCCAAACGGTCTATCTCTCTCTTGTTAATCATGATTACCAAAAGGGACATATCTACGAAGATGAGGTCCGACGGCTGCAAGCTAAGATTGACGAGATGAATAAAGCCATCTATGCGCCTCGCATGATAGTGAAAGAGCAGCACAACCATAACTGCCAGCAGTTTATGGGAGAAATGAATAGCCCGAACTTTATAACACAATCAAAAGGATGAAGAAATCTGAACAATACACGGACGACATGCTGCCCGACGGCGGACGCAAGCCCACATACATCAAGGAGCAGCACAACCATAACTGCCAGCAGTTCTTCGGCAACATCTCGAACTGCACATTCATGATGCCCTCAGCGCCTCCTTCAGAAGGCAGCGCCAATCCTCCGACTACATCCTCCGAAGGCAGCCCCGCCAAAAGCGGAAAACGCCGGAAGAAGACTGTCACGGCCAACGAAAAGCCTCTTACCATAGGATATTACAGACATGGGAACAAAGGGATTATGGCGCGGCAAAGGCAAAGAGTGGACATACTCTACCGCAAATGGACGGAATGGAAATGGATAGACGCAGACACGGATCCTGACGACTTCGACCGCCTGTTTGAGGGGCAGCCACGTCATTGCGAAATCAAGTGGACGGGCACAAGCGCCACGCTTACCATCCTGATGCAGCAACTCTTAGAGCAGGACTTTATCGAGAAGCAGACCAACTGTTCTGCCAAGCATCTTGTGGCAAAGCAGTTCGGCAAAACTCCCAACTCGGACAGACGCCGCATCAGTAAGGATATAGAGGAAAAAATCAGAATCTCCATTCTCATCCTCGACACCAGCAGTCCCCTACCCCAACCTAACGCAAAGGACGGCAATGAAGAAGACGTCAGCGACGCCGCTCTTTACGAAGTCTGTCAAGGACAGCTACGTTCCACCAAGTGCCTATAGGCTCATGTAAGCCGCAAGGACCGTACGTAAGCGATTATGTAAGCGCAGACATTTTTTTTACAGAATTTTTTCAGCCGAAATGCTCTTGATTTTCAGAGTGTTTCGGCTTTTGTTTTTCTTTTCCACACATGACGTAAGCCATACGCCGAAAACCGCTTACCGTTATTGCCCTCTTTTCCCCATTGCCGAGGGCAGCACAGACCAAACCATTCCTGTCTGTCCGAAGCAATTATGTATAAAAAGAACATTATGCTCTGCATCGACTTGAGGACGCTTCTTCGTGAAGACGCGCTCCTCAAGGTCGGCAAGGCTTATTTTGGCAGCCTGGTGTTGGACGACGAGTTTGGCGCCAGCTTCGTGGAAAGGGGCTGTATGGCACCCGAAAAGCGTAACATCAGATTGTTTAACGGCCACTTCATCACCCTAACTTACCGCTTTAGGGACGGCCATGTGCGCTTCAACTTCAAGGAGGTGAACGCAGGTGAGGGATTTGACGTCGAGAGGTTCGCCGTCGGAGTGATGCGCGAAATTAGGCAAGCTTGGGAATGCCTCGTAGAGGAAACACGCCGCGCAGAGGCAAACTGCCCTCAGGGGGAAGCCTTGGAGAAGGAAGGCAAACCGAGGGAATAAGCGAAAGGCGTTTCAGTTCATTCACAAATGCAGCCAATCAGGAAAGACGAATCTTCCAATATTCCAAATCTTCCAGATTCCAATAAGGGCACGCACATACCAACCCTCTCTTTATGGATTATATAATTAATTGATTATTAAGTAGTTATATATATAAAGAAGCAAAGCGCAACCCATTGAAAATTAATTGGAAGAACTGGAATTGGAAGAATCGTCACACCCTCTTTCCTTTAAAAGGCTCATTATCAAAGGTTTAATTTTTAAATGACAAGATTAATATGAAGTATGACATAAGTAAAACCACCGCCCCGACGATGCCAAAACTCGGTCGCGGACTCGAAAGCGTGGCACTTTTGCTCTCGCAAGTCTCAAAAGACATGCACCAGCCCATCGTCCCAATGCTTTTCCCTATCCTTGGCGCACACGTAAGTGGAGCCGAATTTATGTATCCCGACCTCAGCTGGAAGGAACCAAGCGGAATGTTGGCGAATCTCGTAGCCGATAGTGGCGCTGGCAAGGGCCAACTCTCAAGCATAGTGGAAGCCGTCTGCCGCGACTTCCGTGCTCACGACGACGACGAACTCGCCAAGCTCGTGGAGTGGCAGAAGATGATGAAGACCAAGAGTGCCAACAAGGAGAAGCCTGCCCGACCCGACGTGGCGTTCTGGTTTCCGCCTGCCGACGTCACCAACGCAGCCTTCATACAGAACGCCATGGGATGCGAGAAGCTCGGACAGCGCACACAATACCTCAACATGCCCGAGGTGGAAATGGCAGACCGTGTCTGCGGCGGACACCGACAGATATCCCAGATGATGCGCAACATCTACGACCGCCAGCGAGCAGGAGCGCTCAGAGCCACAGCCGACGGCGTGACGGGCAACCCCGTTCTGCGTGCCAACATCACCATCTCCTCAACGCCCTTCGCCGCACGCAAGTTCTACAAGAACGAACTCTTCAATGGCACCTTCGGACGCGTTGTCTTCTCCTACAAGCCACGCCAAGGTCGCGACGGACGCATACCACGCCAAGGCAAGTATGGCGACGACTTCTACAAGAGCCTGGACGAATACCTCGCACGTCTCGCCATCTGCAAGGGTCGCTTCATTATCAGTCCGCTCAACCGCCTTGTCGACCAGCTTGCTGCAGACATGGCTTCGCTTGCCGACCTCACAGACGACGACACCCTTTGGGACATCTCCAAGCGTGCGCTCGTATCAGCATGGAAAGCCGGATGCCTGCTCTGGGCGCTCAACAAGCAGACATGGACAAAGCCGATGAGCTGCCTCGTGGAATGGCTCGTCTACCACGATATATGGTCGAAGATGCAGGTATTCGCCGACATGCTCGGTCAGGACGAGGGCAGCGTCAGCGAGGCTGGCAGACGTGGTCCGAAGAATCTGCTCGACGATCTGCCCGACTCGTTCAACGAAGCTCAGCTTGAGGCGCTGCGCATCTCGCTCGGCAAGACTAAGGAGGGCACGAAGAACCAAATATACAAATGGATATTCCGCGGCTTCATCACGCACTCCGCACAGACCGGACTCTACACGAAGACGAAGGAATATTTAGGAGTTAGGAATTAGGAGTTAGGAATTAGGAATTGGAGTTTTTCACTTTTCACTTAAAATTATGAATCGAGAAACTATACAACAGCTCCGCCATCTGCCCGTGGAGGGGGTGGCGGAGCGGCTGGGACTGCGCGTGACGAGGCACAAGAGCCTCTGTCCCTTCCATGACGACCATCATGCCAGCCTGACATTCAACGTGCGACGTAACACTTACCGCTGCTTCGCCTGCGACGCACATGGCGGCACCATCGACCTCGTGATGCGTCATTTGCACAAGGACTTTCCAGACGCTTGCCGTTGGCTGGCTGATTCCACCAACATAATCGTGGAAGAATACAGGCCGCAAACGCCTTCTGCCGTCACGCCGCTGAAGCCATTTGACGCCTTGCGCTATGCAGGCTTCTTCGAGCGTCCGTGGCTGAGCGACGAGGCGCAAAGGTTTCTATTCGAGGAGCGCGGGATAGACCGTCGTGTGGTGAGGTGGTGCCGGCTGACATCGTGGACTGACCGCCATGGCACGCATTGGCTTCAGACGCCTTACTATGACACGGAGTGGCGTCTGACGGGCATGCAGAGCCGCAACTTAGACTACGGCAAGGCTGGGTCGGCAGCTGACGTGCCTCGTTTCAGGTTTCCTTACGGGTCGCGCTGCTCAGTCTATAATCTTCCGGTTACGGCGCTGCTTCGTGAGGGCGAGCCGCTATACATCACGGAGGGTTGTTCAGACTGCTGGGCCATGCTCTCAGCCGGTCATAAGGCCGTGGCCATTCCTTCTGCGACGTTGCTCTCTGAGGCAGACAAGAGGCTGCTGAGGGGTCTGGCAGAGAGGCTCGGGACGACGTTCCACATGTTTCCTGACCGCGACGCTCCCGGCGAACGGCTGTTCATGCAGCTGAGGGAGGTGCTGCCCGGACTCTGCCATCATCAGCTGGCTGAGGGAGCGAAGGACTTCGGCGAAATGTTTGCCGCGGGGAGGATTGCGTAATTATTCTCCCACGGATATCGCATATCTACACGGATATAGGGTGCGGAGGATTTAGATTACGGATTCGTCTGATTTATCTGAGGCTACGCCATTGAGCAAAAGAATCAGAATAATCAGATAAATCCGTAATCAAAGAAAAAATCTGTGAGAATCCGTGGAATCTGTGGGAGAATATTCTCAAGCAAAAAGGGTGCGTAATTATTCTCCCACGGATATCGCATATCTACACGGATATAGGGTGCGGAG
>OLSD01002757.1_pt1 | contig 11932 bp, 7 predicted proteins | sample 1672211 | NCBI WGS metagenome assembly OLSD01 (sample SAMEA3136659, study PRJEB25190) | human gut metagenome
CGTCCCCCCTTTCGTCCCCCATCCCCTCGCAAATTTAGGTTGCCTTTTGCCGCGAATTGCGGTAACATAAAGGCAATTACGCACTGGAGGTGTTTACGGTGCCGGATACGTTTTTGCAATCGCTTTCGTGCCCCCTGCCGGAGGATATCGCGCACCTGAAGGGCGCGGGCGAGTATGAGCTGGCCCTGCGGCTCATCGACCGCCGCCTGGCCGGGCAGCTTCCCGCCATGCTGCGCGCAAGGCTGGAAGCAGAGCGCCTTTTTTTGCAGCGCCTGCCCCGCGCCTATACCCTGACCGAGGCCGACGCGGTGGCCGAAATGCGCCGCAGCGTGCCTGATTTTACCGCCCAGGAGTGGCAGGAATACCTGCTGGACGGCAAGCTGGATTTTATTTACCTGAACGGCCAGCGCCTGTACCATGAGGATACCTGCGCGTCGCTGCTGAAAACCCAGCGCGCGCTCAACGCCCGCGCCCTTGCGCCCTATGATGAGCAAAAGCCCCGGCTTGAGGCCGTGATCCGCCAGGTGATGGCGGGCGGGCGCGCCTATCGCTTCCGCCTGCGCGCCGTGACCAGCATCGCGGACGACGTCTTCGCCCCCGATACCCGCTATCGCATCCACCTGCCCATCCCGGCGCAAAGCATGCAGCAGTCCGCCGCCGAGGAGCTGCACGCCACGCTGCCCATCCTGTATACCGACGCGGCGGATGCGCCCCAGCGCACCGCGTATATGGAGCTTTGCGCGCACGAGAACGCGCCCATCGTGACCGAGTATGCCTGGACGCAGCGCCCGCGCTATGTGAACGCGCTGGACGAAGCCGCCCGCGGGCCGGTCTACCCGGACGCGCGCCCCGTGCAGGCCGAGGATCTGGCCGAGCAGCCCCCGCACATCTGCTTTACGCCCTACCTGCGCAGCCTGGCCGCAGAGCTGCGCGGCAGCGAGACCGACCCCGTCCGCATTGCCCGCCGGTTTTATGATTTTATCACCACCCAGGTGATGTATGCCTATCAGCGGCCATATCTGCTGATCGAGGGCGGGGCGGAGTATACCGCCATCAACCTGCGCGGCGATTGCGGCTTGCAGGCGCTGCTGTTCATCTCCCTGTGCCGCATCAGCGGCGTCCCCGCGCGCTGGCAAAGCGGGCTGTACGCCGCGCCCGGCGATGTGGGCAGCCACGACTGGGCGGAGTTTTACAGCGACCGCCTGGGCTGGCTGCCGGTGGATTGCTCCTTTGGCGGCTCGGGATACCGCCACGGCTCGCAGCTGCGGTGGCGCTTCTACTTTGGCAACCTCGATCCCTGGCGCATGGTAGCCAATCGCAGCTATTACGCGCCCTTCAGCCCGTGCAAGCGCTTTGCGCGCTGCGATCCCTATGATAACCAGCGGGGCGAGATCGAAACCGATACGCGCGGGCTGGGCGCGGGCGAGTTCCGCACCCGCTATGAAATGATCGACCATCAGGAAACGGAGGAATAACGATATGATCATTTGCGATTGCCACTGCGATACCCTGTACAGCATGCAGATGGGCCGCGACCAGCACCTGGACGTGACCATGGAAAACCTGCGCGCGGGCGGCGTCAGCCTGCAAACCATGGCCATGTATGTGGGCCCCGGCCGCAAGGGCGATGTGGAAGCCCTGATGCAGGGCATGCTGCAAAAGCTGGCGCTGCTCAAAAGCCAGGGCTGGAAGCAGGTAGACGATCCCAGCCAGGCGGTGGACGGCGAGGTGGCCGTGATGCTGTCCATCGAGGGCTGCGAGCCCTTTGATCCCGGCCTGCACACCATTGCGGAATACCGCGCCCACGGCGTGCGCATGGCCGCCATCACCTGGAACCACGAAAACACCCTGGGCTATCCCGCCATGAGCGGCAGCACGCAGGGGCTCAAGCCCTACGGCGTGCAGGCCATCCGCGAGATGCAGCGCCTGGGCATCGCCGCCGACGTATCGCACCTGAACGAGGCGGGCGTGTTTGACATCCTGAACAAGACCGACAAGCCCCCCATGGCCTCCCACAGCAACTGCCGCGCGCTGGTCGATCATCCCCGCAACCTGAGCGATGAGCAGCTGCGCGCCATGTTCAAGGCCGGCGGCTTTGTGGGCGTCAATTTCTGGCCCACCATCATCGGCGAACCGGCCAACATTGACCACCTGATCGACCACATCGCCCATATGTACGATATCGGCGGCGAGGGCAAGGTGGGCTTCGGCTCGGACTTTGACGGCATCGAGCGCAAGCCCGAGGGGCTGAACAACCCCGCCGACTTCCCCAAGCTGATCGACGGCCTGCGCCGCCGCGGCTTTGCCGAAAAGGATGTGGCGGACATTGCCGGCCTGGGGCTGATTCATTATTTTGAGCGCATCAAGGTGTAATTGAAGGAGGACGTACCGATGACAGTCGTTCCCGCGAAACGCCGCGCCGAGGCCCGCCGGCTGACGCTGCTGTGCGCCGCGGTGTATTTTTGCAGCTATCTGACGCGCCTGGATTACGGCGCGGTGATGGTGGAAATGGTGCGCGCCGAGGGCTTCTCGCGCGTGGACGCCAGCGCGGCGCTGACCGGGCTGTTTATCACCTACGGCTTCGGGCAGCTCATCAGCGGCTACCTGGGCGACCGGGTAAAGCCGCAGCTGCTGATCTTCTTTGGCCTGATCGCCTGCGGCCTGATGAACCTGCTGATCCCCTTCTGCTCCTCGCCCGCGTGGATGACCGTGGTGTGGAGCGTGAACGGCCTGGCGCAGGCCATGATGTGGCCGCCGCTGGTGCGCATCATGAGCCAGCATATGACCGAGAGCGAATACAAGGTGGCCACGGTGCACGTCAGCTGGGGCAGCAGCCTGGGCACCATTGTCATTTACCTGATGATCCCGCTGCTGCTCAAGGTTAGCTCCTGGCGCGGGGTGTTCTACTGCGCGGCGGCGGTGGGCATGGGCATGGCGGCCTTCTGGATGGCCCGCTATGGCCGTGTGGAGCGCACGCTGCCCCTGCAGGAGCAGGCTGCGCCCGCTGAGGAGCCGGGCGACGCGGGCAAATCCGGCGGCGGCCTGCGCACGCTGATGCCGCTGCTGGCCATCATGATGGGCGTGATCATCTGCCAGGGCACGCTGCGCGACGGCATTACCACCTGGATGCCCACCTACCTGGCCGATACCTATCATATGGAAAGCGGCAAATCCATCCTGACGGGCGTGCTGCTTCCGCTGTTTGGCATGGTGTGCTATCAAATTGTGCTGTGGATGAACCGCAAGCTGGTAAAGAACGAGCTGCAATGCGCGGCCATCATCTTTGGCGTGGGGCTGGTATCGCTGCTGGCGCTGCGGCTGCTGCACGCGCACAGCTTTGCGCTGTCGGTGCTGATCCTGGCCTTCGCGGTGGCCAGCATGCACGGCGTAAACCTGATTATGACCTGCATGACCCCCAAGTATCTGGCGGGCAGCGGCAAGATCTCCATGATTTCGGGCCTGCTGAACGCCTGCACCTACATTGGCAGCGCGCTGAGCATGTACGGCGTGGCGCTGATTGCCGACCGCTTTGGCTGGACGGTTACGGAAAGCCTGTGGTGCGGCGTAGCGCTGCTGGGCACGCTGTGCGCGGCGGCGTGCGTGCCCAAATGGGGGAAGCTGCGCAAGGGACAATAAAGAGCGCCCAAAAAGCGTATTCATTTTTTCGGTAGGCAACGCCAATAAGGTAGGCAACGCCAATAAAAAAACGCCCGCGGATGGTTTTCCATCTGCGAGGCGTTTTCTGTGCGCCTGCCGGATGACGGCGAAGCGCTGTTTTAAGCCACAGAATTAATAGCGGCGCTTACGAGCGGCCTCCGCCTTCTTCTTGCGCTTTACGCTGGGCTTCTCATAATGCTCACGCTTGCGAACCTCAGCCATAACGCCCGCGCGCGCGCACTGGCGCTTGAAACGCTTGAGAGCGCTCTCCAAGGATTCGTTTTCCTTGACTCGTACTTCAGACACTTGTTTTCCCTCCCTTCGCCTATCTCGCCTTGGCAATCGCCGTGATCCACGGCGGATGGCGACCGTGCACATATTATACCGCTTCTAAGCAAACTCGTCAACAGTTATTTCATCAATTTACACACCTGTTACAATTCTGCAACAGCCGTCCCCGCCGGGGCGGCGGGCAAGGGCGCAAATTAGCCGTTGCAAATTTGCGCGCAAGCTGTATAATGGGGGTATATCATCGGCTTTTGCCCATGAAAGGAGCGAATATCCCCATGGCCTCCAAGGTATACTTTACCAATTTCCGCTGCGAGGGCAACGAAAACCTGCTGCAAAAATTCCGCCGCCTGTGCGAAACCGCGGGCGTCGGCTCCATCGATATGAAGGACAAGTACGTGGCCGTCAAAATGCACTTTGGCGAGCCGGGCAACATCGCCTTCCTGCGCCACAACTATGCCCGCGCGCTGTGCGATTTGATCCGCGAGCACGGCGGTCGTCCCTTCCTGACGGACTGCAACACGCTCTACATCGGCCGCCGCAGCAACGCGCTGGATCATCTGGACGCGGCCTACGAAAACGGCTTCAACCCCTATTCCACCGGCTGCCACGTCATCATCGGCGACGGTCTGAAGGGCGACGACGAGGTGGCGGTGCCCGTGCACGGCGATTATGTGGAAAACGCGTACATTGGCCGCGCCGTGATGGACGCGGATATTGTGATTTCGCTGACGCACTTTAAGGCGCACGATGGCACGGGCTTTGGCGGTGCGCTGAAGAACCTGGGCATGGGCTGCGGCAGCCGCCTGGGCAAGAAGGACATGCACGCCTCTGAAAAGCCCGCGGTGGATCAGTCCCGCTGCGTGGGCTGCGGCGTATGCGCCAAGAACTGCGCGCACGGGGCCATTACGGTGACGGAGCACGCGCACATTGATGCAACCAAGTGCGCCGGCTGCGGCCGCTGCATTGAAAAGTGCCCGCAGAAGTGCATGCATCCCATGGACGACCGCGCCAACGAGATCCTGTCCCGCAAGGTGGCGGAGTACACGGCCGCCGTGGTGCGCGGCCGCCCGTGCTTCCATGTGGCGCTGGCCTGCGACATCTCGCCCTACTGCGACTGCTACGCGCTCAACGACGCGCCCATCCTGGAGGATATCGGCATGTTCGCCTCTTTCGACCCCGTGGCGATGGATCAGTGCTGCGTGGACATGGCCAACGCCCGCAAGCCCCTGCGCAACAGCCTGCTGTACAAGCGCGAAAAGCCCGGCGCGGCCGATCACTTTACCGCGCTGTTCCCCGAGACCAACTGGCAGGCTGGCCTGGAGCAGGGCGAAAAGCTGGGCATCGGCACCCGCGAATACGAGATGGAGGAAATGGCGTAAGCGGGGAAGACGGGGAAGGGACGAAGGGGGACGGTACTTTCTTGGAGCCCAAGAAAGTACCAAAGAAGGCTGCGTTGTAGACGAAAAAGTCAAGTTAATAAAACTGGGAGTGGCCCTGGCCACCCCCGTGGCAGGGAAAAACTTAAGTTGCCTGGATAGGAGCAAGCTCCCCCAGGCAACTTTTTATTTTTCCCCTTCGGTCGTGCTACGCACGCCCTGCGCTGATCTGCGATCAGCGTGCCACGGGGGCATAGTTGGATGTAGGAATCTGGCGTGGTTGAGTGCGGTAGTTGGCAAGAACAGCCAAGTTTCTTGCAAAGTGCATAACGATAAAAGCCTTCTCCCAAACGGGAGAAGGTGTCGAGCGTATAGCGAGACGGATGAGAGTGAATGCACTTTTTTATAATGTAGGAAAATGCGGCCACCAAAAGGCTTCTCCTTGAGGAGAAGCCTTTTGGTGAGTGCACTTTCCAACTATCACCAATCGCTGTGCAAAGGCTCCACAGCTACTCAACGCGTCCCCGTGGCACGCTGATCGCAGATCAGCGCAGGGCGTGCGCAGCACGACCGAAGGGGAAATATTCAAGGGGACGGATGGCGCTTGCGCCGATCCGGGCACGCAGAATTTTCCCTGCCACGGGGGCCTATTCACCGGCCTCGCCTTCCAGCTTAATCCAATTGACTTTTACGTCACAACGCAGCCTTCTTTGATTCTTTCTTGGGCTCCAAAAAAGAATCGTTCCCTTCGTCCCCCCTCCTCCCCTCCTTCCCCCTCCCCGTCCCACGCAAAAAGCCCCTCCCGATGGGAGGGGCTTTGCCTGTGGCGTTAAGCCTTAGTTGATCATCGTCAGGTATGTGGTCATCACATAGCCCTTCAGGCCGTTGTAGGATACATAGCACCAGGAGGGGCCGTAGGTGAGCACTTCCACATACGCCTTCTGCGGGATCTTGCCAATCAGCGCATAGGTGGTGCCCATGCCGGCGCGCATGTTCAGGCTGCCGGCGGTGGTGGTCACCTGTGCCTTCGCGCCGGAGGGGATCACCGGATCGGGATTCTCGCTGGGACGCTCCGCGCTGAAGGTGAGGTACTGGCTCATCACATAGCCGAAGGTGCCGTTGTACTTGATGCGGCTCCATACCGCACCCTTGTCATACACCTCCACAACGCCGCCGTTCTTGATGCTGGCGATGCGGCCATAGGTGGTGGCCGGGCCGCTGCGCATGTTCAGGCCGCCGCCGTTGGCAGTGGTCACCTTGCCGTAGCACTGCAGGGTGTTGCCGGGCGCGGGCGTGGAGGGCGCGGGCGTGGCGGTGGTATCGGCCAGGAACTTGGTCATCACATAGCCAACCTTGTCGCCGTACTTGACGCGGCTCCAGTCAGCGCCCTTGGTGATCACGCCGATCACCGCGTTCTGCGGGATGACGGCGATGCGGGTGCCGTTGGGAGTCTCGCGCAGGTTCAGGCCGCCGGTCACGGTGTTGACGCGCGCATAGGAGATTACCACTTCGGGGGCGGGGGTAGGCGTTTCGGTGGGGGCGGCAGAGCCGAAGGTGAGGAACTTGGTCATCACATAGCCGGTCTTGCCGCTGTAGGATACGCAGCACCAATCCGCGCCCTTGCTATGCACGGATACCGTGGCGCCCTGCGGGATCACCGCAATGCGGGTGCCGTTGATCGCGTCGCGCAGGTTCAGGCCGCCGTTGGCAGTGGTCACGCGGGCGTAATCGATGATCGGCTCGGGCGTGGGCACGGGGGTGGGCGTGGGCATGCTGCCGCCGGTGAGGCGGACAAACTTGGTCATCACATAGCCGGTCTTGCCGTCGTACCAGGCCTTGCACCAGGTAGCGCCGTACTCGGTCACGATGAAGAACGCCTTTTCGGGGATCTTGGCAATGACCGCGCCGCCGATCTTATCGCGCATGTTCAGCGCGCCCTTGGCGGTGTTCACCTGCGCGGTCTGGCCCATGGGGGCAGTGGGCGCGGGCGTGGGCGCGGCGGTAGGCTCGCTGCTGATCTTCTGCACAAACTTGGTCATTACATAGCCATAGCGGCCGTTGTAATACACCTGGCACCAGGTCGTGCCCCAGTTGACCACCAGGAAGGTGCCCTTTTCGGGAATCTTATCGATGACCGCGCCGCCGATCTTATCGCGCACGTTCAGCGCGCCCTTTTCGGTGTTCACGCGGCACCAGATGCCGCCGGTGGGGCCGGGGGTGGGCGTTACGGTGGGCGCGGGCGTGGGCGTGGGGGTGGCGATGGGATCGCCGGAGATGGTAATGATACAAGTAGCTTGCGCGCCGTTATTATTATTATCGGCGGCCTTGGCTGTCACGGTGACGGTGCCGGCCTTCATCGCCTTGACAACGCCGTTGGTCAGGATGATGGACGCGCCGACCGTGTTGGGTTCCCAGCTCCAGGTCACGCCCTTGTTGGACGCGTTGGTGGGCAGCACGGAGGCGAAGAGCGTGATGGTTTCGCCCGTCTTCATGGAGGCGGCCTGCGGCGTGAGCGACACGGAGGTGACGGGCGTGCCCACCACGATGGTGCAGCTGGCCTTGATGGAGGGATCGTCCTTGCTGGTGGCGGTGATGAAGCAGCTGCCCTCGTTAACCGCCGTCACATGGCCATCAGCAGAAACCGCGGCAACCGCGGGGTTGCTGGACGTCCAGGTTACTTCTTTATTGTCGGCGTCGATGGGGCCGACCTCGGCCTTCAGCTGGGCGATAGCGCCCTTGGTCAGGGTATAGCCGTTGGGATTGATTCTGATGCTGTTTGCGCGCTGCTTTACGGTGATGGTGCAGCTGGCGCTCTTGCCGCTGCCGTCCTTGGCGGTCACGGTGATCTTAGCCGTACCCGCCTTCCTGGCGGTGATCAGACCGGCAGCGGAAACGGTAGCCACAGCGTCGTTATCCGAGCCGTAGGTAACCTCCTTGATATCGGCGTTAGCAGGCAGGATGGTAACGCCCAGCTGGCGGGTAGAGCCAACCAGCATATCCGCCTTGGCGATATCCAGCGTGACCGAGTTCACATACACGGGCAGACCCACCTTGACGGTACAGGTCGCGTAGATCGCTTCGTTTTCCTTGGCGCAGATGGTAATGACAGCCCAGCCCTCGCTTACGCCGGTCACCACGCCCTCATTGCTGACGGTGGCCACGTTCGCGTTGTTGGTCTTGAACACCAAGCCCTTTTCGCCGGCATTGGCAGGCACAACGGATGCGACGAGGGGCTTTATGCCGCCCTTGGGAATTACGACCGTTTTTTCGCTTACATTGACGCCGGTCACCGGCTGCCGTACGGTCAGGGTGCAGGTGGCCTTTTTGCCGCTGCCGTCCTTGGCGGTGGCGGTGATGATGGCGCTGCCCGGACCCTTGGCGGTGATCATGCCGCTTTCAGATACGGTCGCCACGTCAGCGTTGGAGGTGGAAAACTCAATGCTGCGGTCGTCCGCGTTGGAGGGCAGCACGGTCACGGTCAGCTGGAAGGTATCGCTCACCTTGAGCGTCTTCTCCTCGGGCGCAACCGCAACGGAGGACACCGGCACGGGCTTGCCGACCTTGACCTTGCAGTAGCCGTAGATCGCGTTGTTCGCAACGGAGGTAACGGTAATCACCGCATCGCCGTTCTTGACGGCGGTAATATAGCCGGTATTGCTGACAGTCGCAACGCTGTTGTCGCTGCTGCTGTATTTCAGACCCTTTTCAGTCGCGTCCGCAGGCTCCACCGTGCAGCTGAGCCACTGGGAACCGCCAACATCCAGGACAACCTTTTCAGGCGATACCTTCACAGCCGTGACAGGCACGTTGATAACGGTCTTGCCCACCTTCACCTTGCAGGAGGCGGACTTGTTCGTGCCGTCGGTAGAGATGGCGGTAATCATGGCCGTGCCTTCCGCCACAGCGGTGACCACGCCCTCGTCGTTGACGGTGGCAACGTTCTTGTCGCTGGACTCAAACTTCAGCTGCTGCGTTGCATTCGCAGGCAGAACAGTGGCCTTTAGCTTAATGGTCGTGCCCTCTTCCAGCTTCACCTCGGACATGTCAAGCGCAACGCTGGCCACCTTGGGCAGCACCTTGACGGTCGCGCTGCCGTAGGCCTTGCCGCTGTCCTTGGCGGTGGCGGTGATCGTAACATTCTCCTGCTCGGAGAGGAAGGTCACGCTGGCCGACAGGCCGTTGGGCGTCAGGTTGGCCGCCGTCGCGGGAGAAACAGACCATTCGACCTGCTGATTGGCATTTGCAGGGGATACAGTGGCAGTAAACTTTAGCGTATCGCCCTCGACAGCCGTCCTGCTCTTGGGGGTTACTTCAACCATGTCGGCCGTCTGAACCACGGTCACCTGAATCGTTTTCTCAAATTTCTTGCCGTTCGCCGAAACAGAAACGACAACGTCGATCTGACCGGGTGAATTCGCCTTGATGGTATTGTTGTTAAGCACCTCTACGTTCGTGCCGTTAGCGGCAACATTCACGGAAGGCAGCGTGGCGGTAGCCGGCACGGGCTTTACGGTAAAGCCTTTGCTCTTGCCCACCTCGATCTGCATGGACATGGGCGAGACCTCGATATCCGTCAGCTCCGTACCGCTCTCGGCACCGTCGCCCGTGGTCGTCGTTTCGCCCGAGCCGCCAGCGCCAGTACCTTCGCCGGTGCCAGTGCTAGTGCCGGTACCTCCGCCTTCGCCGGTACCTTCGCCAGCGCCGTCTTCGGTACCAGACCTAAGCACAATGTCCGTCGAATTCTGACTCTCATTCCCCTCCTCTGCCAGGCCGGCCAGGCAGGGGGTCAGCGCCAGTGTCAGGGCCAGCAGCAGTGAGAACAAACGGGAAAGTTTCAACTGTTTCATAGCTCCATCCTTCTTTATTTTGTATTGGTTTTCCGCAAAAGCGGAGTAAAGGCTACGGTTTTATTATACGGCATTCCGGATTTGGAATGCAACCAACGCGCGTGAACATTATAGAACGAATATGCTACAATTTGATGAAATAAGCCCGCAATTGTAACAAATACCCTCCTTTCCCCTGAAAAAAAGCGTTTCTTTATATTAGACGGATTAGCCGCGCGTTTTTATCCCGTAAAAGTGAAAATTTTTACTTTTTTGCCTCCACGGCGATCACCGTGTCGTCCGCGTCGGGCAGCACGGGGTCGGGGCCCAGGCTGACAAAGGCGTAGTCCGGGTAGTTGCCGGTGATCCAGTTGGCGCGGGTATCCAGCTCCTCCCCCGTGGCCAGCAGGCGCGCGGAAAGCTGCTGCCCCGGCGTTTTATGCAGGGGCAAATAGCCGATGGGCGCGTCGATGACATGATAGTACAGCGTATCGCCCCGGGCGGTGACATAGCCGAAATCCGGCTTGGGCACATCGGCCCGGCCGCAGCCATAGATGCTGTCGCCATTCTTTTCCATCCATGCGCCGATGCGCGCCAGGATCTGCTGCGATTGCGGCGGGATGCATCCGCGCGCGTCGGGGCCGACATTGAGCAGCAGGTTTCCGCCCTTGCTTACGCACTCCACCAATTTACGGATCAGCATGCCCGCGGGCTTGAAATAGCGATCGCGCCCGCAATAGCCCCAATGGTTATTCATGGTGACGCAGCTTTCCCACAGCACCTCGCGCCCCTGCGCATCGCGGATGCCCTGGGGCGGGATGATCTGCTCCGGGCTGACGAAATCGCCGCAGAAATCGCTGGGCTGATCCGTGACCAGGCTGCCGAAGCCCTCGCCGCTGACCTCCAGGCGGTTATCCAGCAGAGCCCTTGGCTGAAGCGCGCGCACCATGCGCGCCAGCTCGCCCGCGCGCCAGGCCTCGCCGCGCAGCTCGCCATAGGAAAAGTCAAACCAGAACAGGTCGATCTGGCCATAATTCTCGCACAGCTCGCGCACCTGGGCATGCATGTAATCCAGATAGCGGTTGAAATCGCGCCCGGCGTTATCCTGGCTGGGGTCGTCACGCATGGGGTGGTGCTGATCGCCATAGTGGGGATAATCGGGATGATGCCAATCCAGCAGCGAATAATACAGGCCGACCTTGAGGCCCTCGGCGCGGAAGGCGTCCACAAACTCGCGCACGGCATCCCGGCCGAAGGGGGTGTTGGTGGATTTGAAATCGGTATACCGGCTGTCGAACAGGCAGAAGCCGTCATGGTGCTTGGCGGTGAGGACGGCGTATTTCATGCCGGCCTTGCGCGCCATGGCCGCCCAGGCGCGGGGATTGAAATCCGGCGCGGAAAACTCCCGAAAATAGGGCAGGTAATCGGCCTCGGGCATACGCTCGGTGGAGCGCACCCACTCCCCGCGCGCGGGGATGGCATACAGCCCCCAATGGATAAACATGCCAAACCGCGCCTGGCGGTACCACGCCGTGCGCTGCTCATGGGCTATGCGGTCAAGCATGGGGATCACTCCTTTCTGTACGCATTGGTAATTATGACATAGTTTAACACTTTTGTAACATATATAGCATACCCGAAATTGTGCGGGTTGTCAATATCCGCCAGCGGATATTGACAAGAAAATGAGGAAGGGGGAACGAAGGATGCGAAAGATACGAAGGGATACGTTTCTTTCTTGAGTCATAGCGCCGCCGCAGGCGGCTGAGGGCGCGCAATTTT
>OLSD01002758.1_pt1 | contig 11932 bp, 10 predicted proteins | sample 1672211 | NCBI WGS metagenome assembly OLSD01 (sample SAMEA3136659, study PRJEB25190) | human gut metagenome
AAAAGCCCCGGAATCTCTTCCGGGGCAATGAGCACGTACAAAAAAATATCAACTGATCTAAATATTCTGCGCGTTCTTCTCTCATCCAGACTTTACTGTCGGTTTTGGAATTTCACCAAATCAGCCGCCAAAGCGGGTCGCGGACTATACCGCCGGTAGGGAATTTCGATTTCCAAGGATTTCGATCACCCTGCCCCGAAGAAATTTTCTTTTCATGGTGGATTATACAATAGAAATAGGATAATTTCAATAGGAAATCCATTTGTACATTTATTTCATATTTTCTATTATATATCTATTATCATTTGTCTTTATTTGCCTCCACAACATGCACATCCATCTGCGGATACGGAATGGAAATTCCGTTGGCATCAAAAGATTCTTTAATTTTCTCATTCAGCCGCCATTTGATCTTCCAGTATTTATCGGTGGGAACCCAGACGCGAAGCCCCATGACTACGGCGCTGTCAGCAAGTTCGTCTACAAAGACCAGCATGTCTTTGTCCGATTTGGTTCCGGGATCTTCCTGTAAAATGTGCTGCAAAAGCTTTTTTGCTTTCTTAATATCAGAATCATAGGAAATTCCCACTTTGATTTCCAGATTACGCAAATTCTGCGCAGTTACATTGATAATGGTGCTGTTGGATAATTTTCCATTTGGAATGATTACATGCTTATTGTCAATGGTAATCAGGGTCGTATAGAACATCTCAACCTTATATACGGTTCCCTCCGTCCCGCCAGCCTGATCCTGTATAATATAATCTCCTACCTGAAAGGGCTTAAACAAAAGCAGCATAACACCGCCAGACAGATTCTCCAGACCGCCCTGCAAAGCAAGACCGATGGTAACGCCGGCAGTTCCCAGAAGAGCTGCTACGGAAGATTCCTTCACACCGAAATTAGTAGCTATATTAAAAATCAGAATCAGATACAGCAAAAATTTTCCAAAAGAACAGATGAACTGGGCAACCCCCATGTCTATGCCTGCCTTTTCCATGGAACGCTTCGCAACCTTCAGGAGCCACTTGATCAGCTTTGTTCCCACATAAAAAGCTACAATAGAAAGAACCACTTTCATTCCGAAGCTGATCAAATCCGGAATATGACCGTTAAAGTAAGCCTTGATCTGATCCCAGTTGGAGTTTACTTTATCCACTGTTTCCTGGACAGTCTCCTGAACTGCATTCTCTATAACCTGTCCTTCCAAATTCCCATCTCCTTTTTTCAGTCCTTTCCCACAAACAACTCTGTCCCTTGTTATCCAAAAACAATTTCGTCCACTCCGCTCAAAATCGCAAAAGCGGCAGGAACTAATACCCATTTAAAACAGGGCAATCTGTCCTGTTTTCCACCGGAAATTCATTTGGGAAGCAAATTATCCACCGTCTACTGCAAGACTCTCCACAGTATCAACTGCGCTGCCAGAATTAACGGCACACCCAGACGGAATTTCCACTTTCTGGTTTTATGATGAAAAAACTGCATTCCAAGAAGAGCCCCAGCGGAACCGCCAATGGCAGCCACCGCAAGAAGCTGGGCTTCCGGGATGCGCCACTGTTTCCGGATGGCTTTCTGTTTATCGATGCCATACATCCCGAATGCTGCAATATTAATGAAAACCAGATATACAACAAGAATATTTTCTAACATTTTAATCCAACTCTCTAATTTCCCTGCCAAACACGCTATAAAGCGTGTTTGAAAAAGGCTTTCTACAAGGCAATGGCAAGAGAAGAGAAATAATGTTTTCCCTCTTCTCTTTATTTATTTAATCCCTTCATAGAAAGACTGATCCGGTTCTTCTTCTCATCCACACCGAGAACGCGAACCTCCACAACATCTCCAACGCTTACAGCTTCCAACGGATGTTTGATAAATTTCTCACTCATCTGGGAAATATGAACAAGTCCGTCCTGATGAACTCCGATATCAACAAAAGCTCCGAAATCGATTACGTTGCGGACAGTTCCTTTCAGGATCATACCCTCTTTCAGATCCTTGATATCCAGTACATCTGTGCGGAGAATCGGCTTCGGCATCTCATCACGCGGATCTCGTGCCGGTTTCTCCAGCTCTTTTACAATATCCCTAAGAGTAATCTCTCCAATTTCCAGTTCATCTGCAGTCTTCTTGTAATCCCTGATCTGTCTGGAAAGTCCGGCAAGCTTGCCTCCTGCAATATCTTCAGCGGAATATCCCAGTTTCTCAAGAAGCCTGGAAGCCGCCTCATAGCTCTCCGGGTGAACGCTTGTCGCGTCAAGAGGATTGGAGCCGCCTGTAATACGCATGAAACCAGCACACTGCTCGAATGCTTTCGGACCAAGCTTTGCAACCTTCAGAAGATCTTTTCGGCTTGTGAAACGGCCATTCTCCTCACGGTAAACTACAATGTTCTTCGCAATAGCCTTAGAAACACCGGAAATATACTCAAGAAGGGAAGCCGAAGCAGTATTTAAATCTACACCTACTTTATTTACAGAATCCTCAACCACACCTGTCAGAGCCTCGCCAAGCTTCTTCTGGTTCATATCATGCTGATACTGCCCTACACCAATGGATTTCGGATCGATCTTAACCAGCTCAGCCAACGGATCCTGCACACGTCTTGCAATGGAGGTAGCACTTCTCTGTCCTACATCAAAATTAGGGAATTCGTCTGTAGCAAGCTTGCTTGCAGAGTAAACAGAAGCACCCGCCTCATTTGTAATTACATACTGAACCTTCGCTTCCGGAATCTCCTTCAGCATATCAACAATAACCTGCTCAGACTCTCTGGAAGCAGTACCATTTCCAACAGAAATCAGGGAAATGCCATACTTCTTGATCATAGCTTCTACTGTATCCTTCGCAGCGCGAATCTTCTTCTCGTTAGTAGGAGCAGTTGGATAAACAACTGTGGTATCCAGAACTTTTCCAGTAGGATCTACAACAGCCAGCTTACAGCCTGTACGGAAGGCCGGATCCCATCCAAGGACAGTCTGTCCGGCGATTGGAGGCTGCATGAGAAGCTGCTCCAGATTTTTGCCAAATACTTTGATAGCTCCGTCCTCTGCCTTCTCAGTCAGGTCACTTCTGATCTCGCGCTCGATTGCAGGAGCGATCAGACGCTTGTAACTGTCCTCTGTCACTTCTTTCAGAATCGGTGTAGTAAATGGATTGTCGCGGGTGATCACCTGCTTCTCAAGGTAACGGAGAATATCTTCTTCTGGTGCAGCTACCTTGATAGTGAGGAATTTCTCTTTCTCACCACGGTTCAACGCCAGCACACGATGTCCAGCCAGCTTCTTCACCGGCTCTTCAAACTCATAATACATCTCATATACAGACTGTGCCTCCGGATCTTTTGCCGTAGAACTGATAGTTCCTTTTTTGGCAGTAAGATCACGGATGTGGATTCGATAATCTGCCTCATCGGAAATATGCTCTGCAATAATGTCCTTTGCACCAGCAATGGCATCTGCCACAGAAGCAACCTCTTTTTCCTCGGAAACAAAGGCTTCTGCTTCTTCCTCGATGGACTTGCCTGTCATCTGAAGCATAATAATATTGGCCAGCGGCTCCAGACCTTTTTCCTTGGCAATTGTTGCCCTGGTACGTCTCTTCGGACGGTATGGGCGGTAAAGATCCTCTACTACTACCAGTGTCTGCGCTGCCAGGATCTGTGCTTTCAGCTCTTCTGTCAGTTTTCCCTGATCCTCAATGCTGGAAAGAACCTGATTCTTCTTGTCTTCCAGATTTCGAAGATAAGTCAGTCTTTCGTTCAGGTTACGAAGCTGCTCATCATTTAAGGTTCCGGTAGCTTCTTTTCTATATCGTGAAATAAAAGGGATGGTGTTTCCCTCATCGATCAATTTAACAGCAGCTTCTACCTGCCATTTCTGCACCCCAAGTTCCTGGGTGATTACCTGTAAAATATCCATTTTTTCAATCTCCTCTTGTTGCTTGTATTTCTAATTTCTGTAACCGTCATTATTTTCTGTATCATATCCGTTTCCAGAATCATTGGTCCAGTTATGAAAGCCGCCGTCAGCAGTTCCATCTCCTGGCAGTCTGTAGTCCAGTTCCCCATCCAGATCCCGATAAAATGCCACCATGGACATTTCCATATAAGGCATGATCCAGAAAAGTGCAATATAGAACGTGAACACAGATAATAACAAAAGCGGGATAAAGCTGAGATTCAGCTTCACATATCTCCAGATATTTCCCTTCATCAGCCTTGCGCTCTCTTTCAGTGCCTGGATTCCTCCAAGCTCTGTGTCATCCGCCATGAGAAAGTAGGTCATGGCAAATGGAAGGGAAATAAGAAAATTCAGCAAAGTGCTTACAGCCAGCAGTCCCAGAGTCATGGAAAGCCACTGGATCTGGGAATCCACAGTCAGTCCCGGATCTGTGGTAAAGCTCACATAATAGTAAGGGATTGCTGTGACCAGCTGGATCAGCGCCAGCACAAAGCCTGCAACGATCACCCTGTCTGGCTGGTTTTTGAAAAAGTAGCCCAGATCTCCCAGAGAAAACTCCTTTCCCCTGGAAATATTCAAAAGCATATACCCCAGACCAGCGGAAATGATCCCCACGATCAGTGACACCACCAGCATAAATACTTCACTGAGAACCAGATCCAGCGCGGATGTGCCAGAAAATAAATTGGTAGAAAGGATTGTTCCTAAAGTATTCAGACCATACACTGCCAGAAGCCCAAGGATCACAGTTCCAACATGTCCCTGCAATGCCTTTTTTGCCTGCAGTTTGATTTCCTTCGTACTTCTTTTTTTCATAATCATCATTCTCCTTTGCAGTGAAACAGCAGGCCGGGATTCTGATGCATCCCGGCCAGATATATTGCAGCACCATTTCGCTGTTTTCACTTTTTGCTCCATTAAGCCATGCCAGTTGTTCCCAATATAGCATTCTTCCATCTGACATCTGTAATTTTTTAATTACGCCGTTCTCTTGTTTCCCCAGAAAAACAGCGCTACCGTACCAGGACCTGTATGGCTTCCGATGGTAGTTCCGATGTTATTGATCTCAACCTTCCCATTTAATTTCGGGAAACGCTCTTCCACCAGCCTTGCCACTTCCCTGGCATCCTCTATACATGCGGACTGGGAAATATAACATTTCCCACTATAGTCAAGTCCGCCCTCAGCGTACTCTTCCATTTTGTCTACAACAGCCCGGATCACCTTTTTCTTGGTACGGATCTTAAATCTTGGGATCAGTTTTCCCTGATCATCCATATTCAGCAGCGGGCAGATATTCAGCATCGTGCCGAAAAAGCCGCTGGCCTTGGAAATACGGCCTCCTCTGATATAAAACGTAAGATCTGTGGAAAAAAACCAGTGATGCAGGTTCAGCTTGTGTTCCTCCGCCCAGGCATGAACCTCCTCAATGGGTCTGCCCTCATCCCGAAGGTCTGCAAGTTTATCCATAAAAAGCCCATATCCGGAGGATGCTCCCAGAGAATCCACCACCAGGATCTTACGCCCCGGATATTTTTCCTCCAGATCCGCTTTTGCAACGTTAGCTGAATTGATAACGCCAGAAATTCCTGAAGACAGGCAGACATGGAGCACATCTTTTCCCTCTTTCAGAAATCCTTCGAAATATTCTTCGAATTCATCTGCATTTACCTGGGAAGTCTTGGTGGATGCACCATCCTGCATGGCCTTATAAAATTGGTCAAATGGCATAGACTGTCCCAGATCATCTGCATATTCTTTTCCATTTAGTTCATAATGAAAGCAGATATAGGAAATATTTCTTTTCTCAAAATGTTCTTTCGTAAGGTCTGCTGTGGAACAGCAGCTGATCACATAGTCGCTCATATTTCCCTCCTGTTACTAATTTTGCAAAACCTCCAGATCGGGTTCTCCCTTATTCTGGAAGAATTTCATTTCTGTACGCAACACTTGCCACTGTATCCGGATCCTCATCCTTGTTAAACCAGAACTGTGCCCGGTTGTCAATCTTGGTATCTGCAGTCTTATAAATATTCAGGTAATCTCCGTCCTCATCACACGCATAGCCTTTTTCCTCTGCAGCTGCGATCAGGTCCGCCTTCTTCGCACCCAGGGTAAATCCACCGGAAAGAGTAAGGGTAAGAGCATCACTGTCGTAATTGCCTACCTCAAGCTCCCGTACAAAACAGTTCTCGATGGCAGTTGCATCCTGGGTAAAATTGTAAACACTGAAATGCACACTCTGGTTATTCTTCATCATGTCTACAAATTCCAGATCCCGGCCAGCCACATAAGCGCCATCTTCCACATCCTGAAGCTCCCAGCCATTCTCAAGGAATGCAGACACCGGAGCCGGAAGGGAATAAAGATCTCCGCAGAATTCCAACTGTGGAGCCAGCAGATCATCTCCCAGCTCAGTAGGAGCGGTATAGGAAGATACGATTTCTGGAACTTCCTCGCTTACACTTCCCTTGTCATATCCTTCTGGCTCTACGAAGTTACGCATATCTACCTGCTTCAGAGTATTGTCATCCTTATATACATAGAAATGAACTTCCTCGTAATAATCTTTCGAGTAGGAATACTTGGTATACAGGTCTCCCTCGTAAGTATCGCTTGGATCACCATAAGCAGCTTTGATATCATCAAAATTGGATTTTCCCATTACGATTCCGCCAGGCAGTTCTACAGGAGTAGCCGCCACATCAAAATCATAGCTTGCATCAATATCAATTCCTGCTACCAGACACTGGTTTAATGGCAGCTGGTTGATTCCAAGATTGATCACATCTACGGAAACGCGGTCGTCCCCTTTGTAAAAACTGATGGAACCATAGGAATTGGTTCCAACGCCCATCTCCGGGTCCTCGTTCTTGCCAAGTGTCCAGTCTGCTGCAAAATCCTGGTAATACATAGGGAACTGGTAAACCTTATCCCCGATCTTCACCTGAAAATCGTACAGGCTGTCGGACAGCTCTGTAACCGTTTCTGCACCAGCCTCAGGCTCATCAGCAGCCTCTCCTGCTGCCTCTGTAGTTTCGGCTTCCTGTGCCTCTGCATAAGACGCGGACGGAACCGCACACAGGCACATTGCTGTAAAAAGCACTCCCAATACTTTTCTTTTCATACAGAAATTCCTCCTTAGAATGTATATTTGATCAGTCGGCAAGGCCGAAAGCATCGTGTACTGCATTCATAGCCCGGATTCCGTCTTTTTCGTTGATAAGGACGGTAATACGGATTTCAGATGTGGAGATCATATTAATGTTTACGCCTTCATTGTAAAGGCTCTCAAACATCTTGGCAGCCACGCCAGGATTGCTGAGCATACCGGAGCCAACAATGGAAAGCTTGGCGATATTGCGCTCAGAGTGAAGCTCCTTGAAGCCAAGGCGCTCCTGGCTCTCCTCCAGAGTGGCAACTGCATCATCCAGATCATCCTTATTTACGGTAAAAGAAATGTCCTTTGTTCCTGCACGTCCGATAGACTGCAGGATAACATCTACATTAATATTTTTCTTTGCAAGGGTATCAAATACCTTAAATGCAACACCAGGCACATCACGAAGTCCCAGTACTGCGATCCTCACAGCGTCTGTATCCAGCGCAACACCGCTGATCAGCATTCTTTCCACGCTAACTACCTCCTTAACTACCGTTCCTTCACTGTTATTCAGGCTGGAGCGGACCACAAGGGGCACTCCGTATTTCTTCGCCATTTCCACAGAACGGTTGTGAAGTACACCCGCTCCTGATGTTGCCAGATCCAGCATCTCATCGTATGTGATCTCTTTCAGCTTTCTGGCATTTGGAACCTTACGTGGGTCGGCTGTATAAACGCCGTCCACATCTGTATAAATCTCGCAGGCGTCTGCATGAAGCGCTGCTGCCAGTGCCACGGCAGTGGTATCAGAACCGCCTCGTCCCAGGGTGGTATAATCATCATACTTATCCACTCCCTGGAATCCGGTAACGATGACAATCCTGCGGGCATCCAGCTCACGGCGGATACGCTCTGTGTCAATTCTTTTCAATCTTGCATTCTGATGGCTGCTTGTGGTATGCATGGTCACCTGAAAAGCATTCAGGGAAACCGCCGGAACGCCCAGCTTGTGCATTACCATGGCCATCAGAGATACGGACATCTGCTCACCGATGGTAAGGAGCATATCCATCTCACGCTTCGGAGGCTTGTCGTCCATATCATGAGCCATACGGATCAGCTCATCTGTATATTTTCCCATGGCGGACAAAACCACCACCACGTCATTTCCTTTTTTATATTCTTCGATACAACGGTTGGCAACATTATACATTCTCTGTTTGTCCCCAACAGAAGTACCGCCGAATTTCTTAACTATCAGCATAGTTTTTCCTTTCACGCTGTCAGTTTTATTTTTATCTGCTCATACAGACAGTTTCGCGCAGCTGCCCATGACCTGAATAACTGCGGCTTCATGTTATCAGTCTTTCACGCGGATCATGCCCAGAACATTCTCTCCAAGCGCTTTCACACGCTCTTTGTACTCGCCCTGTGTCATAAGTCTGGTAATAAAACCAAATTCTTCCGGAAGGGAATCCGGCTCGATCACAGCCTCAACCTTACCAAAAGCCTTATCCACTTCATCCAGGGAAGTATCCTTCACACGTACAAAGAAACGGCCTTCTACAGAATCCGGCTCCATCAGGGTCATCTCTTCATTGCTCCAGTTATTTGGAATGGTATCATGAAGATGCTTTGCAGCCTCCACAACGTCTGCTACAACTGCACTTGCAGTAGGAAGCTTGCCGGCTCCGCTTCCATAGAACATGGCATCGCCAAGCATGTTTCCATGTACAAAAATACTGTTGAACACTCCCTTTACGCCATAAAGAGGATTCTCCTGTCCTACAAGGAAAGGTGCTACAAGTGCGTAGAAGGAATCGTCTCCCAATTTCTTGCTTGTGCCAAGAAGCTTGATGCTTCTGCCCATTTCTCTTGCGTATTCCATATCCTCTGGTGTGATCTTTGTAATTCCTTCTGTATAAACATTTTCAAAATTCAGGAATTTTCCATATGCCAGAGAGGAAAGAATGGCAATCTTACGGCATGCGTCCTGTCCTTCCACGTCAGCGGTAGGATCAGCCTCTGCGTAGCCTTTTTCCTGAGCCTCTTTCAGAACAGTATTGAAATCAGCACCTTCTGTGATCATCTTATCCAGCATATAGTTGGTAGTTCCGTTCAGAATTCCGCTGACCTCATCGATCTCATCTGCGGTAAGAGAACCGTTGATGGCACGAATGATCGGGATTCCACCGCCGCAGCTTGCCTCGAAAAGGAAGTTGATCTTTTTCTCTTTTGCAATTTCCATAAGCTCAGGACCGTATTTGGCAACCAGAGCTTTATTTGAGGTGCACACACTCTTGCCGGCTTCAAGTGCTCTTTTTGTAAAAGTATAGGCAGCACCGGTTCCTCCCATTACTTCTACTACAATTTTAACTTCCGGATCATTTACGATCTGCTCAAAATCATGAACAAGAATCCCTTCTACCGGATCTCCCGGGAACTCACGAAGATCCAGTACATATTTGATCTTAATCTCTTCCCCGGCTCTTTTGTTAATCAATTCATGATTGGTGCGGATGACTTCTACTACACCACTTCCAACTGTGCCATATCCTAACACTGCAATATTTATCATCTGTCCGTTACTCCCTGCCTAAAATTTTTAAATAATGGATTCCTCCCATCTGTTCAATGTCATCCACCATTGCCTCTGCATCCCCTTCTCCCTGAAGGATCTGCACACTTAAGGTAAGAGTGGCAATACCACTGATGGGAATACTCTGATGTATAGTCAGAATATTGCCATGATTTTCCGCAATAGCCCGAAGAACATTGGATAAAATTCCCGGCTCATCATCCATCTGTATAATAAAAGTGATGGTCTTTCCCTTGGCTTCCTCGTGGAAGGGAAAAATATCATCTTTATATTTATAGAAAGAGCTTCGGCTGATTCCCACAGCGTCTGCAGCTTCCTGAACTGTAACTGCCCGCTTTGATTCCAGAAGCTTCTTCGCTGCAACTACATTCAGAAGCACTTCCGGCACAGCCCGCTCTTTTACTACAAAATATTTATTCTTATCTGTTGTCTTTGGCATCCTGCATTTCCTTCCACTTTCACTGCGCCCTGCAAATCTCTGCCATTACAGCCGCTGTATCCAGACATAATCCGGAAACTGGCATTGCCCTGTTACCGTTACTTCGTGAACAGCAGCATGCTTTTACTGCTGCTCTGCAGGTCTCTTCGCAAGTGCGATCCATTTCAGATATGCATTAATAAAGATATCAATGGCACCATCCATAACTGCATCTACATTTCCGGTTTCTTCATTGGTACGGTGATCTTTGACCATGGTATATGGCTGCATAACGTAGGAACGGATCTGGTTGCCCCAGCCGATATCCGTTACTTCGCCTCGGATTCCGGAAAGCTTGGCTTCTGCTTCCTGCTGTTTCAGAAGATATAACTTCGCTTTCAGCATCTGCATAGCCTTATCTTTATTCATATGCTGGGAACGCTCATTCTGACACTGTACCACGATTCCTGTTGGGAAATGAGTGATACGGATAGCGGATGAGGTCTTGTTGATATGCTGTCCGCCGGCACCACTGCTTCGGTAGGTATCAATACGGATGTCCTCATCATTGACCTCTACGTCCAGATCTTTCTCAATATCCGGCATTACATCGCAGGATACGAAAGAGGTCTGGCGCTTTCCAGCCGCATTGAACGGGGAAATACGTACCAGACGGTGAACACCTTTCTCAGACTTCAGAAGTCCGTATGCGTTCTCTCCGTTTACCTGGAACGTAACAGATTTGATACCAGCTTCATCGCCGTCCAGATAGTCCAGAACTTCAATTGAAAAGCCCTTGCGTTCAGCCCAGCGTGTATACATACGATACAGCATACTGCACCAGTCGCAGGCTTCTGTTCCACCAGCTCCTGCGTTCAGTTTGATAATAGCATTCTCGCCGTCATACTCTCCTGAAAGAAGTGTCTTCACGCGGATACTGTCAAACTGTGCCTGGAACTCATCCAGCATTTCCTGGATTTCTTCGATCATGGACGGATCATTTTCCTCATAGCTCATCTCGATCAGGGTCTCCATATCTTCTTTCTGGGTTACCAGATTCTGATAGGTTTCCATGTCGTCCTTCATGCTCTTTAATTCTTTCATTTTCTTCTGGGATACTTCTGCATTGTCCCAGAAATCAGGCGCTTCCATTTCGCGCTCTAATTCTTCAACCCGCTTTTCTTTGTTAGCCAGGTCAAAGTGAATCCCTCACTTCCACTAATGGTTCTGTGTATGTTGCAAGAATGCTCTTGAACTGGTCTAATTCAACCATAGCTTCACCTTCTTTCTAATATTTCTGTGTAACTGTCCAGTGTTTTCTGAATCGTTACATTTCTCCAACAATGCCGCAGATCTGGAACGTGTTTGAAAAATCATTCCCGCGATCCGCACGGCACACAGACTTTCAAACTATACAATAGCATATTCCGTGGGAAATTACAATAAAAAGCGGTGTGGAAAGGAATAGCCACCCGTTACCGTTTCCTTTGTGAATAACAGTCATTCTCTCTGTTGCGATTTTTTCTCAAAAATGGATTTTAGAATAGGTTGAAAAATCTCTATATTTCTTATATCATAAACTAATGATCCGTTTGTGGGACATGTTTCTATGATATAATGATTTTTGTTAAAACTATTAATGAAGAGGTATCATTTTTGAAGAAAAAAGAAGCGGTATTTATTGGTGCACTATTGATTATTTCAGTGGCACTTTGTATTTTTGTTTATGCGGTTCCACATGGAACTCATGGGTCGATCCAGATTACGGTGGACGGGAAGCTTTATGGGACTTATTCACTGGCGGAGGATCAGGTGATCCAGATTGGGGATACCAATGTGTGTGAAAT
>OLSD01002770.1_pt1 | contig 11877 bp, 10 predicted proteins | sample 1672211 | NCBI WGS metagenome assembly OLSD01 (sample SAMEA3136659, study PRJEB25190) | human gut metagenome
GATTATATCTGCCCACTGTGTAAACATGGAGCTGTAGACTTCGAGCCGATTGGATAATAATAAATAAAAATCCCTGACAGAAATTAAAAACTGATGATCAGTTAAAATTTCTGTCAGGGATTTTTGTTATACATCACATGTTACACTTGATAAATAGAAACAAATATATACGTGTTTCAATACATAGCTATGTTATTCTTAATGAAGTTCCCAAATTCCATCGTTGTAAGCAAGTATCAATAGATTTGGATTTGTAACTGTAAAGGTGCTGAACAGTTACGAGTATTTTATTATAAATTAACAGATATTGCAAATAAATTTTTAGAAAAATAAAAAGATTCAGCTTGATAAAACAGAACAAACGTGTTACTTTTTAAATAAACAAATATTTACGTTGAAAGAAATGGGAGGGTATTGTGGAGCAAAAACTAAATGTATATGAAATGAGAGTAAAGCTTTATCTGCTGCAGGATATTCCATTTAAGGAATTGCAGAATGCAGTAGCAAATTTTGTGGATTCAGCACTGTGTCAGAATGAGAGTTTAATTTCTTTTCATGAGACAAATTGTTACAAATTCTACAGTGTAGGGACTCTGTGGCCGTTGGAACGCGGCATGACATATAAAAAAGACCAGATTTATACCTTAACTGTACGAACTGTAGAACCGATTCTTGCGAGATACTTTTCAGAGGTATTAAAAAATCACTATACACAGAAAATGAAAGGCTTAACTGTTGAGAATCGTATTATTCCGCACAAAATGATAAGCGAAATATATACGCTGAGTCCGGTTATCATGAAGTCAGACGAAGGATACTGGAGAAGTTATATGAGTCTTGATGAATATGAAGAAAGATTGTTTTCTAATTTAGTGAAGAAGTATAATTCATTTACAGGAGAGCAGATTGAAGAAGATTTTCCCTTATATATAAATATTACATTTTTAAACAGACATCCAATTAGTTGCAAGTATAAACGTATTAGTTTGTTAGGTGATAAATTAAGTCTTCAGATTGCAGATGATGAGAAGAGTCAGAAACTTGCATATTTCATATTAGGTGTAGGACTTTGTGAATTAAACAGCAGAGGAGCTGGGTTTTGCAATTTCAGGTGGTTCTGATCAGTGCTTGCTGGAACTGACCTGTGGGATAGCCATATGATTTATGGTAATAATAAACTGCTATATAAAAAGTAAAGAGGGTGAGTATATGCTGAAGGATTGTCTTGAAGTATTCAAAAGACAAATGCAACAGGTAAAAGAAAAAGGCAGGGCAGAAGATGCTTTGATCCTGGATTCCTATATTCCGGCAGATGGGTGTTATATCAGTGTAAATTCTGATGGAATTATCGCATGCCAGATGGATTTGAAATTTAACAAGAAGGCAAAACAAATGGAGGGGATTTCGCAGAGATATTATGGGAAAATGTGCTTTTTTGATTATCACAGCAGGTTAGTAAGCATGGATAAACCTGTAGATCCAAAGAAAGTTATTCATTCAAATAATTACCTTTCATTTTGGGTGAAGCAGGAAAGTCTGGGTAACGGGAAATTAAATCAGGAGGCAATTGACCGATATTTTGATGTATTAAAAAATCCAGAAAAGAAATATGCCAAGTCAAAAGACAGACAAATGTATGACTATATTGCTGCTCAGATTGACGAAATTAATGTAGAAAAACTGGAATGGTGTCGGGATTGGGTAAAGAAGCATATTTTTAGTTTGGAAGATATGGGAATTTCCCTGTCAGGAAAAAATTATCTGAAAATCTTCTTTGAAGATACAGAAGAACGATATATACAGGAAGAACAGAGATATCTGATCACGAAAATCTTTAATAAGAATGATTATAATCAGGAAATAGATGGGAAAATATGGGGACTTCCTAACGACAATCTGGGAATGAACCAGAAGAAACCATATATGGCACATAAAACAAGAAAGACAGAGCTGCCATATATGATTACTGCAGAAGATGCAGTTTTGCAGAGGAAATTTTTTGATTACCTGTACAATCAGGCGTCTGCAGGAAAAGTAAATATTTATATTGATCCGGAAAAAGGAGAAATCAGTGCTTTTTCAAAAGAAGAAAAGATGCAGAAAGATTTCACAGGCTATTATCTGTATGTGCAGAAAGGAAAAGAAGTGCAGATTATGCATCAGGATGTTATTGTAGATTACCGTTATCATCTGCGAAAGCGTTTTCAATATATAAATGTATTCGACAGAAAAACAGAGGAAGAACTCTACAGGGATTACGGAACTGTCGGACAGATGGAGAGTTTACTTAATGAAATCCTGTTTTCAAAATGGCTGGTTACGAATTATTTTACACCTGTTGATGAATTGCAGATTTCCGGTGAGACAGCACGAAATCTGATATGGTCAAGAGATGCAATTTTTGCATGGTTATATAAGAATGAAACACAGAATATTGCAGGAATTTTATCTAAAGTCAGTGTGAACATGATAAAAGATTCTATAAAAAACGGATATATTTCCAAGGCTATGAAACAGTTTAATCTGAAGTGTTCACTGGAAGAATATTTTTCAGGAGGAGAGCCAATGAGTACGGATTATGAGTCAATACGAAAAGAATTAAGAAGAAAGATACAGAGTAAAGAGACAGAGCAGATTACAAGTGATGAAGAATATTATTATGCAGTCGGACAGCTTGTGAATTACTTTATTTCTCTCAGTAAGGCAAAGGATAAGAAACATTCTCTGGCGAATCCTTTCTTTAATATAAAGAATAATCAGGCTTTAAAAGATAAACTGCGCCAGTATTTTATAAAATATAATTACCAGCTGAATTGTTCAGGAACATGGTTTAATAATCTTTATGCAATGATCTGCAATTATACAAAAGCAGAAAAAACAGATCAGAATTCTATGATCGCGGGATATATTAATAATAACATTTTATATCAGAAAAAGAATATGGAGGAACAGGTAAATGAATAAACGAGTATATGGAGTATTAGGCATCTCTTCTATTATGGCAAACTGGAATGCAGATTTTTCCGGATATCCAAAAACAACATCTGATGGCCTGGTATTTGGAAGTGATAAGGCCTTGAAGTATCCGATGAAAAAAATGTGGGATAATGAAGGAAAAAAAGTTCTGTATATTAAATCAATGAAATTTGGCGGAAAAGATGCTTCATTGGTATCTTTGGTGCCACGTTCATTGGGAGAGCGTTATGAATATATCTTTGGAGAAAAGGTGGAAAAGAATCCACAGAAAACTTTAAAAAATCTGTTCTCAGCAGTAGATGTAAAAAACTTTGGTGCAACTTTTGCAGAAGCAAAAAATAACATATCTATTACGGGTGCTGTTCAATTTGGTCAGGGATTCAATAAATATGCAGATACCTGTTCGGAAGAGCAGAATATATTGTCACCGTTCAGGGATTCAAGTAAAGATGATAAGAAGGATGAAGAAGCAAAAAACTCAACGCTTGGAACTAAAATCACCAGCAATGAAGCGCATTATTTTTATCCATTTGTGATTAATCCTCTGGCATATAAAGAGTTTAAGGAGCTGGGAGTTACAGATGGGTACACAGAGGAAGATTACCAGAATTTTAAAAGAACAGCATTAGTATCTGCCACAGCATTTGCCACAAATGCAAAAGAAGGATGTGAAAATGAGTTTGCACTTTTTGTTGAAACAGAATCAGACTTATATCTTCCGAATCTGACAGAATATATTTTTTTTGATAAAGGAGAAGAAAAAAACATAATTAATCTGGAACAGTGTGCTGAGCTTTTACAGGTGCTTAAAACAAGGATTAAAAATGTAGAAATTTATTATAATCCGTATACAACAAAACTTGAAGGGGAAATTGAAGGGGCGAAGATATTTAATATTATTACACAAGAAGAGGTGTGATTTATGCGGGCTTTGAAATTTACTCTCAGTGGAAAAAATGCCTTTTTTAAAAAGCCGGAAGTGAATGCTTACTTTTATTTTACATATGGACAAATCCATAGAGTTGCGCTTTTAGGCATACTTGGAGCTATTGTAGGGTACAAAGGTTATGGCTGTACAGGAACGTATCCGGAGTTTTATGAAAAATTAAAAGATTTGAAAGTTTCTGTTGTACCGCGAAACTCTCAGGGATATATACAGAAGAAAGTACAGATGTTTAATAACACAGTAGGATATGCATCCCAGGAACTGGGAGGAAATCTGATCGTAAGAGAGCAGTGGCTGGAGAATCCGGTATGGGATATCTATATTCTTTTAGATTCCCGGGAAGCGGATAAGATTGCAGAGATGATTCTGGATAAGAAATGCGTATATATCCCATATATGGGAAAAAATGACCATCTGGCGGATATCTGTGCTGCAAAAGTTGTGGAATTGGATGTGGTAACATGCGAAAATGTAGTTTTATCTTGCCTTTATGAGAAAAAAGATGGAAAACTGGGAATTGCTGATGATGAAGAGGAAGAGTATGAAGATGAAGAGGAAGTTCCGGAGTTTAAATATGAAGAAAAGCTTCCCGTCGGAATAGACAGCCATTTGAATTTGTATCAGTATGAAACGTTTTGTTTTACAAATATGAAAGTGACTTTGAAAGAAAAAAAAATTTTTAAAACAGAAGATCGTATGCTTGTATTTTATTAGACAGAATCCCGCAGCTTTTTTGCGGGATTCTGTCGTAAAGGGGGATTTCTTTGAATATTGAATTTATTGATTTAACAGAAGTACAGAAAGATGTTGTGCATTGTTATGCACATAGAACTGGCAATGAAAAGAAGAGCATGGAGCAAAGACAGAAAGAAACACTAATAGAGCATACAGAATTATGCCAGCAATATTATGAGAAAATAGTAGAGCACAAACAGATACAGGTAGTCTTTGAGCAGTTTGAAAAATTGTATTTTTCCGAGATGAGTCGGGAAGGAATCCATTTTTTTGAAACAATGAGAGACAATGTTATCACTTTTCATGATATTGGAAAAATTAATCCAAGATTCCAGGAAAAAAATATGGGAAATTATGAATTGAAAGGAAAGGCAAGGCCGGATAACAGTGTAGGAAGTAAACATTCTATTTTGTCTTCAGTTTTGTATCTGGATTATTTCCTTGATCGAGTTTCTCAAATAGAAAATCTGGAAGAAAGAAAAAGTTTAAGAGATCTTGCATATATTCACTCATTTTTAATAGCAAAACATCATGGGGCACTTACTGATTTTCAGACATATCTGGACAGCTTTGCAAGTCTGAATGATACAGAGGGTACAGTATTAGGGTGGCATGCACAGCAATGGCTGAAAAAGTGGAAAGAAGAAAATGAAAATCAGAAAGTAAGAAAGAAGGTGTATCTGAAAAAAGATAAACAGGAAGATATGTTTGAAAGAATATCAGGAGACGATGCTTCCCGTCAGGTATATTTATTTGGATATACCAGACTGCTGTTTTCACTTTTGGTAGCTGTTGACTATTATGCCACATCAGACTATATGAACGGGATAAAATTGAAAGCTTTTGGACAACTGGATGATATTTCAAATATTATACAGGCATATGAAAAAACGGGAACACAACAAAGTATTCGGGAGTATGAAAAAACAAAATATCCACAGAGAAGAGAAAGGCTGGTGAAAAAGAAAAAAGCGGATGTAATCAATGATTTAAGAACAGAAATGTTTCTGGATGCGGAAAATACATTAAAAGAACATATCAATGACCACATATTTTATCTGGAAGAACCTACAGGTGCAGGGAAAAGCAATACTGCATTGAACCTCAGCTTTCAGATTATAAAGAAAGTAAAGAATATCAATAAAATTTTCTACATTTATCCGTTTAACACGCTTGTAGATCAGAATATTGAAAATCTGGGGAAAATATTTGGAAATCAGAAAGATATTATGAACCAGATTGCTGTGGTAAATTCACTGGTACCGATGAAAGAAGAGAAGGATGAGTATGAGGATAAGACAAAAAAATTCTATCAGAAAGTTCTTCTTGACAGACAGTTTTTGAACTATCCAATTGTTTTATCGACACATGTGACTTGGTTTAAAACTTTATTTGGGCATGAGAAAGAGGATGTATTTGCTTTTCATCAGTTATGCAATTCAGTAATTGTGCTGGATGAGATACAAAGTTATAAAAATGCTCTCTGGAGTGAAATCATAACTTTTTTGAAAGGGTATGCGAAATTGCTTAATATGAAAATCATTATCATGTCAGCAACTTTGCCAAATCTGGAAGCACTGACAGATGATAAGGAAGATGCTGTCAATCTGATTCCACAAAAAGAAAGCTACTTTAAACATCCTGTTTTTGCGGAAAGAGTCATACCTGATTATAGTTTACTGAAACAGAAGATGACATTGGAAATTTTGTGTGAACATGTGCAAAAACAGGTACTGCGAAAGAAGAAAATATTGATAGAATTTATCAGCAAAAAGAGTGCAGAAAAATTTTACGGTATGTTAACGGATACAGAAATAGACTGTGAAACGCTGTTTATGAGTGGAGACAGCAGCATCTGGGAAAGACAGAAAATAATTGAAAAACTTTCGAAGCTGAAATCTGTTATTCTGGTGGCAACTCAGGTGATAGAGGCGGGTGTCGATATTGATATGGATATAGGATATAAAGACTGTTCAAAGCTGGACAGTGAAGAGCAGTTTATGGGGCGTATTAATCGTTCCTGTAAAGGGGAAGGAATTGTTTATTTCTTTAATCTTGATTCTGCAAGAATGGTGTATAAAGATGGAGATATTCGTGTTGACACAGAATTTACTGTCATGAAAACAGATATGCAGGAAATTTTGAGAACCAAAAATTTTTCCGATTATTATGGAGAAATTCTGGAGATAGAGAGAAATAACAAAAAAAGCGAAAACGAAAATAATATAGTGCATTTTTTCAAAAAAGAAGTTGGTCAGCTTGCTTATCCAAAAGTTTCAGACAAAATGCATCTGATAGATGAACAGCGAGAAATGATGAATGTATTTCTTTCCAGGACACTTACATTATCTGCTACTGAAAAAATATGCGGAGACGAGATTTGGCAGGAGTATGAATCGTTGTTACATGATCAGGGCATGGATTACAGCGAACAGCGTGTCAGACTTCATGAGATAAAATGTAAAATGAAAATGTTTGTGTATCAGATAGAAAAAGGAAATACATTCGCATGGGATGAATATGAAGCAATTGGTGATATATATTTCATAAAAGACGGTGATTCCTATTTTGAAAATGGAGTTTTAAACAGAGAAAAATTTGGAACAGGCGGAGAGATGTTTTTCTGACAGATGTGGGAGGAATGAAATGAAGATAAATGGAACCTTGATGAATTACTACTTTCATTGTAAACGACAATGTTATTTGTGTGGTAATCGTTTGAATCTGGAAGATAACAGTGAACAGGTAAAAATTGGAAAAGCAATGCATGAAGAGAAAGCGTCAGAGGGAAAAAATACGGAAATTTCAATAGATAATATACGACTGGATAAGCTGACAAAAGAATATCTGACGGAGATAAAGAAATCAGATGCAGATGTAGAAGCAGCACGATGGCAGCTTTTGTATTATCTAAAAGTGTTGAAAGAAAAAGGAATTGTCAGAAAAGGAAGACTTGAGTTTATAGAAAAAAATAAGAGTGATAAAAAAGTGATTTATGTGGAACTTACAGAGGAAAATGAAAAACAACTGGAGGTTTATATACAGAAAATAGATGAACTTATCCAACAGGAAAAAGTTCCGGAATGTCTGGCCAAAACACAGCAATGTAAGAAATGTGCATATTATGAATATTGTTATATATAAAATCAGTACAGAAATCTAAAGATAAAAGTGTTTTTTAAACAAGGAAGGTGAAGATATGGGAAGTACAAGATACATTATGTCTATGGGAGAACTTACAAGAAAAGACAATTCTTTATGTTTTCGAAAAGATGGAAGAAATGTGTATATACCGATTGAAAATACAAGAGAAATTTATTGCCTGAATGAGGTGAGCATAAATACAAAATTGCTGGACTTTTTATCACAGAATCATGTGATGGTACATTTTTTCAATTATTATGGTGGATACAGTGGTACTTTTTATCCGAAAGATCAGTATTTAAGTGGAAGACTGATAGTAAAACAGGCAGAAAAATATAACATAGATCGAATGGATATAGCCCGTAAGATTGTCCGGGGAATTGGTATAAATATCTATGAAGTACTCTATCATTATTACAAACATGATAAAAAAGAGGTGAAAGAAACACTTGACTGGATTCGCACTGTATTTTTGAAACAGGTTATGACTGCGGAGAATGTGAAAGAACTGATGGCTTATGAAGGAGAAGTCTGGATACGATTTTATCATGATTTTCAATATTTTCTGCCGGAAGATTTTGTTATGAATAAAAGAGTAAAGCGTCCACCGGATAATCCTATGAATGCGTTGGTGTCTTTTGGAAATACGTTGCTGTATACCAAAACGATTGCAGCAATTTACCAGACACATTTGGACCAGAGAATAAGCTTTTTACATGAACCATCGGAAGGCAGATTCTCATTAAGTCTGGATTTGAGCGAAGTGTTTAAACCAGTTATTGTTTTCAGAACAATTTTTGACTTGGTCAATAATAGAAGACTGCAGGTTGAAAAGCATTTTGAAAAAAAGGTAAACTATTGTATTTTGAATGAAGAGGGACGGAAAATATTTATAGAAGCATTTGAAAATCGTCTGGAAAGTGTATTTCTTCATCCCAAATTGAAAAGAAAAGTTTCTTATCGCACTGCATTGAAACTGGATTGCTATAAGCTGATAAAAAATATTCTTGAAGGAAAAGAGTTTGTTCCATTTTCTCTTAAAGAAGGAATGTAAAAAGGATAGAGAGAAAAGAGTAACGGTATTAACGATTTCTGTGTTAAAAAATGGGGATTTCATGTATGAAAAAACAGTTGAATTATAATTATGCATTCTTATTTTATGATGTAGGAGAAAAAAGGGTACAGAAAGTATTTAAAATCTGTAAAAAATATTTATCTCATTTCCAAAAATCAGTTTTCAGAGGGGACATGACGCCATCAAAATTCATACAATTGAGAAATGAACTGAATCGAGTGATAGATAAGGAAGAAGATTTTGTGTGTATTATAAAATTGATGAATGATAATGTGTTTGGAGAAGAAGTACTTGGAAATGGAAAAAAAGATAATGGAGAAGATTTGATTTTGTAGTAAAAGAATTCTCCTGTCAGTGTGAAAACATGACAGGGGAATTCCTTAAGTAAGTTAAATGAAAAGTTATAAAAATTACCAGGCGGATTTTCATAAAAAAATGAAAAATATTGAAAATACGGGGGTATACCAGGTTTTGATTGAGTAAATAAAAAATGAGATGTCGGTTGGTAAAAATCTTGCAATCCTTTGTATTTTGCTGTATTATAAAAACTGTTAGAAGAAGAAAAGCCTATAAAACGAGGGATAAAGAGTAACATGAGATGTATTGAAACAGTTCCAACGTCCCTTCATTAAGAATATCCTGAAATGATAAAGAGTAACATGAGATGTATTGAAACGTGTATGAACGCTCTGAAATACCACCTGCGAAGTACGATAAAGAGTAACATGAGATGTATTGAAACTGTTTTATTGAATGCTTTTTATCAAACGGATGATGATAAAGAGTAACATGAGATGTATTGAAACATACGATTGATAAACATATCAGCCTCCTATTTCTGCGATAAAGAGTAACATGAGATGTATTGAAACTAATGGATTTAAGCACTACAATCTTTTCAACTCCAGATAAAGAGTAACATGAGATGTATTGAAACACTGAGTAAAACGTCATATTGTGATTTTCAAACTTGATAAAGAGTAACATGAGATGTATTGAAACCCGGATATCAGACCTTCGTAAATATATTTATAATCCGATAAAGAGTAACATGAGATGTATTGAAACGGAAGATTTATGATAAATGTAGTGACGAACATTCTTGATAAAGAGTAACATGAGATGTATTGAAACTAAACATGATTCATACATATGCTGATAACACAGGATAAAGAGTAACATGAGATGTATTGAAACTTGCTTGATGCTCTTCCAGCGTAAATATTGCCGGATGATAAAGAGTAACATGAGATGTATTGAAACTATCCATTTTCAGTTACTGAAATGTTACCAATAGGATAAAGAGTAACATGAGATGTATTGAAACGAAAATTCATCAGCACAAAACGATAAAGGTACGATAAGATAAAGAGTAACATGAGATGTATTGAAACTAATAACTATTGTAACTGGAAAACTGCAGTCCATGCAGATAAAGAGTAACATGAGATGTATTGAAACGATTCTATGACAGATTACTGGAGTCCGGCAGCCTGGATAAAGAGTAACATGAGATGTATTGAAACAACGAGCAGCTTCAGGAATGTCTTGAAGAGTGCCGGGATAAAGAGTAACATGAGATGTATTGAAACATTTCGTTGCTGTTTTTTACAAATTCAGCAATCTCCAGATAAAGAGTAACATGAGATGTATTGAAACTCCATATTCAACGCTTTATCCATTGCCTGAAAACTGATAAAGAGTAACATGAGATGTATTGAAACAAATATGATGTATTAACTCCAAAGGATATGTTTGCCGATAAAGAGTAACATGAGATGTATTGAAACGAAGGTTGTGTTATAAGCTATGCAGAATCTTTACAGATAAAGAGTAACATGAGATGTATTGAAACGCTGTATCTTTCCATGTATCTGTAAACTTATCTCCGATAAAGAGTAACATGAGATGTATTGAAACTTTTTTATTACAGGAACAGCATTCTCCGCTTCCTGATAAAGAGTAACATGAGATGTATTGAAACAATGCACAGATAATATCATCTTCGTCAAATTCTTGATAAAGAGTAACATGAGATGTATTGAAACTTAAGTATCGGATAATCCGGTTCATGCGCTGTGAGATAAAGAGTAACATGAGATGTATTGAAACGCAATTTTCTGTTCCATATCAGACAACTTCTTCTCGATAAAGAGTAACATGAAATGTATTGAAACATCAGTTTATTTACTAATACTGGATTTTCTTTTTGATAAAGAGTAACATGAGATGTATTGAAACGTGAATATTCTGGGTGGTCACGCACAGTTTCTAAGATAAAGAGTAACATGAGATGTATTGAAACGAACATGGATATCCATTGCTCCAATAACCAATTTCTGATAAAGAGTAACATGAGATGTATTGAAACGTCACTTCGTCCGCATCAGTGACCATCTGCTGTAGATAAAGAGTAACATGAGATGTATTGAAACTAATGAGCCAGGGCATTTCCGCGGCCCCTTGCACCGATAAAGAGTAACATGAGATGTATTGAAACAATACACCTTCTTTTGCTTTCATGAGTTCTGCAATAGATAAAGAGTAACATGAGATGTATTGAAACATCCAATTCTGCATACAGAAACGAATTAACTCTAAGATAAAGAGTAACATGAGATGTATTGAAACCAGGAAGGAGAAAGGAGAAACAAGATGCAGAAGAAGATAAAGAGTAACATGAGGTGTATTGAAACTCAGCGTCTTCTGCTATTTTGACAAGAATACTTCCGATAAAGAGTAACATGAGATGTATTGAAACAATATAAAATGTTGTATATAATGGAATTGCTCTGACAATAACAAATATCCAATCCACAACTCATTTATATCTGTTAACATATAGCAACATAAGTATGGAAAATAGAGATTAACATAAAATACAATGTATAATATGTGTATAGAACCGAGACAAAAGGGAGGATCATGTATTGAATTCAGTCAAAAAAAACTTCCAATAGGAATAGAAAATTTTGCAAAGCTTCAGGCGGAAGATTTCTAC
>OLSD01002771.1_pt1 | contig 11873 bp, 10 predicted proteins | sample 1672211 | NCBI WGS metagenome assembly OLSD01 (sample SAMEA3136659, study PRJEB25190) | human gut metagenome
TTTGCGGACATTTAAGAAGATATAAAAAGATAGTCAAAAAGACATATATAATTTAAATATAAAAAAGATATTGAATTTTCAAGTAAAATCATATAGACTATAGTACAGATCAATCACTAGACTAGATTCTAGTATTGAGTCCAACATGAAAAGTGAAAATCTATAAATGCTATTGAAAAAAATATATCTATTTGTTAAACTATAGTCAAATACGCGTAGGACAAGATAAGATATAGATTTCGACGTAGAGGAGAAAGGAAGAGAAGAGACATGGCAAACTTACAGATTTTGCTGCGTCAGCATGTAGGAGCTCCTTGTGCACCGGTTGTAAAAGCCGGAGACAGAGTAGAAAAAGGGACTCTGATTGCAACACCGACAGGCCTTGGAGCTAATATTTTTTCAAGTGCATATGGTGTGGTAGAAGACGTACTGGAAGACCGTATCATCATCAAGCCGGATGAAGAACAGAAGGATGAATATGTAAAGATTCCGGAAGGCAGCAAGCTTGATATGGTAAAAGCGGCAGGTGTTGTCGGAATGGGTGGCGCCGGATTCCCGACAGGTGTAAAACTCGGAACAGATCTGCAGGGAGGATATATCCTTGTAAATGCAGCGGAGTGTGAGCCTGGACTTCGTCATAACATTCAGCAGCTGGAAGATGACTGTGCGAAAGTTATCCGCGGAGTAAAACACTGCATGGAGATTTCCAATGCATCAAAAGCTATTTTTGCAATTAAGAAGAAAAATGAAAAAGCAGTAAAGGCACTGCGCGAGGCATTAAAAGATGAAGAGGCGATCACGATCCACTTACTTCCGGATATTTATCCGATGGGAGAAGAACGTGCGGTTGTAAGAGAATGTCTTGGAATCGAACTGAATACAACACAGCTTCCGTCAGCAGCGAATGCAATTGTCTGTAATGTAGAAACTCTTGCAAGAGTTGCGGAAGCAATTGAAGAGAGAAAGCCATGCTTTTCTAAGAACCTTACTGTTATCGGTAAGATCAATGGCGGTAATGAGCCACATGTATTTATGGATGTACCGGTCGGCACAAGCGTTGGGGAAATGATCGAACGTGCCGGTGGTATTGATGGTGTATATGGGGAAATCATCATGGGTGGTCCATTTACCGGACATGCTACTACAGAGGATGCACCGATCACAAAGACAACTGGTGGAATCATTGTTACAATTGATTTCCCGGATCTTCATGGTGCAAGTGTAGGTCTTTTGGTATGTGCCTGCGGTGGTAGCGAAGAACGTATGAGAGATATTTGTCAGAAGATGAATGGTGTAGTGAAATCAGTAGCCAGATGTAAACAGGCAATTGAAAACAAACCGGGAGCTCCGCTTAAATGCGAAAGACCTGGAAACTGTCCTGAACAGGCTAAGACTAATATCCAGTTCAAGAAGGATGGATGCGAGTACATTATTATTGGTAACTGCTCAGACTGTTCAAATACAGTAATGGGATCAGCACCGAAGATGGGACTTAAGGTATTCCACCAGACAGACCATGTAATGCGTACAATCGGACATCCACTTTACAGATATCTACGTGTTTCAAAACAGGTAGAACAGTTACCGGAAGGTAAATAGATAAGTTGATACCTCACTTCGGTGAGTGTATAAATAGTTAATTGAGTTATTGTTAAATTAACAAGGAGGAAATTATTATGTCAATTACAGCGGAAACCGCAAAAGAACATGCAAAAGATCCTGCAGTATTGTGCTGTAGAGCAGAAGGCGGCATTACAATCCAGGCTGCAAATCTTGAAGATCCGGCTATCTTTGATGATCTGGTAGATTCAGGACTTCTGAAACTTGATGGAACACTTACAATCGAACAGGTACTTGGAGCAAAGCTTGTTAAGACCTGCGATTCTCTTACACCACTTACAGCTGATCTTGTTGAAGGCGCAAAAGCACCTGCAGCAGAGGAAGCACCAGCTGAAGAAGCAAAAGAAGAAGTGAAAGAAGAAGCACCAGCAGTTACTGCAAATCCTACAGCAAGTGTACAGAAAGTTGGCGGCGTGTTAAAAATCCACATTGGAGAAGGCAAAGATATCGATATCGAAATGCCGATGGGTTTTAATAACGGTGTTGCAGTAGCGGAAGTACCGGCAGAGGTAGAATTACCGGCAGGCGTGGTTTCAGGCGCAGCACCGATAAAAGAGCTGGAACCGAAAGTCGTAAGAAGCGTTACCAGAAAGCATTATAAAATTACAGAAGTAAAGCGTGGACCGGAGACAAAGATCGAAGGAACAACTCTTTACATCCGAGAAGGAATTGAAGAAGAAGCAGTTGCTTCACAGGAACTGGTTCATCAGTTAAAGATTGATATCATTACACCGGATCAGTACCATACTTATTCTAATACAATCATGGACGTACAGCCGATCGCTACAAAAGAGGGCGAAGACGAAATCGGTACAGGTACAACAAGAGTACTTGATGGCGTTATCATGATGGTTACCGGAACAGACGACAATGGTGTTCAGATTGGTGAATTCGGTTCTTCCGAAGGATACCTGGATGAAAATATCATGTGGGGACGTCCGGGAGCTCCTGATAAAGGTGAAATCTTCATTAAGACAGAAGTTATCATCAAAGAAGGAACCAACATGGAAAGACCTGGCCCGCTTGCTGCACATTCTGCAACAGACGTGATCACACAGGAAATCCGTGAAGCTCTGAAGAAAGTAGAAGACGAAAGCCTTGTAGTAGATACAGAGACATTCAATCAGGTAAGAAGACCTGGTAAGAAGAAAGTCGTTATCGTAAAAGAAATCATGGGACAGGGTGCTATGCATGACAACCTGATTCTTCCTATGGAACCAGTCGGAGTACTTGGTGCAAGACCAAACGTTGACCTTGGAAACGTACCGATCATGGCATCTCCACTGGAAGTACTTGACGGATGTATCCATGCACTTACCTGTATCGGACCTGCATCAAAAGAAATGTCAAGACATTACTGGAGAGAACCACTGGTTCTTGAAACTCTCCATGATGAAGAAGTTGACCTTTGCGGTGTTATCTTTGTAGGTAGTCCACAGATCAATACAGAGAAATTCTATGTATCAAAACGTGTTGGTATGATGGTAGAAGCTCTTGATGTTGATGGCGCATTTGTTACAACAGAAGGATTTGGTAACAACCACATCGATTTCGCAAGCCATATCGAACAGATCGGTATGAGAGGAATTCCGGTTGTTGGACTTTCATTCTGCGCAGTACAGGGAGCACTTGTAGTTGGAAACAAATACATGCAGTACATGGTAGATAACAATAAATCTGAATCAGGAATCGAGAACGAAGTTCTTGCCTGCAACACGCTTTGCCAGGAAGAAGCAATCCGTGCACTTGCTATGCTGAAAGCTGGAATGGCTGGAGAAGAAGTGAAGAAGGCAGAAAGAAAATGGAATCCGAATGTAAAAGCAAATAACATCGAACTGATTTCAAAGACTATGGACAGAACAATTGAACTGGTTAAGAACGAGCAGTCACTGCCGATGAGCCAGAAGAGAAAAGAAAAATACGATTAAGGTGAATGACTATGAAATATGGCGATAAGATCATCTATATGGAAGGCGTAATCGTAGAGATCCATGATGGATGTGTTGGAATCGATTTGAAGGGACGATTAGGTTATCTAAAAATCCCGATGAGAATGCTGATTACGGATTATCCATTAGTGGTAGGACAGGAAGTTGGATGGAATATGAGTTTTGTCGAACAGCTTGGACCGGACGCCAATGAAAAATATGTTAGTAACCTGCAGACGTATCAGAGACGTCAGGAAGAAATGAAGTCTCATAAGAAGAATGATGAAGTGTAATTATATCAGGAGGAAATAGACATGAGTTTGACCGTTGTTAAAGGACTTCAGTCAGAAATCTTTGTTCCGGTAACTCCGCCGCCAGTATGGGCTCCGGTGAAAAAAGAACTGAAGGATATGACAATTGCCCTCGCCACAGCAGCAGGTGTGCACCACAAGGATCAGAAGAGATTCAACCTTGCCGGTGACTTTACCTGGAGAAAAATAACAGATAAAATGCCGTCAGATGAATTAATGGTATCTCACGGTGGATATGACAACAGTGATGTAAACAAAGACATCAACTGTATGTTCCCGATTGACCGTATCCATGAGCTTGCTAAAGAAGGATTTATCAAAGCATGTGCACCGGTACATGCCGGATTCATGGGTGGTGGCGGAAACCAGGAAAAATTCAAACATGAAACTGGTCCTGCCATTGCAAAGATGTTTGTAGAGGAAGGCGTAGACGCAGTTATCCTCACCGCTGGTTGAGGTACCTGCCACCGCTCTGCAGTTCTGGTGCAGAGAGCGATTGAAGCCGCAGGAATTCCTACAATTATTATTGCTGCGCTTCCGCCGGTTGTTCGTCAGACCGGTACCCCACGTGCGGTTGCTCCGCGTGTTCCTATGGGAGCTAACGCTGGTGAACCACACAACGTTGAGATGCAGACAGGCATCGTAAAAGCAACTCTGGAACAGCTCGTGAAGCTGGATACTCCAGGAAAAGTTGTTCCGCTGCCGTTTGAATATGTAGCGAAAGTATAATCAAATAGTAAAAAGGGGACATCCCCGGCAGGATTGGGGCGAAAGCTCTGGTTTGCCGGAGATGTCCTTTTTATTTAACTGGATATTTTGATGAAATTTCCTGTTAGATAAAAGGTGCTACGTGCCTCAAATGTGCCAGGGTGCATTTGGGTTCAATTTAGAATTGAGGATGATTATATGGAGAAAGAAATAGATCTGCGCCGGCTTGTGATCAAAGCTTTCCATATTACTGAGGTGGATGAAGGCGGAGAAAATAGAGTGACAGCATCTGGAAAGATGACGATCGAGAAGAAAATACTGGATGAAATTTTACTGAAATATCCACAACTTTCCAAATTAGATGTACAGATTATAAGACCGGGAGAACATGACCGCTATACCAATACGATGATGGATATCATTCCGATATCGACCAAAGTACTTGGAAAGATTGGGGACGGGATTACGCATACGCTCACCGGCGTTTATGTAATCCTTACCGGTGTAGATGAAAACGGAAAACAGGCACACGAATTTGGGTCCAGTGAAGGCAATCTGAAAGAGAAGCTGTATCTGAACCGTGCGGGTACTCCGGGGGATGATGATTATATTGTGTCATTTGATGTTGTTCTGAAACCTGGAATGGGACAGGAAAGAGAAGGTGTACTTGCAGCTCACCATGCCTGTGACGAGTTTATCCAGATTTTCCGGGAACAGATGAAGAAGTTTAGGGGCGATCTCTGCACAGAGAGACATGAGTACCATGATGTGGTTCGCCCAGGAAAAAAACGTGTTTTGATCGTAAAACAGGTTGCTGGACAGGGTGCGATGTACGATACTTCGTTATTTGCAAAAGAGCCTTCGGGAACTGAAAACGGTCGCTCGATCATTGATATGGGAAATATGCCGGTGATCGTTACACCAAACGAATATCGTGACGGAATTATCCGTTCTATGCAGTAGGAGGTGCGATTATGGGAATTGGACCATCGACAAAGGAAACATCACTACACCATTTCAGGGATCCTCTTCTTGATGTGGTATCATCGGATGAAGATCTGGATCTGATGGGAATCATAATTGTTGGAACGCCGGATGATAATACAGATAAATTGCTTGTTGGAACCCGTGCGGCAGTATGGGCGGAAGCTATGCGGGCAGACGGAGTTATCCTGTCGTCCGATGGATGGGGAAACAGTGACGTAGATTTCGCAAATACGGTTGAACAGATGGAAATCAGAGGAATTCCGGTAACCGGGCTGAAATTCAGTGGTACAGTTGGCCAGTTTGTGGTAGAAAATGATCATCTGGGAGAAATTCTGGATATCAATAAAAGTGAAGAGGGCATTGAGACAGATGTACTCGGAGAAAATAATGTGACGGAGCTGGATGCGAAAAAGGTTACTGCAATGCTGAAGCTGAAAATGCGGAAAAATGAGAAGCGTTAAGGCTTTGAAATTTGAAGAAAACTGTCAAAAGTAAAGCTGGCAGGGAAAGAAGATATAGAAAAGTCCTGTTGAGAATCCGGATTCGATATTCGGATTCTGACAGGACTTTTGCTGTTTAATTTTCTGCGGTATCTTCGATAATATGGTTACGGATGATCGCGCGGATACTTTCGTTAAGATATGGCTTCAATTCTTCAAACGACATCGGATCGTTGTCCAGAATCGTGCTGTATGAAGTAGAACTTGCAAGTTCTATGATCAGAAACAGCATAGTTTCCGGCGCACGAAGTTTGATTGTCGGATGATCCAGAAGGATATTACTAAAATATGCAAGAATTTCACCCTCATCATCCTGCATATTATTGGTGATAGCCTGTCTGAAAATGCCCCAGCTGAGATTCTTAGAGATAAATCTCAGAATCAGTTTATTTTTCTGCATGGCATTTAAAACGTAATCTACAATAAAAATAATCTTATCTTCGAATTCGGGGATGTCGGCTGTCTCCAGAGCTTTGTGTGCTCTCTGGAAAAGTCGGCTGGCTGTCCGTGCGATCAGCCGGTCGCGTATCTCGTATTTGTCTGCAAAATATAAATAGAATGTTCCTTTCGCAACTCCGGCCTTTTTTGCTATATCGCTGATTGATGTTTTCTCAATTCCCTGATTCAGAAATAAATCGTATGCGCTTTGAAAGAGAGCATCCATTTTCTGATGCTTGTTTTCATCTACTTTTCCCATGATTCATTCCTCTTTTCCTTTGAATTATCTTTATTATAAAATCAAAATGACTCAGAGTCAACTTTTTTGTAGAAAAATATTGACTTGTGGTCATTTTTGAGTTATAGTAAGTGCGAGCTAGAAAATGACCAGTAGTCAAAAAAGAAGAAAGCATACCGACAGGAAAGTCAGTAGAGGCTTACAGGAGGTTTTTAAACATGAAGAACAGGGAATACAGAGTATTAGTTACACTTGCACTTATGGCATCGCTTGTAGTTGGAAATATTGCAGGAACATCTGTAAATGTACAGGCGGCAGATAATAAAGATAAAAGCACAGAGACAAAGAAAACAAGCGAAACAAAAACAAGCAGCAGCGCAACACCTGCAAAAGATGAGACTGTATATGTAAAAGTAGATGACGCAGGAAACCAGAAAGATGTTACGGTATCGGATCAGCTGAAAAATATTTCGAGTCTTGGAACCATTGATGATGTATCAGATCTGAAAGATATCAAGAATGTAAAAGGTGATGAAACCTTTTCTGAAAATAACGGTAAACTGGTATGGCAGGGAGATAAGAAAGATATTTGCTATCAGGGAACAACAACTAAGAAGATTCCGGTAGGAATGAAGGTTACTTATGAACTTGACGGAAAGAAAGTCAGTGCAGATGATCTGGAAGGAAAGAGTGGACACTTAAAGATTCATTATGAATATCAGAATACAAGTGCTGATAGCGGGAAATACACACCATTTTTGATGGCAACCGGACTTCTGATGGATGGAGAGAAGTTTTCAAATGTAACCGTTGATAATGGAAAAGTAATCTCAGACGGTGACAGAGATATCGTGATCGGAATGGGACTTCCACAGTTGAAAGAACAGCTTACATCAGTTAGCAGCAAGGTGGATGATCTGGATATCCCGGATTCCTTTACAGTAGAAGCAGATGTGACAGATTACGAAAAAGTAGAAGCCGTTACAGTTGCAACAAACGAAGTGTTCAATGAAGTAGGTACCGATAAATTTGACAGCTTGGGTGAACTGAAGGATTCTATGACAGAGCTTCAAGATGCATCGAACAAACTTGTCAGCGGCTCCGGAGAACTGAAAGACGGACTGGATACACTGCTTTCTTCATCAGGAACACTGGTAAGCGGAATTGATCAGCTGGCAAGTGGTGGAAATACATTGGCTAGCGGAACTGGTAGTCTGGTGAGTGGAGCGAATACGCTGAATGCTGGATTACAGACAGCATCATCAAAGGTAAGCGGAACACTCCTTCCGGGAGTAAAAGCATTGGACATTGGGGTGTCTCAGATGCAGAGCAAGCTTGCAGCAGATGATGCACTGCCGAAGCTTACGACAGGGGTTGCAACATTAGATGCTGCATTGAATACAGGGAATGCAGCGAAAGGTCAGCCTAGTCTGGTTGCAGTTGCAAAGAGTGTAAATGATGGAGTGCAGGCAGCAGCAACAGGTGCAAGTGGATTAAATACAGGTGTTGCCAACATTGGAAAAAATGTAAGCAGTCTGAATGATGTGGTTCGTGGAGTTGCAAGTAAAACGGGTGGATTAAAAGGTACAGCTGAAAAAGCATATAGTAGTCTGAAAGATGTGGCAGATAATAGCAAACAAAAAGTGAATGTGAGTAGCGATAATGTGAATGTATCGAATGCTACGGGAACGGCTACAGGAACAGCTATAGGAACAGCTACAGGAACGGCTACAGGAACGGCAACTGTATTATATAATGGAGCAATTCAAAATAAAACAGCGATAGATAGCTTGCAAGAGGCATTGGGTAAAGTGGAAGGAAATGAAGAGGCAACAAAGGCTATTCAAACAGCAATAGATTCTCTTTCCGCAAGCGATCAAAGTGTAGAAGGAAATGCTACTATTGAAAATGCAACTATTCAAGAAGCGACTATCAATAATGCTACCATAGAAAATGCAAATATGGAAAATGGGAAAGCAACTGTAAATACGACAATAGAAGTGGAAAATCCAAAAGTAAAAGAAGCGTTAGACTATCTTGCAATACTTGAAAAAGGCACAGAAAGTATTGACGATGCGTTTAATAAAGATGATATTGTGCATGGAGGATATAATTTGGCTGCTAACATGAATGCCTTGAATACAGCGGTTAATATAGGAACTGATGAGCAACATCCATCCGCAGTTGCGGCTGCGGGAGCTGTAAATGTCGGTTTGCAAAAATTAGCAGCAGGCACACCGGCACTTTTCGATGGAATCAAACGGGTTGCAGCTGGAGCAACTGAATTAAATGAAGGCGTAAACGGAAAAGATGGACTTGTAAGCCAGGTAAATAGCGGTGTACTTCAGCTTAAGAGTGGAACAGCTCAGCTGTTAGCCGGAGTTGATGGTACGAATGGTCTTGTATCTGGACTTGGTCAGCTTGCAGCAGGATCAAGCCAGCTAGTAAGTGGTGCATCCCAGCTCAATAGTGGAGCCGGAACTCTTTCAACGGGTCTGAACACTCTCCAGAGCAGCACAGGCGCACTGGTATCTGGTGTAGAACAGCTTGATTCCGGAGCAGCTGAATTGAACAGTGGTATGATCCAGTTCAACGAAGAAGGAATTGAAAAACTGGTAAGCGTATTTGACGGGGACATCGATGCACTTCTGGATAAGGCAAACGAACTTCTGGATGCATCCAAAGAATATAAGAACTTCTCTGGAATCGCAGACGGAATGGACGGAAGCGTAAAATTCATTTTCGTGAGTGATAAATAATTGATGAATAATGGATAGAAGATGGGAGACGGGTTTTTAATCTGTCTCCTTTTCGCATATTGATTTACTTTTGAACTTTGCAATTCTGAATCAAGTATTTGAGCTTGCTATATTGATTTGTTTTTGAGTTTTACAATTCTAAGTCAAGTATTTAAAATTATTATATTGATTGGTTTGGGCTTTTTCTAATTCTAAATCAAGTTTTCAACCTCATTTTATTGATTTACTTTTAATATTTGCAATTTAAAGTCAAAAAATTCATTTGTATTGATTTGATTTTTGATTATGCAATTCAAGGTCAAAATTTGTGATCTGCTTGCTTGACTTTTTAACAGTATATAATATTGAATCAAATTTCAAACCTTGTTTTGGTGACTCTATTTTAGAATTTACAATTTCAAGTCAACTTTGGAATATAAGGCTGAATTATTTTCTGGTTTTTATGCGTGTTCCGCAATCATTTCTTGAAAATATAAGATATGTATAAGAAAATACGAATGAAAAAATGCCGGGAAGTCAAAGAAGCTTTCCCGGCATAAATATCTGTATTTATTTAACAAAAAATCTAATACCGCAACTGTATCCCCTGCTCCTCAATCCAGTCTTCGAGTTCATCCTGGGAATCAGTGGCCCATTCGGAGTTGGAGCCTGCTTTGAATTCATCTTTCAGATCTTCCTGAACCAGCTCTTTTGAAAATACGGGTTTCTCGTCTGTACGGGGATCTTTCGGGTTATCTATCGGTCTTGAACTACTCATATTTTCACGTCTCCTTTACTTTTGGAAAGAAAAAACATGACCCCTCGAGGTCATGTCTTTTCTTTTTGGTATGTCATTGAGAGGTTTTTCCTCGTTGCATTGCAGTTTGCCTTATATACAAAGCTGGGGAATGCTCCTACAAAGAGGATGTATATATAAATTGGAGTTTTATCATTGCAAGATCATTCTTGGGGGAAACGACCGGCAACAATATAACTGCAATAACAACCAATGTTGTAGCTTAATCAAGTCTTTATTAAAAAGCGGTATCCTTGTGTTGGAAACCGCCCTTGGTTTAGCTCTCTGATTAAGTTGGTTACACTATATCACTTTATCACGGTAGTGTCAACAAGAAAATGGTAAATTTATGTATAAATTATGCACTAAAATCTGTACAAAGCGGTCAAGCGTAAGTCTACTGTAGATTAGCGGTACTGGATCAGTTCCTGGACAGGTTTGCGTGCTGGTGCGGTCGGTTGGATGGCTGGATGACCGATCGCAATCAGGGCAGATACATTCAGAGTATCGTCAAGACCAAGTAGTTCTTTTACCTTTACCTCATCGAAAATACCCATGACAACCGAACCGATTCCACATTCATGAGCAGCGAGCTGGAAGGTCTGCGCCGCGATACCGGCATCAAACATTTCCCATTTATCCTTTTTTGAGGTGGAATAAGCTCCGTCCTTTTCGTAACCGCTTTTCCCCGGAACGGAAGCGAGAACAACCAGTACCGGTGCACCAAGAATGATGCCTGTATTCCATTCAAATCCCATAACAGCTTCTCTGGCAATCCTGTCTTTGAGAGCTGTTTCTTCTATTATAATATATCTTGCTGTCTGCGTATTCTTCCAGGATGGAGCGTAGGCACTTGCTTCTACGATTTTCTCGATCACTTCATGTGAGACAGGCTCTTCTGTAAATTTGCGGATCGTTCTTCTTGTTTTGATTGCATCTAATGTCTGCATAATATGCGTCCTCCTTCTATTTTATATAAGATGATGTGGGGAAAGATCGAAAGACAGGCTGCATTTAGCGAAGAAGCCTATGGATCTGGTACCCCGCTGAATATGAGAATATTATACCGCAAAAAGGGAATAAGAAAAATAGCACAAAAGGAGAAGATTTTTCAAGAAAATTTTGTATGAAAAAAAGTACAAAAAATAAAATAAAATGCTTGCAAAATGCAGAAACATCGGGTATACTAAAAAAGCTGTGACATGATAGCAAAGAAGCGCGAGGTTGCTGCCGAGAAGAATGGCAGGTTTTCCGTGGAGCGAATGTCAAGTTAGGAAACTGGCGACAAGTCACTGTACCATACAATCGTCTGCAAAGAAATGCAGAAACAACGTGTGAGAACCTTTAGGACACACACGGAAGAGTGTACAGTCACCGCTTGTCGTACTGATATAAAGTGCGAAAAGGAGGCGACTTTTTTTATGGCAAGTCAAGTAATGAGAATCACATTAAAAGCGTATGACCACGAATTAGTGGATGCATCAGCAAAAAAAATCATCGAGACTGTAAAGAAGAATGGATCACAGGTGAGTGGACCTGTACCACTTCCGACAAAGAAGGAAGTAGTTACAATCTTAAGAGCTGTTCACAAATACAAAGATTCCAGAGA
>OLSD01002772.1_pt1 | contig 11870 bp, 9 predicted proteins | sample 1672211 | NCBI WGS metagenome assembly OLSD01 (sample SAMEA3136659, study PRJEB25190) | human gut metagenome
ATGCTTCCATAGAAGAACAGCGTAGAATTGCAACCATTCTCAACAAACTTGATTGCAAAATAGAACTCAATCGTCAGATAAATGATAATTTACCGAAGCTTGACCGTTCATTAATAGAGGTAGAAGCTCGTCGCGCTGCTTAGTGAGTGAAGCGATTTCTTTTGTGAGTACAAACTGCTTATTAGCTATCTCATCTTGCAATTCTACCCATAGTTTGTAAGTATCATTTGCACCAACAACAAGAATAGGAAATTTGCAAAGGTCATCCCTTGAAACTTCTTTGAATGTTGTACCAGTGCCCAATTGCTCTATCTGCTTGATGTGATGCTTTATGTAATAGTACAAATAGATTGAATCCTTCATGTTCTTCGGGATAAAACTCTTAAAGCCTTGATTTGTACAAACTTCATGTTTCGCAATAGAAATAAGACCAATAGGGGCACGACTTGACATTAGTAGGGAATTTATTGGAAGCATACTCGTACTACAAGAATCAAAACCTTGCTTTGTTATATTGCGTTCGCCTCGGTATACAAACTTTGATTGTTGGTCGGACAAATCCTTTGGAGTTATCCAAACTATATCACCACCATAATTTGTGTCATCGCTTGTTGAAGGTGTTGCACCATTCTTTATTTCTGCAAAATCTACAAGATTTTCTACTTGCCAACCAACAGGTATCTCTCTTTTCAAGCGCTCGTTATAAACCATAGCACCACCGCTTGATTTATACGGTTTTCCCTCCTCGTTCGGGAAGTCAAACTGCACAAACCAATAGTCATAGAGCTGCTTTGCCATCGCCTCTAAATTATCATTTATCTGCTTGTTGAGGACTATTTTACAGTCTAATGCTGAAAGTGTCTTTCCAATCTGTATTTGGATTGACATTTTCGGCAATTTTATTTCTATATTCAGGAAATTGTTTGGGTCAATACGCTTGTGACTTCCCGATGTATTAGTATTTTGACCGCATAGATAATTAGTGATTTTATCTGAAATCAACAGATAATAGCAATATTGAAAATCAACAACATCTTCGTCTACTACAAGTGGCAAAAATTCCGTTGATGCTATTTTGTTTTCATCTTGACTATCTATTCGCCATACCCTTTTGAAACGGACATTTAGTTTATTGAACAAAATGCACTTGTTGGGAACGTCGTACTTATTGCTTTGTATGTCTGCTCCGTCCAGAACCTCAAAAGTCTTACCATCGTCAAACGAGGGCAGACTATAAAGGTTATATGTTACTCCTTCTTGAGGAGTTATAGATCTTGACACGAAGGTCACAATATCTTTAATTTTCATACTTCTCAACTTACTTATTATCAAGTAACCCTCTTACCTCCTTATCAAAGTCAGAGTCAATGCGTTGTGTCTTATTGAAAATGTCATATTCTTCTTCCGCTTTCTTCTTAGCCTGTGCAGCAGAAATCTTGCCTTTGTCGGGCAGAATCTGGTAGTCGTTGAACGTTAGGAACTTGTTGACACTGGCTGCAAACTGTTTCATGTTAAAAGCATTATGCCTTTCTATCTGGTTTTCGATGTAGTCGAAATAAGAAGATACAGTACGCTCCAATTGTCGGATTTCCTTTTCTTGCAGATAGTTCTTAGCTATGTTGACATCTGATTTCAGAACACGCCCATCTGGTGCATTCGTCCATGTAGTCAATCCCATGTGATCTTTCGTATGGTCTGCCTTTGAATAGATAATCTCCGCAGCAGTCTGCCCAGTGATGGCATAGTGAAAGCGGTTTTGTATCATCGCATAGAAATCACGTGTAGTCGGTGAGTTCTTGTCATAGTCGGTGCTACATTCAGCGTAGATGTCTGTTATTTGTTGCCAGATACGACGTTCACTCGCACGGATAGAACGCACACGCTCAAGCAATTCGCGGAAGTAGTCCTTGCCAAACACAGCCGTTCCCTGCTTCAAACGTTCGTCGTCCATGGCAAATCCTTTCTTGATGTACTCACTTAAAATTTTAGTGGCCCATTGACGAAATTTAGTGGCTTTGAGAGAATTGACGCGATAACCCACTGCAATAATCATATCAAGATGATAGAAGTCAACCAACTCCTCAACTTCACCACGAATACCTCTATTTACGACAGTTGCAATTTTTGCAACTGTCGTATCTTGTTGGAGTTCCCCCGTTTTGTAAATGTTTGATATATGTCGGCTTATACCAGATTTATCAATTCCAAAGAGTTGCGCCATAGCCTTTTGCGTACACCAAAGCGTTTCTTCTTTAATGACCACTTGCACCTTGCCCTCAGCTTCGGGCATATTGTATAACAGGAACTGAATTTCGTTACTCATTGTCTTTCCCCACGTTTTCATTAAACTTCAAGCTTTGCAGTTGCGCCATTATCTCCTTTTCCAACCGATGACTCTCTTCAAACTGTTCGGTAAGCGTCTGCTGGAAGTTTGCCATTCGGCGGTTAAACTCTTCCTCTGTGATGTCCACATAGTCAATCTTTATATCGAAATACTGACCAGCAGAGAGACTGTAGCCTTTCTCTTTAATCTCATCGTAAGTGACAGCCACAGAAAAGTCATCAACAGCCTCGCAGTTGCGGAATGTGTGGACGATTTGCTCTACTTCAAAGTCGCGTAAACGGCTCTTTTTGTTATTCCCCTCTTTATATTCTTCGCCCAACTTACTGGCATCAATCAATATCACCTTGTCGGTCTTGGCTGACTTATCGAAGAATAGCACCGAAACATTCGTACCCGTGGTAGCAAACACGTTGCTCGGCATCGACACTACACCATACACCCAATGCTCATCAACAATGCGTTGTAAAATACGTTTTTCCACACCACTCTTGGCTGTAATAAACCCTGTCGGAATGACAATGGCACCCTTTCCGTTTGGTTTCAACGAATTAAGTACATGCTGAATAAAGCAAGTGTAAATAGCCATTTTTGGCTTTGTCGGATCAACTTTCTTCACCGCATTGGGCACACCAGCCCAAAAGCGAATGGAATCCGTTGCCAACGTTTCGCGGAACTCGGGAAAGTCGAGTTTGAACGGAGGATTGCTCACAATGAAATCAAATTTCTTCAGTGTGCCGTTATCCTCCTTGTGCGAAGGCTCGGTGAGCGTATTGCCCTGCACCACGTTTTGCAACGAAGAGGCAAAGTTATTGAGAATGAGATTCAAGCGGAGCATTTCACTCGATTTTTCTGAAATATCCTGGCTGTAGATGGTGCAACGTTCCTCACCAATCTGGTGTGCCAAAGCCATCAGCAATGTACCTGTACCTGCCGATGGGTCGTAGCAAGTGACTCCACGAAGTTCCGCATCATCACCAACAAGCAAACGTGCCATCACCTTTGCTATAGCACGTGGCGTATAGTATTCAGCATATTTTCCGCCACCAGCATTGTTGAATCCTTTCAGCAGATGCTCGAAAATGCGTGAGAAGAAATCGTACTTTTCACCGAACACATCTTCAAAATTGAACGAAGCCACATTGCGCATCAATGAACGGGCAAACTCATCGCGTTTTTGCGTATCGGTAACATAGTTGGTGATGGTGTTGAAAATATTTACTTTGTTCTTGCCCGAAGTTGACACCGAGAAGTTGCGAGCATTGAGGTTGGCAATGTCCACCAACGTTTGGTCAAGTAAGGTAGAAAAATCACCTTGACTTGATGCGTTATAAAGATGTGAGAGCGTATGTTCTGGGCGCAAGCGCGGCACAGAAGCCGGCAGATAGCTGAACAAGTCCTCTACCTCTTCGTCGGTAAAAGTGTCGTATTCAGCATCCCATTTTTCAGCATTACGCAAGCGTTCGCCATACTCTTCATCGAGTTTGGCTTCATAGCCAAACTTGTCGTTGAAGAACTTATAGAGAAACATTTCAGTAACGATGCGATATTCGCTACCCGTTCCTGCCAATCCAAAGGCATTGGTTGTACTCTTCAGCGAATCAATCAATGCAATGGTGGCATCTGATATATTGATATTACTACTCATTTGTAGTTGTTATTTAGCGTTGATGTATTGTTGTAAATATTCGGTGGTGATGAGGTTGTTGATGTATTTGCGGTCTTTCAAGTCAGCGCGGATGTGCATACTGCGCAATTCCTTGCCGATGATGGCCAATACATCATCCTTGAAGCTTTCTTCGTTGTCGAGCATGTGAATATTAAGGAACAAACGATGGTCTATGTCCTGTTTCATTTTACTTAGATTCTCAGCAATCTCATACTCCTCGGCCGAGATTAAGGGGCGTTCAACACGTTGTCTATTGGTTTCTTCAATACGCTTGTGGATACGCACAAAACGCTCATCGCCCTCATATTTCTTTTTGAGTAAATTGTTGCGACGATTGATTTCACGGATTTTCTTCATCACCTCATCCATGTAGTCAATGCTTTCCTTAGCATCGCTTGTATCTTTAGGAATAAAACCTTTCTTGCGAAAATATTCGCGGAACTCGTCAGCCAACAGCACATACTTTTCTTCCTTCGTATCAAAGTTTGCTTCAAACTCTGCCTGCACACGTTCGCAGCGGTCGCGGATATCGTTTACCATGATACGCAACTCCTCTGGCAAACCACGTTTAAACTCAAACTCGAGTTCAGATAATGCCACATTGATAATGCCCGACACGTCAGCTTTGTGTTCCGTGTTATTGAGCAAGTTTAAGCGTTCGATGCGGTGCGTTACTTCCGTTATCATAGTGGAAAATGCCATAGAGGGCAACGTGCGGAGTTTTTCCTTCGTCTCCTCATCCCCCAACGAGCGTGCCTGATTCACAACGGCCTTTGCATCGGCCAAAGCGGTGCGCAGTTCGTAGAGCGTTTCCTTTGACTCTATGTCGTCAAGTTGCTGGCGGAACTCCTCCATATTGTCGGTTGAAAAGTTGAAAAGCAAACTTTTTACCTGTTTCACTTTTTCAGCCATCTCCTCAGGTGTCACCAGTACATCTTCAGCAATATGTTGTCCTTCAAGAGGAATACCATTATCGTCTGTGGTGCGGTTCAATTCGCGCAGATAGCGGTTATTTGTCTGATCAAAATTCTCTTTGATATTCACGAAGTCCACCACGTAACCATACTTAAAATCGCGGTAAGGACGATTGACACGTGTAAGGGCTTGCAACAAATCATGCCCATCAAGTGAACGTCCAAGGTAGAGTTTCTTCAGTCGTGGAGAGTCAAAACCAGTGAGCAACATTTTATTAACAATCAGCACATCAACCTCCATCTGTTTTTTGAAGCCTTCGATATACTCCTTCCGTTCCAACTTATCTCCTTCATCATGAAGAATGAGTGAAGCTGTGAGCGGTTTCAACTTGTTGCCGCCATAGAGCATTGGATCTTCTGCAGCCACGAGCAAATTATTCTCTTTTTTCTCTTCTATATGCTTGGCAAAACCAAAACGATTCTGCCACAAGTGGAACAATTCACGTGCTTGCGGATTGGTTTTGCAAACAATCATCGCTCCAACAGTATCATCATCCTGTTGCAATCGGAATCGGCGGAAGTCGGAAATTATATAGTCGAGCAACGCATTCAAATAACTTTCGTGCTCAATGATTTTATTGCGGTCAATGTCGCTCTTCTTCACTTCAACACTCCCAGCCAGTTGGTCGAGAATGCTTTCGATTTTTTCCTTATAGATGGTTTCTACAGGTTCACGCATCAGTTTGCAAGTGTAACCATCTGCAATCGATTTATCATAATAATAAGTGTGGATGTAATCGCCAAATACTCGCCACGACTCGCGTTCTTCACGCAATAGCGGTGTACCTGTCAGCGCAATCTTGACTGATTCGGCGTCTGCTTCAAGCAAATTGGCCAAGAAACTGCCTTTTGGATTATAGCCACGGTGTGCCTCGTCAATAAAGAATATACGCTGCATGTGTGTGTTATACGATTCGCCCAACTTCACCTGCGTTTTATCTTCCTTGAACTTTTGAATGTTTACAACCATAATTTCAAGTCTACCTTCACTATTATGCGTGAGAGCATTGCTGGCTATATCATCCATCAACTCCGTACGACTTTTGGCATTATGCACAATAAGTCCACGGGCGGCAAACTCATCAGAGGCTTGTTCCATCAAATCAATGCGGTCGACAATGAAATAAAATTTCGCAACTACATTTCGCTTGGCAAAATAATCAGTTAAACTGCGTACAGAGTAATAAGCCAAAGCCGTCTTTCCACTACCTTGCGTGTGCCAAATAATGCCACTTTTCATGCCTTTGTCCAACGTACGACGAATGGCATACGAGGCAAACATTTGTTGATAGCGCATTACATGCTTTTGCAACTCCGTGCCGATAGTGCCGTCTTCAAGTTCGACTTTACGTTCCACATAAGCAAAGCCGTATCTGAGCAAGAACAAGAAACGTTCTTTGCTCAACATTGATGTAATGATACGGTTGGTTGGCGTAGTTGGCTGTTTGTTGGTCTGGTATTCGTTCAGACTTCTTAAAACAACACAGTTGCGATGTCTCAAAACCTTGTTTTCAATATCTGATGACAGAGGGATATAGGGAAATCGAGCAACAAACTTTTTATCCTCCTCACGGAAAACATTGAAGAAAGCTTTTGAAAAAGAAGAGCAGCAATAGAATGCGCCTTGAATGGGAACACGATTGGTGTTGTCGTATTCTTGGTTGTTTGAAAATATCATCAACTGCGTAATATTGAAGAAGCTACGAAAACACTTTTTGCTCATACGCACATTGATACGATCGCGTTCGGCCAATATACCCTCATGATTATTAGGCTTTTTCACTTCAATAAAAGCCAAAGGCATGCCATTTACAAAACATGTAATATCAGGACGAAATTCATCATCCGTCTCATCATTATGACATGTAAACTCGGTTGTAACGTGCCATTCGTTGTTGTCTGGATTTTCAAAATCAACGAGTTTAACGCCGCTATTGGCTGAGAGCAAAGCATAAAATTCGCGTCCCAAGTCAGCGTTGTCAGAGATATTGATAATCTTAGAATAAAGCATTGACACCTCTTCGCCTGTTGCATCAGGATTTATATGCCTAATCGACCGCAAGAAAACATCTGTCAAAATATTTGTCTTGTGGTCGTAAGCCATTATGTCTTTCTCATCCAAGTATTCATAGCCTAACTTGCATAAATGCAATGCAGCTGGCACTTGTACTCTTGTATTTTCATTAAAGTTGCTCATACCTTGCCTTTTATTTACTAAAATCTCCCCTAACAAAGAGGGCAGGAAGTAACAATAATTCGTATTTTCCTCACCAATTAGATATACCAATCAACTGATTTACAATAGAAAATAAGCACATTATTATAGATGCAAATATAGACATTTTGAACGAGCTCGCCAAGATTCTATCCGCCAAAGAACAAGTTCAAACCACGTTTTGTTGTCATGCCAGCGCAGGGGAATGGTAGAATCGTTCGATATTTCCGCATTTCATATCCGCTCTTCGCTTTCATAGCATCAACAAAAAAACGCTGACTGAGCGAACTCAATCAGCGTCGTTTTAGTTGGGGTACCCGGACTCGAACCAGGAAAGACAGGACCAGAATCTGTAGTGTTGCCAATTACACCATACCCCAAACTGGCTTTGTAATCAGGTTTCCTGCTTGATTACGGGTGCAAAATTATGGATTTATTTTTATACCTCCAAGCTTTTCACGAGATTTTTTTGATTTTTCTTCAAAAAAAATAATTTCGAGCCTTCGCGCCCCTGGTTTTCCTTGATTTTCGGTGGAAATCTTCGGGAAACGCGGAATCCTCCATAACTCATTCCTGTTCCAAACTCTCGTCCTCCACCAATTCTTTTTGTTCTTCGGGCCAATTAACGAGATAAAGTCTGTCGGTGGTGCGAGTGAAAGCAGTATAAAGCCAGCGCAGATAAGACGTGCCGCCCATTTCCGGGGCGATGTAGCCCTGGTCAACGAAAACACGGCTCCACTGTCCGCCCTGTGCCTTGTGGCAAGTCACGGCGTAGGCATATTTGATTTGCAAGGCATTATAATAAGGGTCTTCGCGCAAGCGTTTCATGCGTTCTTTCTTCGTCGGAACGTCGGCATAGTCGGCCAAAACGTTTTCATAGAGGCGCATTGATTCCTCGGAGGTCAGCGCAGGGGATTCTGAAGTGAGCGTGGAGAGCAAGACGCGGCAGTCGATCTCCGCATCGTCATAGTCGGGAAAGCGCAATGTGGCATCGGCAAACTGGAAGCCGTGCATCTCATGAACATTTCTCAACCGCACCACCTCAGCCGTATCGCCGTTGGCGATGAAGGAAAAGAGGTTGTCGGTCTGCGAAGCACTTTGGCCATCGGCCTGTTTTTCCTTTGACGCCAGCATGGTCCAATAATAATTGTTTTTCACGGCCATCACGATGTCGCCACGCGTCAAGAGTTCTTCGCGGTCGAAGATGCGGGCGCGAATGCCGTTATTATAGACATTGGCACGCTTGTTGGAGCGCGTCACGACAATGGTGTCCTGCGTGCCACAATCGGAATAAGCCGACTCAAGGGCCTCTATGAGTTCGTTGCCTGGCAGAAAACGCACCTCGCCGTGGCGACTGGCGGTGATGCGGGGCAAGAGTTCCGCGCCCTGAGAAAGATATTCGCGCAAACGCGTGGCGCCAGCAAGCACACCCGACTCTGCCGACTGGCGCACCACTTCTGTCAGTGTGACCTCCGCCACTTTTAGGCCATAATTCTGCAGCAAATCCTTGTTGAGCGCGGGACTATCTTCCTCGCCAACTGGCGGCAACTGCGCGATGTCGCCCACGAAAAGCAAGCGGCAGCCTTCGCCTTCATAAACGTAGTGCAACAAATCATCGAGCAACACGCCAGACCCGAAAACGCCAGATGCTCCCGAACCGCTGCCAATCATGGATGCCTCGTCAACGATGAAAAGGGCATGCTGCAGTTTGTTGAACCCCAACGAGAAACGTGTGCCTTCGCCCTGAAATGTCTGCTGACGATAGATGGTCTTATGGATGGTGTAAGCCCGCTCTCCAGCGTGGGCTGAAAAGACCTTTGCCGCACGGCCCGTCGGCGCCATGAGCACCACGGTGCGTTGCAGGCGCTTCATGGTCTTCACCAAAGCCCCCACCAACGTGGTTTTCCCCGTACCAGCATAGCCTTTTAAGATGAAGGCCGCCTGCGGCACGGGGGTGGTGAGAAAGCGCGAAAGGTATTTCACGGCCAAAGCCTGGCGCGGGGTGAAATTCATCGAAAAATCGTCGGCGATAAATTCGGCCAAAGTGTCTTCAATCATCAGAGTAACGCTTTAGGGGAGAGGGGGTTGATTGGCGTAAGGCCCTATTTGAAGCCCATATTTCCTACAAATGTAACATATTTATAGTAAATAATTGGATTGTTCAAACAAAAATACGTACTTTTGCAAAAAGTTCATACATCACGAAACATTTCATGGATTTACCCAACGACCCGATGATGCTCTTCAGCGTCATCAATATGAAACTGCGCGACCAATATTCTTCGCTCGACGAGCTCTGCAAAGGGATGGACATCGACCGCGAAGCGCTGGAAAAGAAGTTGGCGGCAGTTGGTTTTGAATACAGCGAGCAACACAACAAGTTTTGGTGAACGGACGGTTGGCATGCACAGACGATTTCCGCCACGACGCATGCCCTCACGGTTTCCAACCACCGATTATGATTATCCACTCAATGCCAACATGACGAAAAAAGAGTTTACAACACTTGTCTGGCGCTTCTTGAAGCGGTATCCGTTGGCTTGCTTCTGCATTCTCCTCACGTGGTATCTCTGCCTTTTCAAACCGCCACACACGCGGCTCGACGAAATCCAGAATATCGACAAGATTGTTCACGTGACGATGTATCTCGGCACTTGCACCATCATCTGGATTGAATATCTCCGCAGTCACTTCCGCGAACAGACGCGCAAAATCATCCTGTGGGCCATCATCGCCCCTATCCTGATGAGCGGCGTTATCGAACTGGCGCAAGAATACTGCACCGAAGCGCGGTCGGGCGAATGGGCGGATTTCGCAGCCAACAGCACTGGCGTGGTATTGGCGGCCTTGCTCGGCCACTTCGTTTTGCGCCGACACATCCATCCCAAAAACAAAGACAACGACTCCAAAGAACAAGGAGGAAGAGCACGGGATTAACAATCCTTCTCCATCAACCTCAAAACATATTGAACCTCAACGCATCATGTCTAATTCCCTGCCAGAAACGTTATTTCTCCGACTGTCCGGCAATGCCCTCCACATGGCACGCTATGACGCAGACAATCCGACAAATTTCGCCTACTCGGCCTACCGGTTGAATCCGCAGATTTCTCTGGCAGCAAATTTGCGCGAGGCGGGACGCACCGAAGAACTCATGCAGGCACCACTGCGAGGGATGGTACAGGTGTTGGTCGACACGCCAGTCACCTATGTGCCGCTGGCCGACTTTGAGGAAGACCACTGCGAAAGCACTTACAACCTGTGCTACCCGCCAGAAGGACGCCGACGCATTTTCTATGACGTGGTGGCCAACATCAACACGGTGGTGCTCTTCTCGCTCCGCGAAGGTATCTGCCGCGCATTGGAGGATTATTTTGAGAGCGTCAACTATGTCTCCACGCTCACCGCTCTCGTGCGCTATTTCGCCACGAAGGGGCTCGGGCAAACGACTGAAAAGCGCGAATTTGTCTATCTGAGTAGCAACCACGCCCATGTCTTTGTTTACGAGGGCTGCCGCTTCCTGGTGGGCAACAGTTTTGCGACACACAACCAGCAAGACACGGTTTATTTCGCCTTGAACATTGCCCAACAGATGGGACTGAAACTGGCGCCGCAAAACGAAACGGACGACGAGGGAACTGACGAGCGCTGCGACCGCTTTTATGTTGCCGGCGAGACGACAAACCGCAACGCGATTGCCAAAATGCTGGAGGACTATGCAGTCAACGTGGTCAACATCAACGCCAGCGCGGAATTTAACCGACACCCCGCAGCTGCCGCGCCCGACATCCCCTACGACCTGGTCACCCTGCTTCTGGCCAACACGAAAGGCGCTTTCTGAGGCACACAACGGATGCCTGCTTTCCCAAACAACAAATATTCTGAGGAGCACCTCTCTGCTTCTCTCAACAACAAACATACAACCCATGCGCATCATAACAGGACAATATAAAGGAAGACACTTTGAAGTGCCTCGTTCGTTTAAAGCCCGCCCAACGACCGACTTTGCGAAGGAGAATCTCTTCAACGTGCTCCGCGCCTACGTTGACTTCGAGGAAACGCGTGCGCTCGACCTCTTCGGAGGAACGGGCAGCATCAGCCTTGAACTCCTCTCGCGCGGCTGCCGCCAGGTGGTGACCGTTGAACGCGACCGCCAACACGCGGCCTTCATCCGCTCCTGCTTTAAGGCGCTGGACGATTCTGCAGCCACATTGCTCTGCGGCGATGCACTGCGTTTTATTGAACGTTGCCGCGAATCGTTTGACCTGGTCTTTGCCGACCCTCCCTACGCACTCAAGGAATTGGGCGAACTGCCCGACAGGGTGATGAAGGGGAAGATTGTGGCTGAAGACGGTTTGTTCGTGCTCGAACACGGCAAGGACCACGACTTCAGCAACCACACTGATTTTATTGAACATCGCGCATACGGCAGCGTGAATTTTTCTTTTTTCCGACATTCGCACCACGTCCACCACGACGGGAACGAAATGCCGGCTAATGACGTATGTACCCCAGAGGAACCTTAGTTGCAGCTTTCACACAGGAGAATCTGTGGAAACGCCAACAAAAGGGAATCGCCACACCATCAGATACATCACACAACACAAAAAATAAAAGCAGCCTGCATTTCTACACTTGAATGCAGGCTGCTTTTTTTAAGATGTTCCGAAG
>OLSD01002776.1_pt1 | contig 11860 bp, 10 predicted proteins | sample 1672211 | NCBI WGS metagenome assembly OLSD01 (sample SAMEA3136659, study PRJEB25190) | human gut metagenome
GATGTAAAGCTTGGTATCTCTACTACTTATTTAGGTACTAAAGGTTTACTTGCTTCATTCATCGCTGCATTCATCACAGTTAAGATGTATAAGTTCTGTGTTGAAAAAGATGTCACTATTCATATGCCAAAAGAAGTGCCAGGTACAATCTCTCAGATGTTCAGAGATGTGTTCCCATTCTCTTTCTCAGTATTGGTATGTGTTATTATTGATTTAATTGTTCGTAATTTATTTGGTTATACTTTTGCAGAAGCAATCATCACATTATTACAGCCATTATTCACAGCTGCAGATGGTTATTTAGGAATCTGTATTATCTGGGGTGCAATGGCAATGTTCTGGTTCGTTGGTGTACATGGTCCAAGTATTGTTGAACCAGCTATCGCTGCAATCATCTATGCAAACGTAGATGCAAACTTAGTATTATTTAAAGCAGCACATCAGGCTGCAAATGTATTAACAGTAGGTTTAGGTAACTTCGTAGGTACTATGGGTGGTACAGGTGCTACTTTAGTTGTTCCATTCTTATTTATGTTATTTGCTAGATCTAAACAGTTAAAAGCTGTTGGTAAAACAACTTTCATTCCAGTATGTTTCGCAGTTAATGAACCATTATTATTTGCGACTCCAATCGTATTAAACCCATATTTCTTTGTTCCATTCTTACTTGCACCAATGGTGAACGTATCATTATTCAAGTTCTTCGTTGATGTATTAAAGATGAACTCATTCATTTATGTATTACCTTGGGCTACTCCTGCTCCAATTGGTTTGATTTTAGGTACAGGTATTAGTTTCTTAGCTGTATTACTTGCTGTATTATTAATCGTAGTAGATGGTATTATTTACTTACCATTCGTTAAAGCATATGATGCTTCATTATTAGAAGAAGAAAAACAGAAAGAAGCTTTAGAAGCATTAGAAGAACAGGTTAAAGAAGAAGAAACTGAAACAAATGAACCTCTTCAATTAGATAAGAAAATCAATGTATTAGTATTATGTGTAGGTGCTGGTACAAGTGCTATGTTTGCGAATGCTGTTAAAGAAGGGGCTAAAGAAACTGGTTTACCAGTAGATGCCACTGCAAGTGCTTATGGTAATCACTATGATATCTTAAAGAACTATGATGTTGTTGTCTTATCTCCACAGGTACAGGCTCATTTAGAAGAAGTAAAACAGGATGCGAAAGAAGGTACTAAAGTCATTGCGACTAAGGGTGCTCAATATATTCAGTTAACTCGTGATCCTAAGGGTGCTGTTGAATTTATCGTTGAACAGGAAAAGGAAGGTTAAGCACATGAAATTCTCTGATGATTTTATCTTTGGTGGCGCTACAGCCGCTTATCAGTGTGAAGGCAGTACATTAGAATATGGTAAAGGTAAAGTGTCTTGGGACGACTTTCTTGCAAAGCAGGGTCGTTTCAAGGCAGACCCTGCCAGTGATTTCTACCACCAGTATGGACAAGATTTAAAGCTATGTAAAATGTTTGGTATTAATGGAATTCGTATCTCTATTTCATGGGCACGTATCTTCCCTGATGGTATAGGAAAAATTAATCAGGAAGGTATTGATTTCTATCATAGAGTATTCCAGGAATGTCATAAGAATAATGTAGAACCATTTATCACTTTACATCACTTTGATACACCGGATACTTTATATCAGAAGGGTGATTTCTTAAATAGAGAAACAGTGGATGCATTTGTAGACTATGCAAAATTCTGTTTTGAAGAATATAAGGATGAAGTTAAATATTGGTTTACTTTCAATGAAATCTGGGCAGTAGCTACAAACACTTATATTGAAGGAACATTCCCTAATGGTGAAAAATATAATATGACAAAAGCATTCCAGATCATGCATAATATGATGCTTGCTCATGCGAAAGCTGTTGTTGCTTATAAAGAAGCAGGATATAAAGGACAGATTGGCTGCGTACAGTCATTAGAATATAAGTATCCTTATGATGAAAATAGTTTAGATGATATCCAGGCTGCAAAGAACGAAGATGTATTACAGAACCAGTTCTTATTAGATGCAACATTCAAAGGATATTACTCTACTGAAACAATGGAAATTGTAGATCGTTTAGTGGCAATCAATAATGGTCAACTAGATTTAAGAGATGAAGACTTTGAAGTCATGAAGAAAGCAGCAATCTTAATTGACTATATGGGTATGAACTATTACCAGTCACGTTTCATTCAGTACTATGATGGTGAGAATGATATCCATCATAATGGAACTGGTGAAAAGGGTACTTCACGTTTCTGTTTAAAGAATGTAGGACGTAGAATGGAAAAAGAAGGTATTCCTAGAACTGACTGGGACTGGTTAATTCATCCAGAAAGTATGTTTGATATGTTAGTGCGTATTCGTCAGCAGTATCCAAACTACAAGTGTATCTATATTACAGAAAATGGTATGGGTTATAAAGACGAATTTGTAGATGGTGTCATTGATGATGCTCCAAGAATTGATTACATCAAGAAACATCTACAGTATGCACTTAAAGCAGTTGAAGCAGGTGTAAATGTAAAAGGCTATTTTGTATGGTCTCTCATGGATATGTTCTCATGGACTAATGGTTATAATAAACGTTATGGTTTATTCTATGTAGACTATGAAACACAGAAACGTTATCCAAAAGCAAGTGCTTATTGGTATAAGAGCGTATCAGAAACGAAAGAGGTATAGTTATGAATTCTTATAAAGGAGTTATATTTGATTTTAATGGAACATTGTTCTTTGACAACCCAAAGCATGTATTAGCCTGGGGAAAGATTTCCGAGGAAATAAGACATCATGGAATCAGCGAAGAAGAACTACATGAACATTTCAATGGTGTTCCTAATAATAAGATCATTGAATACTTATTTGAAGGACAGTGTACAGATGAACAGAAACAGAAATACTCTTTACTTAAGGAACAGTATTATCGTGAATTTTGTAAGGAAGATAAAGAAACATTCCATTTAGTTGCTGGAGCAACAGAATTCTTTGATAAACTTAAAAACAACAACATTCCATTTACTATCGCAAGTGCATCCATTAAACCAAATATTGATTTCTTTGTAGAATCATTTCATCTTGATCATTGGATCAATCCTGATGATATTGTATATGATGATGGAACTTATGAGAATAAGATCATAATGTTCAAGAAAGCAGCACATATTTTAGGATTAGAGGTAAGTGATTGCTTAATCATCGAAGACTCCCTAAGTGGTATTGAAAATGCCTATAAAGCAGGATGTAGAAATATAATCGTAATCGATTCTGCAAATAAAAAAGATGAATATCAGAAGTTACCTGGCGTAACAAAAGTGATTGATACTTTTAAAGAGATTTAAGAAAGAGCCATCCACCAGGGATGGCTTTTATTATGGAGGATAAAACATGAAGGCAAGTGTAGTAAGAGAAGAATTTAAATCAAATAAACATAATCAATTATTAGAAGACTTATATGAAGATGCAAGTCTCGTAGATTATCAGAAAGACAGATATGCCAATGCATTAGATAAGTTCATTGAACTTTATGGTGATGAAAATATCAGCATCTATAGTGCTGCAGGTAGAAGTGAAATCTCAGGTAACCATACAGACCATCAGCATGGCTGTGTATTAGCCGGTTCTATTAACTTAGATGCGATTGGTGTAGTGGCTAGACAGGATGATGTAATCAATGTTGTATCTGACAGCTTTAATATTAAGCCAATCTATTTAAATGATTTAGATAAGAAGGATGAAGAAGAAGGTACTTCAGAAGGACTAATCAGAGGTGTTGTCTCTAAACTTAAAGAACTTGGCTACAATGTCGGTGGTTTCAAAGCATTCATTACAAGTGATGTATTAGTAGGGGCTGGCTTATCTAGCTCAGCTGCTTTTGAAACAATTATTGGTACAATCATTGATGGTTTATATAATGATATGAGCATCGATATGGTCACTATCGCAAAAGTAGGTCAGTATGCTGAAAATGTTTATTTTGGTAAGCCTTGTGGATTAATGGACCAGTGTGCATGTGCTGTTGGTGGATTGATCTCTATCGATTTCAAGGATACAGAACATCCTGTTGTAAATCATGTAGATGTAGATTTCTCTAAATATGATCATAGCTTATGTATCGTTGATACAAAGGGAAGCCATGCAGACTTAACAGATGCTTATGGTGCTATCCCAACTGAAATGAAGGATGTCGCTCATTACTTTGGTAAGGAATTCTTAAGAGAAGTAGATGAAAAGGAATTCTTTGATCATCTTGCTGATGTCAGAGCGGCCGTTAAGAACGATAGAGAAATTCTAAGAGCTATTCATTTCTTCAAGGAAAATGCAAGAGTACATCAAATTGTAGAAGCATTAAACAATGATGACTTTGACTTATTCAAGAAGTTAATCAAAGAATCTGGTAACTCAAGCTATAAGTTCTTACAGAATGTTTATGCAGACTTTGATTATAAGCATCAGGCAGTTTCTGCAGGTCTAGCATTAAGTGAAATCATATTAGGCGACCATGGGGTTGCTAGAGTGCACGGTGGAGGCTTCGCTGGTACAATTCAGGCTTTCGTTGAGAATGATTTCGTTGTAGAATATAAGAGTCAGATAGAGAAATTATTTGGCGAAGGCAGCTGCCATGTACTTAAGGTAAGAAAATTAGGTGGCTGCAAAGTTATGGAGGAATAAATATGAACGTATTAGTTACAGGTGGTGCAGGTTATATTGGTAGTCATGTCTGTGTAGAATTACTACAGAGCGGACATGATGTTGTAGTCATCGATGACTTCTCAAATTCAAAACCAGAAGCCTTAGATGCCATTCATGAAATTACTGGTAAGAAAGTAAAGTTCTATGAATTCAACGTTTTAGATGAAGATAAGACAGAAGCAGTATTCAAAGAAAATAAATTGGATGCAGTCATTCACTGTGCAGCCTTCAAGGCAGTAGGTGAATCAGTAGTAAAGCCTATTGAATATTATACAAATAACTTAATGACAACTCTTATTGTTGCTAAGCTTATGAAGAAGTATCATGTCCCTTCAATTGTATTCTCTTCAAGTGCTACAGTATATGGTGATCCAAAGGTTGTCCCATTAACTGAAGACTGTGAATTAGGACAGACTACAAACCCATATGGTTCTACAAAGGCTATGATGGAAAGAATCCTAACAGATGTACAGCATGCTGTACCAGAAATGTCTGTTACACTTATTCGTTACTTCAACCCAATTGGTGCTCATGAATCAGGATTATTAGGTGAAGATCCAAAGGGAATTCCTAACAACCTTATGCCTTATATCATGAAGGTGGCAGCAGGTGAACTTCCTTGCTTAGGTGTATTTGGTGATGACTATGATACACCGGATGGAACAGGTGTACGTGACTACATCCATGTTGTAGACTTAGCTAAAGGTCATGTTCTTGCGATTGAAAAATATGCAACACCAGGTGTTCATATCTGTAACCTAGGAACAGGTAAAGGATATAGTGTATTAGAAATCGTTAAGGCTTTTGAAAAGGTAAATGGTGTAAAAGTACCTTATGAAATCAAGCCAAGACGTGCCGGTGATATCGCAACATGTTATGCAGATCCTACTCGTGCAAAAGAACAGCTAGGATGGGTGGCTGAAAAGACACTTGATGATATGTGCAGAGATACTTGGAACTTTGCAAAGAAACATATGTAACACTTAAGTCTCTCGAAAGAGGGGCTTTTTTGATGCAATAAAAAAGCTACTATTGTAGTTGCTTCAGGTCTTCTTGATAATCTATATCATAGAGTTCTTTTACATTCTCTACTTGTATATATTCTACTTCATCAGGATGCTTATTTAATACCTTTCTTCCACCTTGGTCTTCTTTTAATAGAAGTAACTCAGGAATATAAGAACTATCAAATAGAGTTGGGTTGCCAACTTTTTCTTTATAAGCACAACTGGCAAGTTTATGCTTTGTATGCATCAGTTTATCTATAGTATTCATAGAAATATAAGGCTGATCAGCAACCATGAAGATCATTCTAAATGGCTTCTCTAACGTATTTAAATAGTTCACAGCCACCTTAATAGAATAAGAGAGACCATGAATACTCTCTAAACATAAAATGCTGAGAGCGCCTCTTTGAGCTGCATATTGTAGAATCTCATCATATTGTGATACGACAATCACATGATCATATTTCTTTAATATGAGATCTAATGCATGTTGATAGAGTGGTTTATTTTGAAAAGGAAACAGCAGTTTGTTTCCTTTAAAACGTCTGCTGTTTCCTGATGCAAGATATATAATATATGTTTTATTCATCGATAGCCATGACAATCTTTTCAGGTGTCATTGGAAGGTCTCTGATCCATGCACCACATGCACTGTGGATGGCAGCACATAAAGCTGGGGCTGGTGTATTGATGACACATTCACCAATAGACTTTGCACCAAATGGACCTGTCTTTTCATAACTGCTTTCAAAATAAACACGTAAATGACCCATATCAAGTCTTGTAGGAATCTTATATGTCATGAAGTTATTTTCTGTTAAGGCACCCTTAGGTGAATAAGTAATGCTTTCAGATAATGCCATACCAATACCCTGAACAAGACCACCTTCAGTCTGTACAGTGGCTAAGTTTGTATTCACGACAGTACCACAGTCTACAACGGCTACATAATCTAATATTTCTACAGAACCAGTTTCTTTATCTAATGCAATTTCTGCCATACCTACCATATATGGTGGTGGAGAAATTTTAGATGAATGAGTGCATGTTACCTGGATAGGGACAGTATTTCCACACTGAGAGAATGTAGCAATATCCATATGTGTAAATGATTCATTTGTAGCTGGATTATCAATTGTATTGCCAGTAAATACTAATGATTCAGGATCGCATTCCCACTTATTGGCAGCAATCTTCATCATGTTCTCTTTGAGCTCTTCACTCGCTTTTCTTACAGCCATACCAGTAACATAAGTTGTACTAGAAGCATAAGAACCAGAATCATATGGAGAAGCATCAGTATCTGCACAAAAGACAACAATATTGTCTACATCACATTCTAATTCTTCTGCAGCCATCTGGGCAAGAATAGTATCACATCCAGTACCCATATCTGCAGCACCAATGCTTAACATATAAGAACCATCATCATTTAACTTTAATGTAGCAGACCCAACATCGACACCAGAGATACCTGATCCCTGCATTGCCATTGCAACACCCGCTGCCTTAATACGACCATCAGGCATTACAGTAGGAGTCTTACGGTTTTCCCAGTCAAATTCTTTCTTAGCACGTTCCATACATTTATCTAATGCACAGCTATCCGCAATTTCACCATAGTAGGCATCCATCTTCTGACCTTGACGTACCATGTTCTTTTCTCTGATTTCTACTGGATCCATATGTAAAATATCAGCTAATTCATTGACACATGTTTCTAATGCATAAATACCCTGAGTCGCACCATATCCACGATATGCACCAGAAGATAATCTATTTGTATAAACAACATCATAATGGAAGCGGAACGCTTCTAGATTATTTGTATAAAGAGGAATAGACTTATGACCTGATAAACCTACAGTTGTAGGACCATGTTCACCAAAGGCCCCAGAGTTAGATAATGTATATATATCGATGGCACGAATAGTACCATCATTCATAGCACCAACTTTAGTAGTGACTTCCATTTCATGACGTGGACTACCCGCAATCTGAGATTCAGTACGAGTATAAATAAGCTTAGATGGTTTCTTAGTCATCCATGTAACAAATGCAGGATAAATTTCAGTCACAAGTGACTGCTTTGCACCAAAGCCACCACCAATACGAGGCTTTTCAACACGAATCTGAGATTTAGGAATATCTAAAGCATTCGCAAGAATACGACGTGCATGGAAGACAATCTGTGTAGAACTAATGACATGTAAACGACCATAAGTATCAATTTCACAATAAGTTCTGAATGTTTCCATCATCGCCTGATTGACTGCAGGAACATGATAAGTACGTTCAATCACATGATCACATGATTTAAATACTTCTTCTAGATCACCATGTGTTTCATCTGCAGATGCTACTAAGTTACGCTTATTATCTGCCCCTACAGGACATAATGCTTTCCAGCTATCTTCAGGATGTACAAGAATAGGATTATCTTTAGCAGTTCTAAAGTCTAATACCGCTTCTTCTACCTGATATTTTACTTTAATAAGCTTCAATGCTTCATCTACTTTCTTTTCATCATAACCAGCAACAATCGCAACTGGGTCACCTACAAATCTTACTCTCTGATCTAAGATCAAACGATCATAAGGACTAGGTTCTGGATAAGTCTGACCAGCCATAGTAAAACGTTTCTGAGGCACATCTTTATAAGTATAAACAGCTTCAATTGTATCTACTGCCTTAGCTGCTTCTGTATCAATACTCTCAATTAATGCATTAGCATGAGGAGAATGAACAAGCTTTACAATTAAACAGTCATGAGGTGTTACATCATCCACATAGACAGGTTTACCTAATAATAGGTTCATTGCATCTTTTTTTCTTATAGGTTTATTGACCTGTTTTAATTCCTGACTCATCCTAACACTTCCTTTCCATTTTCCTTGCAGTAATTAATATAGTTTCTAATACCTCTTAATTGTCCTTCATAACCGGAACAACGACAAAGGTTACCAGATAAGAATGCTCTGATTTCATCATCACTTGGATCTTTATTTTCTTCTAGTAATGCGATTGTATTCATCATAAATCCAGGATTACAGAAACCACACTGTTCAGCCCCCTGATCAGCAATAAATTCAGCAAGAGGTCTTGCTTTTTCCTGTAAACCTTCTAGAGTTGTCACTTCATGACCTGCAGCTCTTGCTGCGAGAACACTACAAGAAAGAACTGGTTTGTTGTCTAATAATACTGTACATAATCCACAGTTACTTGTATCACAGCCTCTTTTAACACTAAGACAATGTTCACTTCTTACAAAATCAATAAGAAGAGTATCTGGTGAAATACTACGAGTCATTGTTTTTCCATTCAATGTAATTGTAATTTCCATCTTACTGTGCCTCCAATTCCTTTAATGAACGTCTCATAAGAACCTTTACAAGCTTCTGACGATATTCTGCACTACCTAAGTTATTGCTTCCAAGTTTGATTTCAGAAGATACTTCTTCAATAAACGCTTCAATAGACGCATCATTTAATTTCATCTGTTTCTCATAAGCAATTGCCTTTAAAGGACGACCACCAATTACTACAGAATAAGTATCATTCATATAACTTGCACAACAAGTAAGAACAGGGAAATCAGTACTTACATTTCTCTGTGACTTATAACAAACCTTAATAGGTGTCTTCTTTACAATAACACGTACAAGAATATCAAGAGAAGGACGCATCCAAGCAAACTCTCTTATAGGTACAATACCACCGTTATATAATTCTACATAAGCATCTAATCCCATAAACATAGATAATACATCAGAGAAACCATAACGACCAAAAATAGAACCTCCTACAGTCGCACAGTTTCTAAACTGCACACCAATAATATGTTCTACACTATGCCTCATTGCATCATGTGTATAAGCATTTAATCCTGCATGAGTTTCTAACTGACGTAATGTCACCATTGCGCCAATAGTAAACTGTTCATCATCTTCTTCGATAGTATCTAAATGAAGATCACATAAATCAATTGCCTTTTCAACTGATCTATTCATCATCTTCAACCATAACATACCACCTACAATAATGTTTTTTCTGTTCTGAACGAGTTCATAAGCTTCCTCAAGCGACTGAGGTCTTACATATTCCTGAATATTTAACATCTTTTTCTATCCTTTCTATTTTGTGATAAGTGTTTCATCAAGACTAAAACCATAAAACTCTTTATAAAAATCTATTACATCCTTTTTATAATTCTCATATGTATAATCATGAGGATGAAGTACATATGATAGCCAGAGTGATGCAAGAATATGAGAAGGAACAGGATCCATCCATGATTCAACCACATCAGGCATAATATAAATCTTCTTGTTCTTCACTATATCAAGTGATGAGAAGAATTCATAGTTATAAATAGAATCTTTTGAATAAGAAGCATTACGAGGCATGATCACCATATCTGGGTTTAAAGTTAATAATGTTTCTAACGCAATAGTAGGGTAGTCTACACCTTTAATACTCGCTGCAGCATTTTTCACATGTGCTGTAGTTAGTATAGTATTTTGAAACATAGAAGGTGTGACAGGTCTATAAATAGACTCTTTTGAAGCAATATAAACATGCTTATTAGAAGTACCTAAACTATTCATCTTACTCTTTTTAGTACTATAATAGTTCTTTAACTTCTTCGCATTGTTTTGTTTACCACAAACTTTCGCAATAAGTGAAACCATGGCCTCATACTTCTTTTCACTAGAAGGATCAACCACAATAACTTTTATATGTCTTTCTTCAAAATCCTCAATAAGATCCTTATTCTCTTTCATCATAAATACTACATCAGGTGCTGTCTTTGCGATAAGACTGACATTACATCCTACCTGAGGTAGTTCTAATAAATCAGGATCAGTCTTTTGATAAATGCTTCTAGATGAAGCATTCTTTTCTATACCAACTAACTGATCATTTACTCCTAATGCGAGGCATGTAGAAGTTGTTATATATGAAGTGCTTACTACACGTTTTACTTGGTCTTTAATTGTAATCTGACGTCCTATCTGATCATTCACAATAATCGCATCAGATTCTTCTTCTTTATCTGAAGAACATCCAGGTAATAATGAGATGAGTAAAAATAGACAAACAATTGAAATAATTCTTTTCTTCAAAACAAATCTCCTTACGATATTATTCAGTATATTTTCCGAAAAAATTATATCATGAAAATGTGAATAATAAACAAAAAATATAGGATACCAAAAGAAAAAGCCTACATTGAGTAGGCTTTAAATACGAATTGTTTCTTGTAATGGATATTGGTTGAGTAAGTATTGTGGATCAGAGCTAATTATATGCATTTCATTCATGAAATGATGTAATAAATAGCTGAACGTATTGCCATAACATTCCTTCTTTAACTTATAGAAAGGAGTGTACTTTAATTCAACTAAGTCTTGTTCTCTTAATGACATCTCTAGTTGATGGTTTCCATCAATGACAGTATAGAGTCCATTACTCATATAGGAATCAGTAATAACGGGATAATATTTAATGCTTTTTATATTCTTTTGTGAACATTGGAATTGATTTAACAAGTAGATGTTCATATCAAAAGGAATAGGATGGTTGATTCTATTTCTATCTAGTTCATCTTCAGTCATAGATTGAATAGAAGATGTCTGATAAGCATCTGATTGAATCACATGATCAATATTAAAATAAACCTTATAGCTTCCTACATGAGGAATAGAATAGTTCATCACATAATATTCAGCATCAGTTAAATGATCTATAGAAATAGAATTATATTGATTTTCATCCAACATACTAAAAAGATCATACCATTTGTTGATAAAATTCTGTTGATGTACAAGGGTAGTTACACTTAAATGTTTTAAGTAATTAAGAAAATCAGTTTTACGTTGATTCATATATATCACCTTTCTAAGCAATAAATCGTATTAAAGAGAACAACATGTTTATAAATGGTTTGATCAATATGGAGATGTCCAGAAAACCATAACTTATATGTAACTTGTTGTTCTATATCATCCATGACTTCATCTATGTTTCTAAGATAAGGAAGGGTATAGTCATCAAGGTTACAAGGAATAGTACGTGTATGTAAAAGTTCTTTAATATAGAATGGACAATCATGCGTAATAATATAATCAATATGAAAGTTATATTG
>OLSD01002780.1_pt1 | contig 11842 bp, 7 predicted proteins | sample 1672211 | NCBI WGS metagenome assembly OLSD01 (sample SAMEA3136659, study PRJEB25190) | human gut metagenome
GGAAGAGATAGCCCTCCAGCCGGTTCTCGCTGCCGTAGGGGATCTCCTGCAGGAACGCATAGTCGAATTCATAGGTCGACGCGGCGTTCGCCAGATCCTGATACGAGCAGACGCCGTTTTCCTCCAGCAGACGGAAGATATCCTCGCACTCGTAGCCTTCGGGGATAGTGATCTCCACGACAGAGCGGTCGGGGCTGGCCTCGACCATATTGCTGACAAGCGCATGATAGTCATAGCGGCTGTTGAGCGAATACGTACCCGGCTCAATGGTGCGCTCGGCGTGGGTGGCCCAGCAGTACAGCTTGAAAAGCGTTTCCGAACGGACAAGGCCACTGTCCCGCAGTTCCTTTGCGATCTGCGAGATCGTCGCGCCGTCTGCAATGGTGACGGTCACCTCTGCGTCCGGCTTGGTCAGGGACAGCACATCGTCCGCGCAGCGCCACGCAAACACGGCAAGCAGCACAGACGCGGCCAGCACGCAGCACACATACAGCAGCACCCGGATGCCGGACGGCAGCCGTCCGTGCTTTTTTTCCTCCGCCGGTTCCGGCTCCTGCGGCTGCTGGTCGACGGTCAGATCCGCGTATTCCTCCGGGATCTTCGGCTCGAACAGCGGAGGCATATTGGGCGTCTGCTTCTGCGGCTGCGTCTCCTGCTCCAGCTCGGCCTCAGCCTGCGTTTTGGCCTGCTCTTCCTCATCCTTGTCGTTCATCATCGCGTCGACGCGCGCAAGATCGTCCTTGACGGACGCAAGCAGCTCGTCGAGCGAAAGCGATTCCAGACTTTTTTCCAGCCCGCCGTCTTCCGGCGACTGCCCGTCCGGACGCTTATTCGGGGTCAAATCTGCCATGTGTTCCTCCCTTATGCGCGGTAGACAATGTCGGAGGCGACCTGACGGGCCGTATCCTCACCCTTGAGCGCCCGCAGGCAGGCGAGGCCGAATTCGTCGGCAGAGCCGGCTGCGCGGCCGGTGATGACGTTCCCGTCCTGCACTGCGCCGCAGGGGATCATCTGTGCTGTGCCCATTTGGTCTTCCATGCCGGGATAGCAGGTTGCCTTGCGTCCATCCGTGATGTGAAGTCTCGCAAGAATAGTCGGCGCAGCACAGATAGCTGCGACATAGCAGTTTTTTTCATACGCAAGGCGGATAAAGTTCATCGAAGTTTCACTTGCAAGGATCGAATGCACGCCGCCGAGTCCGCCCGGCAGGAGCACCATATCGGTGTCCGCCAGCTTCATCTGCTCAACGGTGCAGTCCGCCTGCACCGAAATGCCGTGGCCGCCCTCGATCAGCGTCCCGCCGATCCCGGCAAAACGGACCTCCGCGCCTCCGCGCCGCAGAATGTCGCACGGCGCAATTGCTTCCATCGGCTCAAAGCCCTTACCCAAGATGATATATACCATGGTATCACACTTCCTCCAAACATGATTTTACACGTGCATACAATTCCTCGTGGATATCCTCGATGGAGCGGAGCTTTCCGTCCCGGACGCACGAAACGCGCGTCCAGCCGAAATAATCCGCCGCCTGCTGCGCGACCTCGCGGCATTTGTGCAGGTACCCGTCGTCGCGCTCGTGGATATCGGCCTTCGTGCTGGTGTCTCTCTCGCGTCTGCGCATGAGCGTCTCGGCGATCTCGACCGGCATATCGAGCCACAGGACCAGATCCGGCTTCGGCAGGCCCATGCGGTTGAATTCCAGATCATAGAGCCACGAGAAGAATTCCTCCCGCGCCTTTCCCTCCAGCTTGCCGCCCTGGTGGACAGCGTTGGAGGTCGTATAGCGGTCGGACAGGATCAGCCCGCCCGAAGCATAGTCGTTTTTCCACACGCGCTGATAGGACGCGAAGCGGTCAACGGCATAGAATGTGGAGGCCGCGTAGGCGTTGACATCGTTCGGGTTCTCGCCGAACTCGCCGTTCAGGTACATCCGGATGAGCGCTGACGACGGCTCCAGATACTGCGGAAATTGCAGACGGCGGAATGAAACGTTCTCGTTTTGCAGGCGCTTTGTCAGAAGCGCAAACTGCGTCGACTTCCCTGTTCCGTCGGTTCCTTCAAACACGATCAGTTTTCCCATATTGCTTACCCTCTTATCCGTTTGCCAAGCACGGCGAACAGGTATTTTGGCAGCCGGAGCATCCGTCCGAACCGCTTCGGCTCCTTGATGAGCCGGTAGAGCCACTCAAGATTGCAGCGGATCATCCACTTTGGAGCGCGCTTGACCGTGCCCGCGAAGCTGTCGAGCGAGCCGCCGAGGCCGATCATAAGCTTGATATGCAGCTCGTCCAGATGATTTTTCATAAACAGCTCCTGCTTCGGCGCGCCGAGGCAGACGAAGAGTACATCGGGCTTTGCGGCATTGATCTTCTCGATGACCGGTGCTTCATCCTTGAAATAGCCGTCGTTCATGCCGCAGATGTACAGCTTCGGGTGCTTTTCTGTCATTTTCTGCGCGGCAAGCTCCGCAACGCCGGGCTTGCTGCCGAGCAGGAACAGCCCGCCGCCGGTCTTTTCGAGGATGGACAGCAGGCGGTCGGCAAAATCGACGCCCGCGACCTTCTGCTTCAGCGGCGTTTTGAGAAGCTTCGACGCGAGCACAACGCCTGCGCCGTCCGGCAGGACGAGATCGGCGCCGTTGATGAGCGCGCGGAGCGTTTCGTCGTGCAGCGCCTCATAGGCGATCTCGGCGTTCGGGGTCACGGCATAGCAGGTCTTTTTGCCCGCAAGGATCTGTTCCGCGCGCGCAGAGGCCTCGTCCATCGTGACATTATCAAATTGCAGCCCCATGATATCCAGTTTCATGTGCAGGCATACCTCACCAATTTAGAATTCATCTATCATCTTAGCACATATTTCCGCATTTGTCCACGCAATTTCGGGTTCAATTTCCCCGCGCGGTGTTTCACATACGGGCGGTTTTGCATAAACTGTTATGAAAGCGAAGCGTGAACGACCCTGTTTCGGCCACGCGAACCTTTACGATATCATATATAGGAGGTCATCCGAATGTCTGAACCTGCACAGACGGGCAAGACCTGTGATCTGCGCGGCATCCGTGAAGCGGTTTGTGTGCATACGGGGAAAATCACAGACAGCTGTCTCGCCAAGGACTGCATTGAGGATCTGCGCGTGTACTTAACGGTCGACTCCCAGCAGACGCTCGACTGCGCGGCAAGCGCAAAGGCGCGGTATGTGGAGCTGCTCTTTACTCAGGTACAGGTGGAGCCGGTTCCCTACTCCTCCGGCTATTTTACGGTCGACGTAACGTTCTATTACCGCGTCATTGCCGACGCGACGCTCTCGGCCGGACGCACGAATACCGTCACGGGCCTTGCCGTGTTCTCCAAGCGGCTGGTTCTGTTCGGCGGGGAAACGAGCGCACGCATTTTCTCCAGCCGGGACGATCTGACGTGCCTTTGTAAGAAGTCTTTGCAGTCCGTCTCGCTGCCGCGGGCCATTGCGGAGACGGTCGACCCGATCATCCTCGGCTCGCGCGTGATGGAGGTGTGCAGCTGCTGCTGCCAGAGCGAAGCCTCGCCCGCCATCCCGGAGGCGCTGCTGGGCTGCTTCGACGAGCCGCTGGTGCTGACCGGCGAATGCAAGCGCCTGCTTGTCACGATTGGACAGTTCTCCATCGTCCGGCTCGAACGCGACACGCAGCTGCTCATCCCGACGTTCGACTACTGCGTTCCGTCGAAGACCTGCCCGCCGGTGGGCGGCACGAGCACGGAAAGCCCCTGCGAGGTCTTCAGCCAGATCGATTTCCCGATGGACGCGTTCTTCCCCGGGAAAAACGAACCGTGCATCAAGCCCGAAGACAGCTGCACCGGCTGCAGCAGAACCAAATAAGCAACCGCGCCCCGGCTGCCGTCAGGCAGCCGGGGCACAGCTTTTTTGTGGAAGCGTCTGGTAGTCACGAATTCGCATTGGGCTTCCGCTTTTCGCAGCTGTCTGCCGCTCGGCCTCTCAGGCACTCAGCGGCAGATGCGGTCCAGACGGGAGAGGTCTTCTTCGAGGTAGCTGGAGGCCGGGAGGGAGAAATCGAAGGTCATACAGTCGCCTTTATCGGGCAGGCGTGGCTGCGTCAGGGCTTCGCCGAGGCGGCGGATGGTCAGGGCGGCTGAGAATACGCGCTGGTGCTCGCGTTCAAGCGCGCGGAGGATCTGCATGGCGTTTTCCAGCGCCGTTTTTGAAAGGCCCCGGATGCTCCCTTCCGTCACGTCGAAGAAATAGCCGGGATAGACATACGGCAGGATCATATTGACAGACGGGAGCATCCGCTCCTTCTGCCTGCGGCCTGCGACGCTATCGCCGCCGATAAAGGGATAGAGCAGACTCTCCGTGACCCAGTAATGGAGATTCGGAATAAAATACTCGCACTCGGCCCGTCTGCCCTGCACGCGCATCAGATCGCGGCCATAGCCGGACATGACGGCGACGACAATGCGGTCAACGGCAAGCTGCTCCTGCCGGAAGACGCGGTCGAGCTTTTCGATGCGGTAGCCCTTGTGCAGCAGATCGTCGACCAGAATAATGGGCCGGTGGAACGAGCGCAGCGCGCGGACCTGTCCCGGCAGCGGAGAATAATCCGGGTATTCCTCGATCGTGAAGCTGCGCACGTCGGGCGCGTAGCATTTTTCCACGTGGAGCGTCTTCGTGACCGTATTGGGCACGATGGCGTCCGCAAAAATTTTCCCGTAGGGCACGCACATATACGGCCCGAGCTGCCAGACGCCCTCGGGCACGTCCTGCACGCCGTTCATGCGCTCAATGCGTTGGGCAATGGCCTGATTGAGCATTTCCGTGTCGAAGCACAGAAGGAGCTTGCCAGGGAACATGGCGCTGAGCGCCATGCGCAGGCGGGGCCGGGTCTGCAAAACGGCCTCGCGCACAGCGGGTGCGTCGCGGTGCGGGGGCTTGATGCAGAGCATGGCGTCCTGCAGGAGCATGACGGGGTTGCGCATATCGACATAATAGATGCCGTCTGCGGCCTGTGTAAAGCCGAGCTGGCGCAGGGCACTCTGCAGCTCCGTCTGGTCTTCCCCACAGCGGCAGAGCGCATAGGTGTGCCCCTGCTCAAGACTTCTGGCAAGCAGCTCGTTGAGGAGCATCCGCAGCGCGTCCTCCCCCTCGGCCTGCGCCGCGTCAACGAACAGGATCTGGCCGGAGGCGTGCTGGCGCACATAGCTGCACGCGTCCAGAGAGCCGAGCGCGTCATACAGATCGTCCAGCAAAATCGTATGTCCCGCCGCCCAGCCGAGCAGACGCGCAGGTCTTGCCAGCAGAAGCGCCGCGCGGGGCGCTTTTTTGCCCCGCATACAGGCCCGGACGGCCTGCGGGAGCGTTTGCTCGTTCTGCGTGACATTTCGGAAATAGAGCGCTTCGCGCCGCAGCACGTCCTTCTGCTCCGGGGAACGGACGTACAGGCCGCATTCATAAATATACGTCTGCACGACCGGTGCGACGAGCATGGAAATATCAAGGTTCTGGTCAACCGAGGCGCGGATGCGCGTGGAGCTGACTGTCTCATAAAACGGCGGCAGCGACAGAAGCAGGAGCTTCCCCCGGATGATCGAGGCCAGCGCCGCGCGGTCGGCACTGCCGTCGCGGCAGAAGATGATGTGGTCATAGTCCGCAGCTGTGCCAGGCTCTGTGTGCTTGTACGCCGAGGCGTTGGCGATCACATCGCTGCCTGCGACAAGATAGACGTCTCTGCCCGGAAACAGCTGCCGCAGGCGGGCAAGATCGTCCGGCATGGCGATATTGACGGGGATCTCGTCGGGGAACAGATACGTGTCCCACTGGTCGGCGGTCGAGATGGAAACGATGCGGCGGCGCAGGAGCTTGGGGAGCGTTTTCTTGCTCCACGAGAACTCGTCGACGGCCAGATAGACCTCGAAGCCGCGTGCGCGGATCTCCTGCACGATCTGCTTATGGCCGACGGAAAACGGGTCGAACGTGCCGGGGAAAAACGCGGCGGGTTTTTCCGGCGGGAAGCGGAACGGCCCCTCCAGCAGCTCCTGCCGGACGGTATAGCGGTACAGATGGTTGAGCATGGCCGCGCAGTTGAAGAATGTCAGCTGGCCGGTGCGCGGTTCTGTCAAAAGCGTCAGGAGCTTTTTGTGCAGACGGACGAAAATATCATGCTTTCTGGCAAGGGAAAGCTGGTCGCGGCCGAAAATATCGCGGCAGAGGACGGCCAGCGCCGTCTGGTGGATCGTCTCGTCATAGTGGGAAATGCCGGTGAGGATGAGGCCGAGGATGTAATCAGCGATCTGCGCCTCCTGCTCCGGCAGCACATTCAGCGCCTCGCCGAGCGTAAACAGCGCCACGCGTGCAGGCCGGATGGACGCGCCGCAGGCAAGCTTTCCGATAGACTCTACAGACTCGCCCAGCTCCTTTTCCGGCAGCAGGCACAAAAGCCTTCCCAGATACGGCGGGATGAAGCGCGAGATCTGCTCCTGCCCGGATTCCAGCTCGCGCGTCAGGTCGATGCCGATCTCGTTGATCTGGTCGACGAGCAGATTGGGGGCCACAGAAAGCAGCGCGTTGCCCGCCGCCTCACGCACGGGAAGATGCTCGCTGACGCAGAGCAGATTGGAAAAATGCAGCGCCGTGTGGAACGCCGTCTCCGGGTGCGTCCGGACATATTCCAGCAGCATATTGATCTGCGTGAGCTTGACCGTCCAGTGGACAGCGTTTTTCAGGTTGCTGAGGTGGATCTGCGAGACGGTCCGCGCGTCCAGCTCCGCGAACGGCTCCGCCAGCAGCCTTGCTTTGAGCCAGTCGTGGGCCAGATGATCCTCCCAGCGCGGCGCGTACTGCCGCACGGCGGCGCAGACGGCCGGCCGCAGGCCCTGCTCGGCGTGGGTCAGGCGCAGGAGCATATGCAGCGTGATAATATCCAGCTCCGGGTTTCCCGTGCCGAGCATGGCGGCAAGGCGGGCGGACAGCTCCGGCAGCTCCTTTTTTGGCAGATAGCGGCACGGCACATGGCACAGCGCGTCGACCAGCACGAACCGGTCCTCGTCCCACGCCTCGGTCAGCGCGTTCAGAAGCGGCTTGACCAGCGGCCCGGCCTCCTTTTCCTCGCAGGAGGCAAACAGGCTCTGGCAGATGGTCTTGAGCGAGTTGGAGATGCGCAGCGCGTGCTTGCTGGAAATGCGGTAATCCGGGTGCAGACAGAGGCCGATATAATGTGTCCAAAGCTCGGCAGATTCCGACAAAAGCGCCATCACGGCGGGCGGCATCTGGCCGTCCTTCGCAGAAAGCGGCCGCTCCTTGCGGTAGCGCGGGCCGGCATTCGCAAGAATTTTGCCCATGATGCGCCCGGCGATGCGGCGCACGTCGCCGTCCGGGTGCATGAGAAGCTCATACAGGAGCACAAGCGTCTTGCGCTTGTTGGCCTTGGTCATATAGGTGCTGTATTCCTCCAGCAGGCGCAAGTACATTCGGATCCGCTGGAGATTTTTTTCGCCCTTGGCCTGTTCGAGCAGCTGCTCGAGCGTCTGGTCGGTCGAGAGCGTGTGCATGAGTCGGATGGAGCCGTCCAGCGTCAGGTCGCGCAGCGCCTGAAGCGCCTGCTCCGCGTTCATGAGCGATGGATCCTTTGTCTCATGCGGCAGAAGCTCGGTTTCCGTCAGCTCCGGGCTGACGCCGCGGCTTCGGAGCAGATTTTCAAAATCGCTCAGCTTGTGATAGACGTTCTGGTAGCGGAGCGTCTTTTCCGGCGTCATGTCGGCCAGCTTGCAAAAGATCATCTCATACGCGTCCTTGAGCGAATAGATGCGCATACGCTCCTTTTCGCCGGGCGCTCTCGTGCCGCGGACGCGGAAGTCCGCGTAGATGAGAAGCAGAGACTCGATGGGCAGGTTTTCAAATTCCAGGTCCCACGTGGAGTGGTTGGCGGAGATATAGCCGATCTCCTCCATGTCATGGCGACTGAACCACTGCCAGGTGTAATAATAGTGCAGATAGGCAATGCGGCTCAGATCCTCGCCCCGGCAGCCGAATTTTCCGATGTCATGCCCCAGCGCCGCCGCGCTGACCAGCGGCAGGTCGACCGGGAACCCGGCCTTTTTCGCGAGAATGGCCGTGTGCAGAGCGATATTGTGGACGCCGATGGTATGCGATGCGGGGTCGAAGGGCGTCGATTCCATGCCGAGGCGCATGACGGCCATAAGATGGCTTTCCCGCACGGCCTGCTCAAATCTGGCATACTGCGCCTCCACGCGGCTTCCGGAAATCGCGTCTTCCGGCAGTGGCAGCAGGTCGAGATAAGGGTCAAAGGCGTCCGGTCTGTTTGCCAGCGCCGCTTCCAGCGCGGACAGGTACGCCGTCTCATCCGCCGTCAGTACGGGAACCTCCGGCAGGCCGTCCGGGAACATCTGCGCGCAGAGCTTCTGATAGAGCGCGGCTAAAAACTCCTGCGCAGAGGCGGGTTTTTCCGCAAAGTCCGGTGCGCAGAGCGCCAGTACGGCGGCGCAGAGATCCCACCGGTGGGGATCGAGGGTTCCAAAACCAGCTTTTTTTTGCATATTCATTCCTGTATGCAGCATATTGTAGGGGTCGATGCCCACATCGGCCCGTTCCGCAGCTGCGAATTCGCCAAAATCCTCTGTGGAACCGGTCTGCCCTGCCGGGCCGATGTGGGCATCGGCCCCTACAGCGGAAACGGTTCCCGTCTGTTACCTCAAATTTTACGCGCTTTGGCGGAAAAAGTAAAGTTTTTTTCATTCTGCACAAAACGGCGGGCGTGTACGGATGGGTATGCATTGTTTTTCACATAAATGAATATTTATAAATTTTATGCTTGACTTTTCTGCATAAAGTGTGTATATTACGTGCATAAAGAAAAACAACCGCACAACGGAGCTTTATGGAGGGTTTTCACATGGATAAGAGCAAGATCAAAAAAATCGTTCTGGCCTATTCTGGCGGCCTTGATACCTCGGTCATCATCCCGTGGCTGAAGGAGCATTACAACGATCCGGAGATCATCGCCGTCGCGGCTGATGTCGGTCAGGGCGACGAGCTGGACGGTCTCGAGGAAAAGGCCATCAAGACCGGCGCGAGCAAGCTGATCATCGCCGATCTCACCGACGAGATGTGCGACGATATTATCGTCCCGTCCGTCATGATGGACGCGAAATATGAAAAATACCTGCTCGGCACCGCGTTTGCACGGCCCGTCATCGGCAAGAAGCTGGCCGAGATCGCGCTGGCCGAGGGTGCAGACGCCATCGCGCACGGCGCGACCGGCAAGGGCAACGATCAGGTTCGGTTCGAGCTGGCCATCAAGCGCTTCGCACCCGACATGGCGATCATCGCACCGTGGAGAGAGTGGGAGATCAAGTCCCGTGACGAGGAAATCGACTACGCCGAGGCGCATCATGTGCCGCTGAAGATCTCCCGCGAGACGAACTACTCCAAGGATAAGAACCTCTGGCACCTGAGCCACGAGGGCCTTGATCTTGAGGATCCCGCGAACGAGCCGGATCTTGACAAGGCGCTGTTCCTTGAAATGGGTGTGTCCCCCTATCAGGCGCCCGACACGCCCACGACGGTTTCCGTCAGCTTTGAGGCGGGCGTCCCCGTGGCGGTCAACGGCGAGAAGATGAAGGTTTCCGACATCATCCGCAAGCTCAACAAGCTCGGCGGCGAGAACGGCGTCGGTATTCTGGATATCGTCGAAAACCGGCTCATCGGCATGAAGGATCACGGCATTTATGAGACGCCGGGCGGCACGATCCTCTATTTCGCGCATGAGCAGCTGGAAATGCTCACGCTCGACAAGGAAACGCTGCATATGAAGGAAAAGCTGGCCGTCGACTATGCCGACCTCATTTACAACGGCAAGTGGTACACCCCGCTGCAGGAGGCGCTGACAGCGTTCGCGAAAAAGGCCAACGAATTCTGCACCGGCACGGTCAAGCTCAAGCTCTACAAGGGCAACATGATCAACGCCGGCATTACCTCGCCGTATTCTCTGTATTCTGAGAATCTCGTCACATTCGGCGAGAGCGATTTCAACCAGGCCGAGGCCGAGGGCTTCATCAACATCTGGGGCCTGCCGACCAAGGTGCAGGCGCTGCGGGAGCAGGGGAAGCTGTAAAAATCCACCTCCCCTTACCATGCGGGGCATGGCAAGGGGAGGCTTTGCAAATATCATGCAGGGAGAACGCACCATGAACAAGCTTTGGGCGGGCCGGTCGGAGGCGGAGACTTCGGCATTGGCTGACGCATTCAACTCTTCGATCGCCGTCGACGGACGGATGTACAGGCAGGATATCACCGGCTCCATGGCACACGCCGCAATGCTTGCCAAATGCGGCATTCTGACGCAGGCGGATACGGATGCGATCATCGACGGTCTGGCGGGCATTCTGGCTGATCTGGAATCCGGAGCGCTGCAGCTCGACCCGCAGGCTGAGGACATTCATATGTTTGTCGAGGCGGAGCTTACGAAGCGCATCGGCGATGTGGGCAAAAAGCTCCACACGGCGCGTTCGCGCAACGATCAGGTCGCGCTTGATCTGCGGATGTATTTAAAGGATGAGATCAAGGCGCTGCAAGCGCTGGTTCTGGCCGTCATGCAGGCGCTGCATACGCAGGCGGAGGCGAACAAGGACGCCATTATGCCCGGCTACACGCATTTGCAGCGGGCACAGCCGATCACATTCTGCCAGCAGCTGTTGGCGTATGCGATGATGCTGGAGCGCGACTATGGACGGCTTGCGGACGCGTATAAGCGCACGGACGCCTCCCCCATCGGCTGCTGTGCGCTGGCCGGGACGACATATCCGACCGACCGCGTGTTTGAAGCGCAGAAGCTCGGCTTTGCCGCCGTGTGTGAAAACAGTCTCGACGGCGTATCGGACCGCGATTTCTGCGTGGAGCTGATGAGCGCGTGCGCGCTGGTCATGATGCATCTGTCGCGGCTTTCCGAGGAGCTGATCCTGTGGTCGAGCTGGGAATTTCAGTTTATTGAGCTGGACAGCGGCTTTACGACCGGCTCTTCCATCATGCCGCAGAAGAAAAACCCGGACATGGCTGAGCTGTGCCGCGGCAAGACCGGGCGGGTCTACGGCGATCTGATCGCGCTTCTGACGACGCTCAAGGGGCTTCCGCTGGCCTATAATAAGGATATGCAGGAGGACAAGGAGGCCGTGTTTGACTGCGTGGACACGACGAAGCTTTGCCTGCAGATCATGGCTCCGATGCTTTCCAGCCTTCGTGCAAAGCCGGAGGCTATGCTGCTGGCCGCGCAGAAGGGCTTCATCAATGCGACGGATCTGGCCGATTATCTGACGAAAAAGGGCGTTCCGTTCCGCAGTGCGTACAAAATTTCCGGTCAGCTCGTGGCGTACTGCATCGCGCATGATACCGTGCTTGAGAAGCTGCCGCTGGAAACCTACAAGACGTATTCGGACGTTTTCACGGACGATCTGTATGAAGAAATTTCGCTCAGGACCTGCGTGGCGCGGCGCATTTCCGCCGGAGGCACCGGCCCCGCGTCGGTACAGGCGCAGCTGGATTCCGTCGCGGCCTTCCTCGCGGCGCATCAATAAAAAGGAGTACGACATGAACATCAAAGGACAGAGCTTTTTAAAGCTGCTTGATTTTACGCCGGAGCAGATCGCGGAGTTTTTGGCGCTTGCCGCCGAGCTCAAGGCAAAGAAAAAGGCCGGTATCCCCCACCGGCTGTGCGAGGGCAAGCAGGCTGCGCTGATTTTCGAGAAGACCAGCACGCGGACGCGCTGCTCGTTCGAGGTCGCGGCGCATGATCTGGGCATGACGGTCACGTATCTCGACCCGTCCGGCTCGCAGATCGGCAAAA
>OLSD01002789.1_pt1 | contig 11806 bp, 8 predicted proteins | sample 1672211 | NCBI WGS metagenome assembly OLSD01 (sample SAMEA3136659, study PRJEB25190) | human gut metagenome
TCGAGAGCAATGAAGCTTGCTTCAATTGCCGAGATGCAGCCTATCTTATGCAAAGATAGTGCAAATCGAGAGCAATGAAGCTTGCTTCAATTGCCGAGATGCAGCCTATCTTATGCAAAGGTACAAAAAAAACATTGCAATCAGCTTGCAATGTCTTCCTCTTTGTTCTCTGGCGGGCGGATTATTTCGCCGTGTCCTTTGAGCTCCGCTTCGTGCGCTTATAGCTGCGGTATTCATCGAGCGGAATCTCCACGTCTGACTCTTCGAGTGTTCCCTCTTGCGGCAGACGGAATTTCATGTATTTGATGTTCAGTCCACGCTCAATCCACTGGTTCTCGTAGTATGTGTGGATGGAGAGGATAGACCGTGTGTCGGCATCGAGCGAATCGTCGTGATACAGGTCTTCGGTGGCCATGAGCACGGGCAGGGAGTTCTTCTCCACCATGAACTTAGTGTAGGTGAAGAGGAAATTGGAGTCGGTCTTCAGATGCACCAGTCCGCCATCCACGAGGAAGCGGCGGTAGCGCTCCATGAAGAATGTGCTCGAGAGGCGTTTGCGCGGATTCTTCATCTGCGGGTCGCTGAATGTGAGCCATATCTCCTGCACCTCTCCGGGGGCGAAGAAGCGGTCGATTATCTCGATGTTTGTTCTAAGGAAAGCTGCATTTCCGAGTCCTTCCTCAAGGGCTTGCTTGGCGCCCGTGTGCATTCGTGCCCCCTTGATGTCGATGCCGATGAAGTTCACGTCGGGGAACATGCGTGCCAGTCCCACGGTATATTCCCCCTTGCCGCAACCCAGCTCAAGCACTATCGGGTTGTCGTTGTGGAAATATTCCTCGCGCCACTTGCCTTTCATATCGAAAGGTACATTCTCAATCACTGAATAGGGGTACTGGAATACATTCCTGAATGTCTCCATCTCCGCGAATTTCTGTAGTTTTCCTTTACTCATTTATCGTTTTTAAGTGCGTGTTCCGTGTTTGGCGCCTCGTGGCAATCCGATACTTTTGACTGATATGCGCCTACACCTGAAGTTAAAAGAAAAGAAGAATATTATAATGGAGAGCTTAGGGAAAATATCCAAGGCTGCTGAGGTGATACGTCAACAGCAAGACTGTCGGCATATACTTGGCGACATCAGAGAATCATTTGCCGTAAGTTTCTCTCATTATAATATTCTTCTTTCAATTTCTGTATTTGCTTATCTTACTCAATAATCACCTTTGTCCATCCGTGAGTATCAGGCTCGATGCCGTACTGGATGTTGCGCAGCTGAGTATAGAGCTTCAGAGATACAGGTCCTGGCTTGCCGTCCTTACTGAACGTGAAGCGCTTGCCTGTGTCGATGTCGTCGATATAAGAGATAGGGCTGATAACGGCTGCTGTTCCGCATGCTCCAGCCTCCTCGAATGTCTCGAGCTCCTCCTCAGGAATCTGACGGCGCTCAACCTTCATGCCGAAGTCCTCAGCGAGCTGCATAAGGCTCTTGTTGGTGATACTTGGCAGGATGGAAGTAGACTTAGGAGTAACGTATGTATTGTTCTTGATACCGAAGAAGTTGGCAGCGCCACACTCGTCCATGTATTTCTTCTCCTTTGCGTCGAGATAGAACTCGCAAGCGTAGCCTTTCTCGTGTGCGAGGTGGTTAGCCTGCATTGAAGCGGCGTAGTTTCCACCCACCTTATATTTACCTGTTCCGAGAGGAGCAGAGCGGTCGTAGTCGCGAATGATGACATAAGGATTGGTAGAGAATCCGCCCTTGAAGTAAGGGCCTACCGGTGTTACGAAGATGATGAACACATACTCTGTAGCCGGATGCACACCAACCTGTGCGCTTGTTCCGATGAGGAGCGGACGGATATAGAGCGAAGCACCGCTCTCGTATGTCGGGATGTACTCCTGGTTCAGGCGTACCACCTTGCTTACCATTTCCTCAAAAAGTTCTGTAGATACCTCCGGCATCATGATGCCGCGGCATGTAGACTGCAGACGTGCAGCGTTCTCGTCCATGCGGAAAACGCGTACTTTGCCGTCAGGGCAACGGAATGCCTTGAGGCCTTCGAAAGCCTCCTGTCCGTAGTGGAGACATGTTGCAGCCATGTGTAGGTTAACGTACTCGCTGGAGCAAACTTCAATTTCGCCCCATTTACCGTCGCGATAGTAGCAGCGCACGTTATAATCCGTACGTCTGTAACCAAAGCCAAGGTTTGACCAATCCAAATCTTTCATAGTGATATGTGTTTAAAAATTAATTTCAGGGCAAAAATAATAAGAATCTTGCTTTCCTCCAATTATATTTGCCTTAATTTGTCACTTTCTTGCTTTTCCGTGCCGTTATCGGCATGTTTTGTGCCCATTTCAATGCCAGATGTGCATGAAAAGTCGCTTTTTCATTCATCAAGGAGTTTCTTGATTTCCTCGTCGGTCTTGGTGAGCTTTTCCTTGCATTGCTTGATAAGCTGCTTTGCGGTCTTCAGCTGTTCGCAGATGGAATCGATGTTCTGTTCGCCGGATTCCATCTTGCGTACTATCTCTTCAAGCTTCGACACGGCTTCCTCGTAATTGAATTTCTTTTCCATTATGTTTGTTCGTTTTTTTGTTTATTCATGTTTGGCGTGTCTTTGGCGTTATCTGCTTTCCGACACCGTTGACTTCACTTTGCCCCTGGCGAAACGGGTCTCTATCTCGTCGCCTTCGGCAAGATCCGCCGCGTCTTTCACCGCCTTGCCGTTTATCGTAGTTATGGAATATCCTCGCTGCAGAAGGATTTGCGGGTCGAGGGCGGATGTGCGCTGCGAGAGGAGTTCGAGTCTGTGTCGCTCGTCCGTCACACGTCGCATGGCGGCAGCCTTCATCCGTGTCAGCAGCATGTCGATCCGCGATTGCTGCCTGTTGCTCACAAGGGAGAACATCGTGGGGATGAGCTGCGAGAGTCTTGCTATCCGCTGTTCCTCCCTCTGCATGGTTGCCTTCACCTTATCATATATCCTCTGCTGGGCATTCTGTATCCTGGCGGCGGTGTCACAGAGGTTGTCGATGAGCAGGGCGGCGGCGGCCGTAGGCGTCTTCACGCGTGAGTGGGCCACCATGTCGGCAATGGTTTCGTCGCGGTCGTGCCCAATGCCCGTAATCACAGGCAGGGGGAAATTGGCGATGTTCTCGGCCAATGGAAGCGAGTCGAATCCGGAGAGGTCGCTGCTGGCACCTCCGCCGCGGATGATGACCACGCAGTCGAAGTCTTCCACGCAGTCGTATATCCCGTTGAGCCTGGCTATGATGCTTTGTTCCACGCCCTCGCCTTGCATCGTGGCGGGAAATAGGGTTGTGGTGAAGGCGAAGCCGTAGGGATTGTTGGCCAGTTGGTCGCAGAAATCGCCGTAGCCGGCTGCCGTGGCACTTGATATTACTGCGATGCGCTGTGCGAACATTGGGAAGGAGAGTTGCTTGTTGAGGTCGAACACGCCCTCGTCCTTCAGCGTCTTGATGATTTCCATCCTGCGCCGCGCCATGTCGCCGAGGGTGTATGTGGGGTCAATGCCGCTCACGATCCATGAGAAGCCGTATGCCTCATGAAACTGTGGGTAGACGCGCAGCAGCACCTTTATCCCTGCACGTAGCTTCATCCCTGTGACGCGTTCGAATTCGGGGCGCACCGACAGCCATGTGCTGCGCCAGCATTTCGCCGAAGCACGGGCCACGGGGGTGTTGCCGTGCTCGTCCTTCTGGATGAGTTCCATATAGCAGTGGCCGTTGCTTTCGCGTGCCTCGCTGAGTTCTGCCTCAACCCAGAAATCGCCTTGCAGCGTCAGTTCGATTGACTGGCGCACAAGGCGATTAAGCTCAAACAATGTGTATGTATTGTTCTCTTTCATTCTATCTGTTCCTTATCTCCTTTCATTCTGTTTGGTCTTTATCTTCCCTTGCCCGTTTCCTTCCGGTCTTGCCATTGGTCTTGGGTCCTCCATTGGTCTTGGGTTCCGTCTTGTTTGCCCATGCCTTCTTTCTGCCGGATTCATCTTATCCTGCTGAAGTCTGGCACACCATAGCCGAACACATTGTCGGGATGGGAGGCATTGTCTCCGCTTTCCCTCACCATCTGCATTATCTCCAGTGCTGTCTTCTCGGGATATTTCTGCCATAAACATGCCACAAGACCCGTGATGAGCGGTGCGGCAAACGAGGTGCCGACCGACGAACTGACGGTGCCGCGCTCCGTAACCACTGCCGTAGGACTGCCCTGTGCCATCACGTCGGGCTTCACCCTGCCGTCGGCTGTAGGGCCAAGACTGCTGAATCCGGCGTTGCGCCGCTCCGATGTTACAGCCCCCACAGCAAGGATGTCCGTTGCGTCGGCAGGGAAGTTTATCTTCTTCCAAGAACTCATGCCGTCGTTGCCGCAGCTGTTCACAAGCACCATGCCCTTGCCGGCAATCATCGATGCCGTACGGGAGATAAGGGCCGTCTTTCCGTCTTGCTGCCAATAGCGGTAGCTGTCTTGCTGGTTGTCGTATTCGTGGAAGCCCAGCGAACTGTTTATGACGTCCACTCCTGCACTGTCGGCGTATTCTGCCGCCGCTGCCCACCAGTCTTCCTCCACGGGTTGCTCCGTCTCTTCGTCCTCGCAGCGCAGCAGCCAGAACGAGGCGTCGGGTGCCGTCCCGACATATACGTGGGGCACGTTCACGGCAATGACCGACAATACCTGTTCGCCATGCTCCATCTCCGCGAAGATGCTCTTTGACTGGGGACAGACCAGGTCTGCATACCCCACAAGGTTTATATCCCTCAATGCCGGAATGAGGTCGGCATTAAGGAAACCGGCATCCATCACGGCTATTGTCATCCCCTTGCCCGTGAAGCCTTCGGCGTGGAGCTTCTGGGCACCGAGCATACGTAGTTGTCCTTCCGTCGCACCGTATCGCGTGATGTTCACCGTGTCATGCAGTGTCAGTTCCTTATGATACTTAGGGCGTGGTCCTTTCGCTTCCACCGAGTCTGGCGAAGTCCATACGAGTCTGGATTCCGTGACGAAAGGGAGTTCCTTTACGGCATTGCCGAAAGAGGCATTCTCCGTTTGCGCCACAACCGTGTTGTTCCATTTCGAACGGCTCACCACCTTGCACCCAAGCTGCTCGATAATCTGCTCATAAGCCTTGCTTACGGGCAGGTCGGTAGAGTCAACCCCGAGATGCTGCCTGTTGCGCCTTTCCATCGCCTTGGGCGATAGGAATTGCAGTGGATTCGCTATTGAATACCCGCAACCGGTCTTGTCTCTGAGATGAATGCGGAACATGTATGTCCTTTCGCCCTTTGCCTTGACTTTATGCGCAGACTCGTTCACTCCGGCCACGCACCACGCGATGACAGCCACAAGCATTGATGAAGCAAGCAGGATTCTCTTTGCCAGATTCATGTTCAAAGCCTTTCGTAGTCTACAAAGGAATAGCGGTAATGATGCTTCTCGTCTGTATCGTGGTCCTCGCGGCAAACTTCTTTCCATCCGTCGAACTCAGGGAAGAAGGCATCTGCCCCCTCCGGTTCGTCGTCAATCTCCGTAAGGCAGAGGCGGTCGGCGGCAGGCAGCATCTGGCGGTAGATGCTCTCGCCTCCGATTACATAGATATCCTCGTCGGCGCTGCAACTTGCCAATGCGTCCTCTACCGATGCATAGACGTCGCATCCTGGCAGTTCATTCACCGTGCGGCTCACCACCACGTTCCTGCGGTTAGGCAGGGCGCCCTTTGGCAGCGAGTCGAACGTCTTCCTGCCCATAAGGATCGTGTGTCCGGTGGTCAGCGCCTTGAATCTTTTCAGGTCGTTCGGCAACCAGTACACGAGCTTGTTCTCTTTGCCTATGGCACGATTGCGCGCCACGGCAGCTATTATGTTTATTCTCATTGTGTTCAGAAATTTTCTGCAAAGATAATGGATTAATGAGTAAAATTAATGTTTAATCCATCAAAATATTAAAATCTCCAATCCGCAAAGGCTTTTGCCCCGCAGATTGGAGATTTACATTATATCAATTATTTACCCTGTCTTGTCTTCGCGACAATACTTTCCGTTTTATTTCTTTATTACCTTTATCACCTTTCCGTTCTGCATGCGGATGATGTTCACGCCGTTCTGCATCTGCTGGCGGCGCTGTCCGGCGAGGTCGAAGAACTGTGCCTTGCCTTCTGCCGTTTCTGCCGTTGCTGATGATATGGCGGTGGTCACGTCGGCGACGTCGCTGAATTCGCTTTCGCCTTCTGCATACAGGGCCGTCACCTTATAGCTGTGTGCTCCTGCCTCGACGGAGTTGTCGGTGAAGGCTGTCGCTGTGGCATCCGCCGTTCCGGCAAGTTTGCCGTCGCGATAGATGTTATAGCCAGTGACGGTACACTTTCTGCCCATGAACGAGAAGTCATCCACTGCCAGTGCGCATGACGATTCACGCGTGATGCAATGCACGGCAAGTCTCTTTGCGCCAGCCGGCAGTTCGGCGAAGTAGAGCGACCAGTCGGAATCGGCTCCCGTTACAGTCTGCAATACGGTGAAGTCCTCCGGTTCTGTTCCACCCTCGGAGTATTCAATCTCGAACGACTCCTTCAGATAATAGTTCATGCTGTGTGCATAGAACTGTGCTGTCTGTGCGTCGCCGGAGAGTTCTGGAGAGATGAGCCAGTCGTCGTTGCATTTCTTCGGAGCACTGTATGCCGAGAAGCAGGCGAGATACTGTTCGCCTGAATGAGGCTTGTAGATATCATCGAATTTGACGAAGTCCGACTTGTCCGTAGGATTGAACACGATGAACGCCATCGGTTCGCGCTCGCCCGGGAAGTCGCCGTGCATATCCTGGTATGTAGGAGCCTTGTCGCAGTCTATCGTTATCCATTCGCCGATGCCCTCCTTTATCCATGGCTCGTAGCCTTCGAAGTCTTCCTCCATCTTGCGTGCAGTGTTTGCCGGAGCTGTCCATCCGATTACTGCGCCTGCGCCTGATGCAACCGCCGTCACGTTCTCCGGCTTTGCCAGTCCGCTCTGCGAAACGTTGATTTCCACAGAAGCCGACTTGTCATTGTCGTTGTCGAGGTCGTATGCAAACACTGTCTCGGCGTATGCGTTCACGAGAGAAGCCTCCGACGGTGCCGGGACGTAGTCGAATGTGAATGTGCGGCTCTCGTCGGCAGCGAGGTCCTTGCCCTCTTGCTCTGCTGTGAACTCGCCTGCATGGAGAACCACCTTGAACTTCTTTGCCGTCTTGTTGCCCACGTTAGTCACGATGGCCTTGACAGGACATTTCTCGCTGACCACAGCCTTGCGCGGAGCTGATATCTCCGTCTGCAGGTCGTAGTCGTAAACCTCAGACACCATGATGTTGTCTACAGCCACCTTTGCCTCCTTGTCGAGACCTGTGGCATTGAAGTGCACGGTGATGTATCTGCCATCCTTGTATTGTGTCAGCGGAGCGGTCACCCTATGCCATCCGGCTTCGCCCGTGAGCTTGCGCACGTCGACGTTGAGCACCGTGTCCGTCGTTTCCGTCATATTCTCCACCCATGCCTTGAGGATTATGTTTTCCCCGGGCGTGCAATAGTAGTAGAACGAGAGTCTCGGATTGTTCGTTCCGATGAGGGTAATCTTGCCTGTGTTCACCGATGCGTTGTCGCCCTCAGCCTCAGCCTGGAATGAAGTGGAACCGTGGTCGCCGTCCTGTGCGAACAGCCTGTCCGGCCACCAGTTGCTCTTTCCGCTTCGGTCTGTCCACCAGAATGCGTTTTCGGTGTTCATGTTGGGGAACGACTCCTTGAACGGCACGGTATACGGACGGCCGATTACCACTCCGTTGCAGTATGTGCGCTCGTTTTCACCGGCCTCGTTGGTTGCCGTCACGGAGTACTGCTGCACGTATGGTTCCACGTTCTGGTCCACTCCCTCTCTTGTCCACGAAGTCGTGGTGAGATCGTGTGCCACTCGGGTTCCGTCGGCGTCATACACGCTGTATTTCAGTCCCTTGGTGTTCACGTAATATCCGTTGAGTCCCGTCTCGTCAGGAGCTTTCCACGACAGAGTAAGCGAGTTGTCGTTGTCCGTCAGATAGATGTCCTTCACCTGCTTTGCGGTGTCCTCTCCTACGTATGTCTCCACCATTGCCGGCATTCCCTCGCCGGCCTCATTGTAAGCCTTCACGGTGTAGGTGTTGAATCCGCGCGGAGCTTCATTGTCGCGACAGGTGAGGAGCGTGGCGGCCTTCTGCTGTCCGAACTCCTTCACGAGCGTCTCGCCGCGATACACCTCCACCTTTGTCAGGTCGGTGATGTCCTTGTCTGTGGCGCTCTTTGCCGGTGTCTTGAAGGATATGTCGGCATAGTGTGCTCCCTCGGCGCCTGGTGTGGCCGTCAGTTCGGTCACTTCGCCCGGTGCATCCACACCGGCAATCGCCGTGACGCTTATCTTGCCTATGAGCAGCGAACCGCCCTTCTTCGGCGTTATCACGTGCCATCCTATGCGGTAGTCGCCGTCTGTCTTCACTGTGATGATATCCGAGATATCCTGCTCGTCCCTGTTCGTTATGTTGGTGGCAGACCTGAATATCGTCATGCCCGACACTTCCGTTCCGTCGGCACAGTAGCCCACTTCAATCACGTCCGTCGAGCCCTGGTAGTTGTTGCTTGCCGTGGCCTTCACCACGTAGCGGTAGCCTGGTTTCAGATGCAGGGCCGGAGTGATGAGCCAGTCGTCGGCATTATTGTTGTTCGGCATATACTGCGCCACATTCTTGTATGACCAATACTCGAAGGTGTTGCCGTCGTTGTTGGCATCCACTATCTTCATGGTGAAGAAATCCTGGTAGCTTTCCAGATTCTGTATATATGGCACTTCGATTCCCGTCTGTGCCTGTATTCCCTGTACGGCGGCAAATGCCATCAGCACCAATGCCTGTTTCTTTATTATATTCATCATAGCCGTAATGTATTTTTGTTATTACCTTATTGTCACTTTCATTCCCTTCACCACATAGGTGCCTGGCTTCAGATTGGCGAACGACTTCACCGAGCGTGCCACGAGCTGTCCGTCTGCGGAATATACGTCGAACGCCTCGCCTCCTGCCACTATCGCCGATATGATGGCGTCGGTGGCGGTCACGGTGAGCTTTCCGTCCACATATTCCATTTCATAGTTTGTTGCCTCGCCTCCGCCCGGGGTTATATCGTATGTGCCGGGGGCGCTCCATTTCGTAGCCGTTGTCGTGGCCGCAGGTTTCACTATGAATACGGTTTCGTCTTCATTGTTCTTGAATCCCTCGTATGCCAGCTTGAACTCCGGATTGTCCTCTCCGTATGGTCGGGTGCAGTCCTCCGCCTTCACCGTGAGCGGTGCGGGGAGGATGGTCAGCTTGCCGTTCACGAATTCCACGAGCTCGTCGCCCACCGTTCCGCGGCTTATCACGATGTCGTATGTGCCCACCGGCGACTGCTGTGTGGCTGCGCATGTCAGCTCTGGCACACCAGCCGGAGCGTCGCCCTCGATCTTGTAGCCGAAGGTGGGGTTCTCGTCGCCGTATTCGCGGATGGCGTTGCGTGCGGTGAGCGTGGTGCCGAATTCAATGATGTTGTCGTATGTGATGGTGGTGCTCCATCCGAGCTTGTAGCTGCCGATGAAGTCTTTCCATTGCGGAGCCACCTTGTATTTTGCCTTCGAACCGCCCGGCACGTAGAGCTTGCAGCGGCTCAGGTTGATTTCGTCGAATACGTTTGCCCCGAGCGTCGGCACGTTCTTCGCGAACGACCTCAGTTCCACGAGTCCGAAGTCGAAGTAGAGCGCCCTTGTTCCCATTGACTCCAGTGTCGACGGGACAGACAGTCGGGTCAGCTTGGAGCATCCGGCCAGTGCGTAGTCGTTGATGCGCGTCACTCCCTTCGGGATGTCGAGTCTGCCCGTTGCCGACGGCAGCACCTGCACCACGGCCTTGCGGTCTTTCGACAGGATGAAGTCGCCGTCGCGCACGAAGTTGTCGCCGCTTTCCGGCATCGTGAGTTCCTCCAGGGCGAGACACATGGCGAAGGCTCCGTTGCCCACAGCCTTGATGCTGCCCGGAAGCTTGATTGTCTTCAGTCCCTCGCAGTCGTAGAATGCCCGCTCGGGCAGTTCGTTGTCGCGCGTGGTGAGCTGCGTCGTGCCGTCGATGATAAACGGTTCGCCGCCTGCCTGTATCGTGGCGCCCGTGAGGTCCACGTATGCCAGCTGTCCGCGCGTGCTGCGTCCCTTCTCGTCGCGTCCGGCCAGTCGGCGCAGGTATTTCAGGTCGGTGCTGTTTATGTTTCCGCTTACGGTCAGCCTGCTCACGAGATACTGCTTTTCTGCCGGTATCTGCTGCTGCAGGGTGCCCGCCCCGTTTGTGGTCACGTTGAGTTCTATCAGCTCATTCGAGTTTCCGCTCTTGATTCCCGTCACCATCGTCTGGTAGGTCTCAAACTGGAATCCCGTGGGGTTGAGCAGGTCGATGTTGTAGAAACCGTCGCTCGTGCCGCTCCATCCCCAGTTGATATGTACCAGTCCGTCGGCGTTGTATCCGTCGAGCACGAAGCAGTGTCCGCCGTAGGAATAGTCGCTTCCGGTATAGATGATGGGCTGGCGGTTGCTGATGTCGGTATATACCATCTGCATCCAGTCTGCCTCCTCATATTGCGAACGCTCCACATAGCGCACCGAGGCTGGGAATCCGAAGTTGTTCTTCAGCGCTGCCGCCGCCTCCGAGTTGTATGTGCCGCTGCCGTCCACGCCGTATTGCATGCTGCTCGCCACGCCGCAGTGGTACATCAGTGTGGCCACGGCTGCCGCCTCCTGCGGGGTGTATGAGCCGGAGTAGTCGTCTATCATGTTGTCCCAGTCGTATGTTGCCTGCGAGAAGTCCACCGTGAGCTGCTGTCCGTGTGTGTCCTCAAAGGGATAGTATATGGTCTTCGACCCCGTGCCGTGCAGGGGGTATCGCCAGAAATACATCACCTGTGCCATTGCCGTGGCCACGCATCCCGTCATGGTCTTTCCCGATGCGCCGCCGGGACACAGGTCGTTGTATGGCGTCTGCTGGTCCCACTTGCTGGTGATGAGCGGTGCCACGGACTCGGCGTAGAGCGTGGGGTCGGGCTTTATGGTCTTGTTCGGCACTCCCGTTTTCACCACCATGCGTGCTGCCTTCCTTACCGACTGCAACCACCATCCGAAGGCCGGGTTGCCCGTCTCGCTGAACTTCGAGTCGCTGTAGCCCAACACCTCCGGCAGGAGGTCGTCGGCAGCCACAACCACGTAGCCTCCGCCTTCGTATCCCATCACTTGCAAATCCTCCGTGCGCAGCAGCGTCTTGAGCTGTGCAGCACCTTTCTTTGCCGAATTTCTCGCTAATGACTTGCGCTGTATTGTGTTCTGTGCGATTCGTTTCATCTGGTCGGCAGTCCTTGGCTTCGCCGATGCCGTGATGACAGAAAGCAATACGAGCATTGCGGTTAATAATGATGTGTGAGTTTTTCTCATAAAGATAATGTTTTTGATAGTTGAAATACTCGTTCCTTGTGAATGACGTTGCGAAATTAGTCAATATTCCGACATGTTGCAACTTTTATTGATGATTTATTTCAGTTTTAGTGCGATGTTTTTACTGTTATCATCAATTTTGTGGATAAATCAGACAATTTGTGTTGTGTTTTGACTGTTGCAGTTGACAATCTATTGTTAGTCTTCGTCCTTATTCTTATAATTTGTCACCGGGGGTTAAGAATGAAGAATGAAGAATGAAGAATGAAGAATGAAGAATGAAGAATGAAGA
>OLSD01002790.1_pt1 | contig 11804 bp, 8 predicted proteins | sample 1672211 | NCBI WGS metagenome assembly OLSD01 (sample SAMEA3136659, study PRJEB25190) | human gut metagenome
ATACCGTTTCTCTCTCGCCTTAGAATGTTTTCTTAACTGGACACCCCTAAGGGTGAATCTGTTCTGAATCTACAGAACATGTTGGACCAGATCTTTATCGGCATTGTTCCCCTTGGACTGACTCTTCTGTGTTACTATCTGCTGAAAAAGAAAAATGTCAGCATCACAGTTCTGATCATCGGTGTTATCATCCTGAGCATCCTTCTCTCTCTTCTTGGAATTGCATAAGCCTTAAGGATAAGGAATAAAGATCAGAATTATGAAAAGGCGGGCCGTATAGGGTCCGCCTATAAAAAAGCCTAAAAAAAGTTATATCGAAATAACTGACCGCAAAAAGGGCAGTTGAAGAACACCTGACCGGATATAAATAAGCAGCAAATACGGATTATAAATATCTGCTCAATGCAAAATAAAGGAGACATAAGAAATGAAAGATTGGTGGAAGAATTCCGTTGTATATCAGATTTATCCAAGAAGCTTTAAGGACTCCAACGGAGACGGCTTCGGCGATCTCCAGGGCATTATTGAAAAACTCCCCTACCTTCAGAACCTTGGGATCGATGTGATCTGGCTTAGCCCTGTTTTTGACTCCCCACAGGACGACAACGGTTACGATATCAGTGATTACCGGAAGATCTACGCAGGCTTCGGAAGTAACGAGGACATGGATGAGCTGATCGGAAAAGCTCATGAGCATGGTATCAAGATCATTCTGGATCTTGTTGTCAACCATACTTCCGATGAGCATGCATGGTTTGTGGAAAGCCGGAAATCAAAAGACAGCAAATACAGTGATTATTATATCTGGAAGGATCCGAAAGCAGACGGCAGTGAGCCGAATAACTGGGGTTCCAGCTTCTGCGGAAGTGCCTGGGAATATGATGAAGAGCGTGGCCAGTATTACCTTCATTTCTACAGCAGAAAGCAGCCGGATCTCAACTGGGAAAATGAAACTGTCCGTAAGGAAATCTATGATCTGATGAAGTTCTGGATGGATAAAGGTGCTGATGGATGGCGCATGGATGTGATCGCGTCTATCTCCAAGGATCAGTCCTTCCCGGATTACCCGAAGACTGATGACCGCAAGTATTATACAGGAAAATATCACAGCAACGGACCAAGACTTCATGAGTTTATCCATGAGATGAACCGGGAGGTGCTTTCAAAATATGACTGTATGACGGTAGGTGAGGCGCCGGGCTCCACACCGGAGGTTGCAAGACTGTTTACAGATCCGGAGCGTGAGGAGCTGAATATGATCTTCACATTTGAGCATATGAACATCGACCGTATTCCGGGCTCTGTAAACCGAAAGTGGGAATTGAAGCCTTTTGATCTCCGTGATCTGAAACGTGTTATGAGTGAGTGGCAGAACAAGCTTTATAACAAGGGCTGGAATGCTCTGTATTTTGAAAATCATGACCAGCCACGTGTGATCTCCAGATGGGGAAATGACACTACTTACCGCGAGGAATGTGCAAAGGCTTATGCTACCGTTCTCCATGGTATGCAGGGAACTCCTTATGTATATCAGGGAGAGGAGATCGGTATGACAAACGTGCAGTTCCCGCTGGAGGAGTACGAGGATATCGAGGTTCGTAATGCATATCAGGATCTTGTCGTTAAGAACAAAACCATTTCTGAGGATGATTTCCGCAAGGCAGTATGGAACAAGAGTCGTGACAATGCCAGGGTTCCTATGCAGTGGGATGACAGCGAAAATGCAGGATTTACAACCGGCAAGCCATGGTTCCGCCTTTCTGATCGTTACCAGGAGATCAATGTAAAAAAAGCTCTGGAAAAAAATGATTCCGTGTTTTATTATTATAAGGATCTGATCTGTCTTCGTCATGAGGAAGAGCTTCTCACAGAAGGTGACTATCAGCTCCTTCTTCCGGAAGACGAGAAGATCTTTGCATATTTAAGAACTTCCGACAAAGAGCAGTGGATCGTGGTGGCAAACCTTTCTGAGGATACGGTAAGTACAGAAGGTCTTGAGAAATATGTGTCCGATAAAGAGGATATTAAGATTGCAAACTATAAGGACAGAACAGGAATCAAAGCGGACTTAAGACCGTACGAGGCGTTTATGATGAGGATCCGGTAATTCCTGAGCTGTTGTATATGTAGTAGTAAAGTGGAAGAAAAGTCTCCGCTTTACAGAGAGCAGGTATGAGTATTTGTGCGTATCTGTACTGCCAAAGGATATCCGGGTGCAGTGCAGATACGCTTTTTGCCTGTGGGAAAAGACAAACAGGAGGAAATTATGGAAAAATATATCATTGCAGTGGATATGGACGGAACTCTTCTGAACAGCGAGAATAAGATTTCTGAAAGGAACAGAAATGTTCTGCAGCGTCTGATCGATGACGGACATTATGTGGTACCGGCAACCGGAAGGACCAGAGAGCTGATCCCCCAGGAGTTTTCTGTGCTCCGGGGTGTGAAATGGGGAATCGTGGAAAACGGCTGTGTTGTCTGGGATTACGATAAAAATGAGATGATCTGGCGAAAAACCATGCCCAAAGGAATGGTAAGCAAAATCCTGAAGGATGTGGAAAACAGCGACGCAAAAGGCTGGATCGCAGAGGCTTATGCAAATGGGATCGCCTATTCCGATGCGGATGCCAGAGATTATGTGGCATCTGTAGCGGACAAAGATCTGCTGGAGAAAACCTTTGTGGATTATTTTCTCAGCAGACATAAATATGTTAAGGATTTTTATCATCAGGAAGATATTCTGGATCAGGCAGAGAAGATCAATATTTATTTTGATGATATGGAGACCAGCAGGGCGCTTCGTGAGAAATGGAAGGATCTGGATGATGTGGCAGTGACTACTTCCATCAGCGGTAATGCGGAGTTTAATGCAGCAGGCGTGGACAAGGGTGTGGGTCTTGCCATGCTTCGCACAAAGCTTGGTATTGACCGGATGCATGTGATCGCTTTCGGAGATAATGAGAATGATCTGGAAATGCTGGAGGGTGCGGGCATTGGTGTTGCCATGGGCAACTCCAAACAGTATGTAAAAGATGCCGCCAATGAGGTGACCGGAGATAATGATCATGATGGTGTGGCGGAATTTCTGGAGAGGTTTTTCGGGCTGTAGGCTGTGGGCGATCGTGATCGCTGACATAAGAGACAGGGAAATGTATTTTTCTCTGTCTTTTTTTATTTTCATTTTCGGTGATATAAGGTATGATAAACGAAGAGGATGCGGGGATTGCTGGTTTTGACCGGTAGTTACCGGTGAAAATTATTTGAGGAGATCAGGAGGATATTTTTTAATGAAAAATCTGATACCGAAGCGTGTGATGGAGTATATCATTATCACATTTGCTGTTGTTCTGATGGATGTGGGGATTTATGTATTTAAGTTTCCGAATAATTTTTCCTTTGGTGGTGTTTCGGGTATGGCGGTTGTGTTTTCGCATTTTATTCCGATGACGTCTGCGCAGATCAACCTGGTGATCAATCTTATTTTGCTGGTGATCGGGTTTATTGTTCTTGGCCGGGATTTTGGAGTGAAGACGGCTTATGTTACAGTTGTTTCTTCTTTGCTTCTGAATGTGTTTGAGAAGGTTTTTCCTATGAACAGGGCGCTGACGGGGAATATTATGCTGGAGCTTTGCTTTGCGATCATTTTGCCGGCGGTGGCTGCGGCGCTGCTGTTTTTTGAGAATGCTTCGGGTGGTGGCACAGATATTGTGGCGATGATCATTAAGAAGTATTCTACGATGAATATTTCGGGTGCGTTGTTTGCGGTGGATTGTGTGATCGTTGTTGTTTCGTTTATGGTGTTTGATCTTACTACGGGGCTTTGTTCTGTGCTGGGGCTTATGGCTAAGACGTTGATGATCGATAAGTCTATTGAGAGGATGAAGCTGAATAAGTATTTTACGATCATTTCCAGTAAGCCGGATGAGATCTGTGAGTTTATTATGAATGGTTTGGAGCGGAGTGCTACGGTTTATCATGGGGAGGGGGTTTATTCGCATAAGGATAAGAAGATTATTCTGACGGTTGTTGATGTGAGGCAGGCGGTGTTGCTGCAGAGGTTTATTGATGAGGTGGATCCGCAGGCGTTTTTGATGGTTACTAAGAGTAGTGAGGTTGTTGGGAAGGGGTTTATGAGTTATATTTGATGCGATCGTATTGGGTTGTATGCTGATCGTAGATGATTGTGTATGATTGTAAGCTGATGGAATTAGGAGAGCGTTCTTTGTGGTCTGGATGGGCTGCGGGACGCTCTTTTTTTGTGGTGGAGGGTGGAGGGCGGATGGCGGATGACGGACGCCGGGGAGACGGGTGCCGGTTTGCTCCGGGCTTCGTCGGGGGCTGGCTTCTAGGCTGCCGGAATTCTGCTAAAACCGTTTTTAAAAAGTCCGAACTCGCGGCTTGCTGCCGCTCAGACAGCGGACTTTTTAAAAACAACGCAGATTTCCGCCAGCCAAGAATCAGCTCCCCTCCTGCAGAGTCGTAGCAAACCGGCACCCGTCTCCCCGGCTGTTCGGTTCCGGGCGGGAGGTAGTGGTGGGTGTGTGGGGCGACTGGCGGAAGTGGGGATTGATGAGGGCTGGAGGATTGAGTGTATTCCCGGGAGTTGGATGAGCCATCAGCGCTGCGCTGGATGGCTGATTGGTGTGTGAAGGTTTTGTGAAAGGGTTTGACAGGTGGGGATTTTTATGGTAGGATACACACTTGCGTAACAAATTTAATAAAATTGTAACAAATTAGTGAGCGAGGAGCGTGGCGAAGTGGATTGTGAATCTCTGTCTGAATGGATGGATTGTGTTGCTGCGTGGTTTTCTGAGAGGAGTTTTATTGTTTATGTTTTATAAGAAATTTGCTGCTGTTGTTCTGAGTGCTGTTCTTGTGGGTGTGGTTCCTTCTGTTGTTTTTGCGGACGTGGATGGTGTCAGTGCTGTGTCTGATGGAGATGTGGAGGTGCTTTCCATTGAGGATGGTTTTTCGGATGGAGCGGATTCTATTTCTGCTTTTGCCAGTGCTCTGGCGGATAAGACGGTTTCTGAGGTTCAGGGGTATCAGGAGGCGAAGGCTGAGGCTGAGGTGATCGCACAGGAGAGGCTTGAGGCTGAAGCGGCTGCTGAGGCTGCGCGTAAGGCGGAAGAGGAGCGGAAGGCTGCTGAGGAGGCGCGTCTGGAGATGCGACAGGGGATTGTGGATTTTGCGCTGCAGTTTGTGGGGAATCCTTATGTTTATGGTGGTACGAGTCTGACTAACGGGGCGGATTGTTCGGGGTTTGTGATGTCTGTGTTTGCGGAGTTTGGGTATGAGCTTCCTCGTGTTGCTGCAGCTCAGTGTGCGGCTTCTGAGAAGAAGAGTGTTGCGGATATTGAGGCTGGTGATCTGGTTTTTTATGGTGATGGTGGTATTGATCATGTGGCTCTTTATATTGGTGATGGCAAGATCGTTCACGCCAGTACAGCAGCTACAGGGATTAAGGTTTCCGACTATGATTACCGGGCTCCGGCTGCGGTTGGTTCGTTTGTGGCTTAGGATATAGATATAAATGATTTACTGATATGAAATATAAACTGTCTGCGGAGATTTTTTGGTTGGGTTGGCTGAAAAATAGCTGCGGGCAGTTTTTTTGAAGAAAAATAGTGTATAATTTAACCGAATCAAGTAAGTCTCCTGCGGGGTTGCGAAAAGCAATAAGCAGTGGGTGGGGACTTAGATAAAATTCAGAAAGGTTGTGGGGTTATGAATACGAAGGAAATCAGTGGTAAGCGGCAGATGGAGTTTCTGGCCGGATTTGATTTTGTCAGAGAAGCGGGTACTGCTGGGGAAGTGAAGGCGGCGAAGATGATCAGGGATACTTTGGACAGCTTCGGAGTGAAGAATTGGATGGAGGAGTTTTCTTTTTGGGGTTTTCGGATCAACAGGGCGGTGCTTAAGGTTGTGGAGCCTTATCAGAAGGAGTATGTGGTGACCGGGTATGGAAGATGTGGAAATACTGGGGCAGAAGGTCTGAAAGCGGATTTTTTGTATGTGGAGAATGGAGATGCTGTCAGTCTTTCCCGGGCGAAGGGTAAGATCGTTATGGTGAATGGCCGGGTGAGTGGTGATGTGTATCAGAGACTGGTGAGCGCCGGGGCTGTTGGTTTTGTCAGTGTGGAGGGTTCTCCGCTGGATGAAGGAGTGGACAGGGTTCCCTGTCAGCGTAGCCTGCCGATGATCTTTCCGGGAAATGCAGAAGGAGAGATAGAAGGATTGTCGGAGCCTTCAGAGGATATTCACGAGATGCAGGAAAAATATAGTGGTAGGATCCCGGGTGCGAATCTTCATTATAAGGATGCGGTGGAGCTGGTGACGGAGGGTGCAGCTGTGGTTTGTCTGGCTGTAGAACAGGAAGTGACGGCCTGTACATCCCGAAATGTAGTGGCGAGGATTGAAGGTACGGATAAGAAAGATGAGATTTTAACGCTTACGGCGCATTATGATTCGGTACCGGAGGGACCGGGGGCCTATGATAATATGGCCGGAGCGGCGATCATCATGGAGCTTTGCAGATATTTTCAGCAGTACAGACCGCGCAGGACTATGGAGTTTGTGTGGTTTGGTGCTGAGGAGAAGGGCTTGCTGGGCAGCCGGGATTATATCAGAGTTCATGAGAGTGAGCTTGGAGCGCATCGTTTTAATATGAATGTAGATCTGGCCGGGCAGCTGATCGGAGGAAATGTTCTGGGAGTGACGGGAGAGGCTTCTGTTTGTGATAAGCTTCTTGAGATCGCTGACGGAGCAGGGATCGGAGCGTCTGTGAAGAATCAGATCTGGGGAAGTGATTCCAATTCTTTTGCATGGAAGGGAATTCCGGCCATGACTCTGAACCGGGATGGTTTTGGCATGCATACCCGTTACGATACCATTGATCTGCTGTCTGCCTGGTCGCTGGAGAGAAGTGCGATCCTTCTGGGATGTATTGCAGATGAACTGGGGAATGCGGAGTTTTTCCCATTTGAGAGAAAGATGCCGGAGAAATTTATCGGAGAGCTGGATGAATATATGTGCAGATAGTAAAAATCTGATTTTATCTGCTCATAACTGGATATTTGTTATGGAACTGTGGGGACTTGTCTGTTTCGGGAAGAGTACAGACAAGTCCTCATAAGTTATTCAATATTTTCAATGGTTATTGACCTTTATAATTCCGCAAGGGAACATGTGGCTTTGAGTCAGGGGGATATTTGCAGCTTTGTAAGGGATTCCCGGAACAGGGGGCAAGCGGAGGTTCGCAATTGAACCAGTGGAATTACTTGATTTGATCAAAATACGATAAAACAATAAAAAATAATACAAAATAATTGACAGTAAGATATCGAACTGTTATACTGAAATCACAGGCTTTCCAGGGATCAATGCGCCGGATATTGTTTTGCGGAGTATTGATTTCTGGAACTTTTATCACAGAAAAATCAGGAATGAGGAGATAGGACTATGTTTACAGAAGAACGACAGAATGCAATAGAGAAATGTCTCCGCGAAAAAGGAAAAGTCAGGGTCAAAGAATTAAGCGAGATGTTTCAGGTTACGGAGGACTGTATCCGCAAGGATCTCAAGATCCTTGAAAATGCAGGCAGATTAAAGAGGACTTACGGCGGAGCGATCCTGTCACAGGAGTATCCTCTGGAGAGAAACGTAGTAGACAGGCGTATGTACAATCTTGATAAGAAGAAAGTGATCGCTGCGAAAGCCTTCAAGCTGATCAAAAATAACGAAACGATCTTTCTGGATGTTTCCACTACAAATATAGAGCTGGCAAGGCTTATCGCTTCGTCGGGTATGCATGTTGTGGTTGTCAGCAATATGATCGATATCCTGCAGATCCTTGCTGCGAATCCGTCCATCACGGCCATAGGCACAGGGGGAACTATGTACCGTTCGGTGAACGGATTTATGGGAGCTGCGGCCATTGAGGTGATCAAGCAGTACAGCTTTGACCGGGCATTTTTGGGAAGCTGTGGCGTGGATATGACAGATTTTGCAGTTACTACATCCGGAGTGGAGGATGGATTGACCAAGAAGGCGGCAGTGCAGAGCAGCAGACATAAATATGTGGTTATGGAGAGAGAGAAGTTTTATTTTAACGAATCTTATAAATATACACATTTTGATGATATCAGCGGGATCATTACCGATGAATTTCCGGATGATACCATTGTGAACATACTGAGGAATACCGGAGTGAAATTACTCTGAGCAGACAGTAATAAAGGGGGATTTTTACATGAAAGACTATATTCTGGAAACCTGTGTGGATTCTGTGGAATCCGCCATGGCAGCAGCCGAGGGTGGTGCGGACAGATTGGAGCTTTGCAGCAATCTGATCATCGGGGGGACAACTCCCGGCCCATGGCTTTTTGAGGAAATAAGGAAGCGTTCAGATATCCGGATCCATGCGCTGATCCGTCCGAGGTTTGGAGATTTCTGTTATACAGATGCGGAATTTTCTATGATAAGGAATGCCGTAAAGGATTTCCGCAAAATGGGAGCGGAGGGTGTCGTAATAGGTATCCTGAAACCGGATGGCACCTTGAATATGGAACAGATGAAAGAACTGATGGATGCTGCGGGAGATATGTCTGTTACGCTGCACAGGGCTTTTGATGTGTGCGCAGATCCGATCGAGGCTATGGAACAGGCAATCTCGCTGGGAATCGATACGATCCTTACCTCCGGACAGAAGAATACCTGCCTTCAGGGTGCGGAGCTTCTGAAGGAACTGGAAACCAGGAGTCAGGGACGTATCACCATCCAGGCGGGGAGTGGCGTCGGTGCGGAAGTGATCCGCCAGCTTTATCCCCTTACCGGGATCAAGGCTTATCATATGAGCGGCAAGGTTGTAACGGACAGTGCGATGCAGTTTCGCAAGGAAGGTGTCAATATGGGACTTCCGACATTCAGTGAATATGAGATATGGCGTACAGATATTGAAAATGTTCGTGCTGCAAAGAAAGTTCTGGAGGAATTATAATGGCTGAGGGGAAGATTTTTCTGAAAGAAAACCGTGATTGGATCGAAAAAAAATATCGGGAGCAGATGATGGGGTTACCGCAGGTTTTTGCGGAGATTGATAAAAAGCTTGCGGAATGCACAGACGAAGTGGCTCTGGCGTGCAAATATTTATATGCGTTCATGCCGTACAGTGATATCGGAAATTACGCGTTTGAAGTATTCCTGGATTATGCGGAGAATGGCGTATATTTATGGAAGGAAAACTCCGGGGTGGCAGAGCTGCCGGAGGAAATCTTTTTGAATTATGTGCTGTTTCACAGAGTAAATGAGGAGGAGATCGCACCCTGCCGTACATTTTTCCGCAGGGAGATCGGAGAGAGAACTGAGGGAATGAGCTTCCGGGAAGCTGCCCTGGAGGTGAACTACTGGTGTGCACAGGAGGCTACCTATCATTGTACAGATGATCGTACCCTGTCTGCACTTGCCGTATACCGCAGAGGAAACGGAAGATGCGGAGAGGAATCTGTATTTACCGTTAATGCACTGAGAAGTGTTGGTGTACCTGCCCGTCAGGTATATGCACCAAAGTGGTCTCATTGTGATGACAATCATGCCTGGGTGGAAATCTGGTGCGATGGAAGCTGGTATTTTCTGGGAGCCTGTGAGCCGGAGGAGATCCTGAATAAGGGATGGTTTACCAACGCTTCCTCAAGGGCCATGATGGTCCATTCAAGAGTTTTTGATACCATGATCCCGGAGGGAGAAGTGATCGGCAAAGATGGTATGGTGACTATGCTCAACGAGCTGAAACGATATGCGCTGACAAAAGAGATCACTGTGTCCGTAAAGGATTCACATGGAAAACCGGCAGAAGGTGCAGAAGTTTCTTTTGAGGTGCTGAATTATTCGGAATATGCCCCGATCGCAGAACTGAAAACCGACAGTCTGGGAAAAGTCAGCCTGACAACAGGGCTTGGAAGTATCCATATTTCTGCAAGGATGTATGCAGATGGAGAATGGCTGCATGCAGAAAACAGCATGGATACAAAAACAGAGGATTGTTGTGAGATCTGTCTGATGCCCGTAGGAAAGGAAAAGGGTATTTTTTATGAGGAGTGGACGGAGATCGATATGATCGCACCTCATGATGCACCTGTAAATAAAGATATGCCAACACCGGAGCAGAAGGAAAGGGGCAGCAAACGTCTGGCAGAGGCAAACGCTTACAGGGAACAGAAGGTAAGAAACCTGAGCAATCCGGAGTGTCGGAAATTCCTGGAAAAAGAAACTGGAGATTCTTCAATGAGAAAAAAACTCCTTGAAGTCCTCACAGAGAAAGACAGAACAGACTGCATCAGCCAGGTTCTGGAGGAGCATCTGAAATTTGCATTACCGTATGAAAAAAGCATGGATGCAGATATTTTTGTACCATATGTACTGAACCCGAGAGTTGACGATGAAGTTTTGCAGAAATACAGAAAAGCGATTCTTGAGCAGCTGTCGGAAGAAGAGAAAAATATGCTGCAAAAGGAGCCGGCAAAGATCTGGAAATGGATTGAGGATAAGATCATTTCCAGCCCGGAGAAAGAACGCAGCAGTGTGATCACCACGCCGTCCGGATGTCTGAAAACGGGAACAGGAAGCATTCTGTCAAAGAAGATCCTTTTTGTGGCAATGGCGAGAACACTGGGGATTCCGGCACGCCTGAACCCTCATGACCGTTCCATGGAGTATATGAAAAACGGAAAATTCATCTCAGTATCTGCGGAAACGGAGAAAAAGGCATCGATCCTTCTGAAGGCAAGTGCGGATACACAGTGGAAATATTTCCAGAACTGGAGCATCGCAAAACTGGAAGCCGGAAAATACAGCACACTGAAGCTGGAAACCGAAAATTTCAGAGATCAGATGATGAAGCTGCCACTGGAAGCGGGAAATTACAGGATCCTTACCTCAAACAGACTGCCAAATGGAAATATATTTGCAGCGGAGTATTATTTTGAGGTTCAGATCGGAGAAATGAAGAGGGTGGAGCTGGCATTTCGGAATGCAAACCTGGAAGACATGCTGGAGAATATCTCCATACCGGAATTTACTCTCAGAAAAGAAGATGGAAGCACCGTGAAGGCGTCAGAACTGACGGCAGATGGGAAGCATATCCTGGCGTTTCTGGAAGAGGAGAAAGAACCGACGGAGCATATCTTAAATGAGATGATGGAGCAGGAAGAAGCTTTTTCCCGATATGCGAAGAGGATCATTTTTGTAGTAAAAAGCAAAAAAGCGCTGGAGACCCCTACCCTTTCAAGAGCACTGGGCAAGCTTGGAAATATTCAGATCTTATATGATGATTTTTCAGAGCTCATCAATACACTGGGAAGAAGAATGTACGTAGATCCGGATAAGCTTCCGCTGATCATTGTGACAAACGGAAGCCTGAATGGGATCTATGCAACCAGTGGATACAATGTGGGAACCGGAGATATGCTGCTGAGACTGCTGTGACAGATATAACGGATATATACAGAAGGAACACAGACCGTATCATCGACTGTGTCGGTGACGGTCTGTGCCTCTGTAAAAGCTGTGAAATTATTGCAGTGGTTCAGATGTTCAGAATATGAAGGCAGATTGGAATGAGAATACCTGTTGTACTTCCCGAAACTGCCGTAATAAAAGTTGTTTTGCATTACTTACCATCAGAAAAGAGGTTACGCACAGAATCCCGGTAAATGCATTCCGGCTTCAGGCGGATCGTCCTTGGAAAATCGCAGTAGTCTCCGTTCATTCTGCGAAGCAGCAGATCACAGGCCTGCTCTGCCAGACCG
>OLSD01002793.1_pt1 | contig 11791 bp, 17 predicted proteins | sample 1672211 | NCBI WGS metagenome assembly OLSD01 (sample SAMEA3136659, study PRJEB25190) | human gut metagenome
AGTGCCAGCGAGGGCATGGACAACGATTTTACCCCGCTGCGAAATCTGTTCAATGTTTTGTTTTGCTTTTCAACGGTATTTGCCAACGGCGTAAAAGCGCACAGCATAGCAAAAGCACCTGTAACTGTCTCGCTACGAGAGCGGCGGTTACAAGTGCTTTTTCTTTTTCGGTGTTGTTTATAGCCTGTTGCGCTGCAACTGCGAGAGAGCGCACGATAGCGGGTGAGATGTACGGTTATTAGAATATAACTTAGATTCCAAGAATCTGCTTCTTCTTTGCATCAAATTCTTCTTGTGTAATAATTCCTTTCTTCCGCAGTTCATCTAACTGCTCTAAAGAATCCAAGTCAATGCCGACAGGTGTCGGCATTGCGGTTTGTTCAGGACTTTTCATTTTGTATTTCATAATATATTCCTGAATTTCCTTTGCTTTTTTCATGTTGCCCGGCTGTATAAGGACAACATTTGCGTCAGAGCCTTTTTTGATATCATTTTTCTTGTCTGCAATCATTCCCGGTGTCATGACTTGCAGATATGGGGTCATTAGCATTTTTGTTACAATATTGACAGACACAACAGAATCGAATGGAATGGTTTTTGTACTCCCCGATATTTTCTGTGAAAGGCTGGGCTTAATAATCAAATAGTCCTTGTATAGCTCGATACTCGATGTTCCACCTCCGAACTTGACGATGGGCTTTTCATTATTTCCAAACATATTTTTACCTCTCATTCATTTTTGTTCTGGATACGGATGCGTCAATGATATTTAGTCGAAATATGCTGTATACGGTCTATTGTGCTTATAAGTCATTATAACATGGTCAAACTGCACTTACAATACAAGTAGCTTTATTTTTTCAAGAAGTGCAGAGGTATTTGGACTATGATAGACTATAAAAATATTGGCGCTCGAATACGGTCTGTTCGCCGAAAGCAAAAAATGACACAGGAGCAGTTAGCGGACGCTGTCGGCGTAGGTGTCACACATATTAGTCACATTGAAACTGGAAACAGCATTCCAAGTCTTCAAGTCTTCGTAGACATTCTAAATGTGTTGAACAGCTCGGCTGACGAGTTGCTATGTATAGAATTGGACAAAGCCGCTCCTCAGTTTGATAAATGGATTTATGACATTTTCTCTGACTGCACAGATAAAGAGCGAAAGCTGATGATAGACATGGTGCTATCACTCAAAAATTCTATGCGACGCTTGAAAATTGAGGAACGAGAAGACTGTTAAATCCCTCATGTTTCGTAAAGTAAAGCCTTTCTGCCGTTTGACAGAAAGGCTTTTATGTTTTGCTTTTCAATGATATTTGTCAGATGTACGGTTATGCAGACAGGTAATAATCTTCTGCGTTTTCCAGCTTGCTCATTAGCTGACGGATTTTGCCCCGCCCCCATACTTTGATACCTAACTGCTTTGCTTCGCCCTCTGCTTGCGCTGTGAGTGTGCTTGTAGTGATAACTGCCACCATATCGCACTCATAAAGTGCTTTGCCCTTGTAGGTCTGTCCTATGGCAATAGCGTCCACCTTTGTATCGCCCCAACGCTTGCATTGGAAGCCCCATTTTATATCGTCTTTCTCTGCTGTAATGTCGATGCCGTGGTCACCAGACGCAGGTGTGACCCGCACATCTGTCCAGCCGTTCACACGCAGCAAATCAGCGCAGAAATGCTCGAATGTACCACCGTCCATTTTGTCAATGTCAATGCGTTCATCTTCATCGTACTGGCTGTCCTCAATACCTTTGCATTCTGAATTGCCATAGCGATAAGGAGTATAAGCCCTGCCCCTCGCATATCTGCGGTCAGCTTCGTCCGTGTGTTCTTCTTCGTCATCTTCATAATCTGTAAGATACTCAATTTCAGTTTCTTGAGTTTGATTTTCTTCTTCACGAATAATGGGGTCATTCATGAACAGATACGGTAGCTTGCTTACTCCTGCGTAGAGTAGTGGGATATAAAATAGGAGTATATACATCCATTTCTCTAAACCATCTACGTTATGTTCGTCATTGACGTGTACGAATAATATGAGAAGAGAAAGAGGAATAAGGTCGAATATAAGTGCAACCACAAGAGCTATCCAATATCCAACCTTATTACAGGTTCGTTGAGGACGAACATTCTTGTTACAGAATGCGACCCAATGAGCGATTATCCACGGTGTACCGATTATCGCTAAAATGGAGTTGACTACCTTAGATAGACCAATCGCACTATTTTTCTTTCTGTCAAGGCTGAACGGTCCGAAACCTCTCAGTGTCTTGTATAACCATTTCTGATAGTCGTCCCAAACCATTTGCCATACTGTTCTTGTTTCCATGGTATTTCCTCCTATCAATCAAGACACCTTGCGCCGTGACTGGTATTTCAAATACTGGTGCTTTTCCACCAGCCTGTCCACTTCCTCAATGCCTTTCTGCTTAAAGGTGAGCGTACCGTCTGGATTGACAGTAATGCTTTCCAATCCCGCAATCTTTTCTTCTCTGCTAATTGTCTTGAACTCCTTGCGCCAAATCTCCCTTTGCGCCTGCAAATATGCAATCGTTTCATCTACCGCTGCAATATCCGCCTGTATTTCCTCATTAGAGCGGGATAGCTGCTTTATGGCATATTGCAGCCGTTCTTCCTCGGCTTTGAGCGGCTCGGCTTTCTCGTCCAACTGCTCCTTGCTGAACATATTAGACAGGTAGAGGTCTAACAGCTTGTCCTTTTGCGTGATAATCTCTGCAAGCTGCTCTTTCATATAGCTTACTTCATCGGCGGTTTGCTTGTCAATCTGACTTTCCAGCGCCGCCCGAATACCCTCTAATTCCTCTATGCCAGTATGAAAGCGAATGAAAAGGCTGTTGCCGAATGCGCGGCTTTGCAGCATACGGTTTATCTTTGTTTCAGACACGTTCGGATTGTTGCAGAGCATGACCCTGTTGCCGTCCTTGTCTCGCTTCATCGTGCGCTTGGTTTTGCAGGCGTATGTCCGCACTCTGCCGCCAGCGGACTTGACATAATCGCTGCCAGATGAAAAGTAGTGTGCGCCGCAGCAGCCGCATACCAATTTACCCGCAAAGTCTGTCTTGCCTGTATAGATACCCTTGCGCTCTTGGTGCTGCACCTTGCTTTCAAGTACGCTCTGCGCTTTCTCAAAGGTTTCCATATCAATAATGGCAGGTACTTTGTCCGTTTCAAATATCACGGCATTTCCTGTTTCTCTGACAGGGTGCTTTTCAAATACCAAGCCTGTTGTGAAGCGGTTGCGTACCCCTCGCCCTGTATAGGTGATATTCCGCAGTATGATTAAAAGGCTTCTGCCGCTGAACGGCTTGCCCTGTCTTGTGAATATGCCGTGTTCGGTCAAATACTCGCCGATGCGCTGAACGCCCATATTCTTGTTTGCATACAGGTCAAATATCAGCCGCACAACCTCTGCTTCGTCCTCCCGCACTTCCAGTCTATTCTCTGGCTTCGGATAATACTTGTAGCCGTACAGATTGCCGTGCGTATGGATATTGCCCCGCTTGATGCCCTCCTGTATGCCAAACAGCACCTTGCGGCTCTTGTCACGGCTTTCGTTCTCGTCCAAAACCTGTAATATCTGCATCATCGTAATATCGGTGTCACGCTCGGTAGACAGGTTCGTGTCCATAAAGTCCACATATACGCCATTCTTACGCAGCGTTTTCAAAAGCATATCGGCGCTGACATTTCGTGCAAAGCGGCTTGTGTTCTTTATCAGTATGCGGCTGAACTTCGGCTTGCCGACAATGCGGAACAAATCGCCGTCCATGTGGCTTTTGTCCACGCCTGCATCTGCAATCATCTTATCGAACGCCGGACGCTTCAAACTTGTGCCGCTACGCCCGCAGTCCGCATACAGTTGAACAAGGTTATAGTTCTCGTTCTCACCGAACTCACGCTGAAAATAGCTCATCTGATTTTCAAACGAACTCAACTGCTCCTTGTCCTTGGTGCTGACACGCACATAGGCGCAAATATCCGTTCTCGCCACGACCTCACCCCCTCTCGTCAGCAAGCCGCCGCCCGCTGGTGCAGCGCATTATACAGCGTTCCAGACGAGATACCGCAAATCTCGCAAATCTCGGCTATGCTGTGCGCCTTTGCGTCATACAGCTTCAAAGCCTTTTCCATCGTCTTTGCGTCCTTCGGCGGTCTGCCGCCCTTGCGCCCTCTCGCTCTGGCAGAGGTCAAGCCCTCGTTTGTCCGCTGCACGGTCAAATCACGCTCGAACTGGCACAGGGCAGAGAGGACAGTCACAAGCAGCTTGCCAGTCGGTGTGCTGATGTCAATGCTCTCTTTCAGACTGATAAGCACAACCCCCTGTTTTTCAAAATGCTCGACCAGTGCGAGCAAGTCCTTTGTGGAGCGTCCCAACCGAGACAGGCTTTCGATAACAACGGTGTCACCGTTACGCAGCTTGTCCAGCAGCCTATCCAGTTCGGGTCGGTTGCGCTTCGTGCCTGTCATTTTTTCGGTCAGCAGTTCGTCCACGCCATAGCTGTTGAGTGCGTCAATCTGACGGTCAAGGCTCTGCTCCTCGGTGCTTACTCTTGCATATCCAAATTTCATTGTTGCGCCCTCCTTTTTTGTAATAAACTATTTGCATAATTACAATAACATCCATACGCTAATTTTGCAAGTACTTTTTTATTATTATTTTGACTGTATATATCTTTGCTAATTTGATGTAGAATGTTTATAGAAAATGGGAGGGTGATGATTATGTTTATCGTTCAGAAAAATGAAGCGTCCAACAAAACAATCCGTATGTCGAACACTTTGATAGAGCAGTTGGAAGAAATCGCTGCAAATGAGGACATTTCTTTTAATCAGCTTGTGGTACAATGCTGTGAATACGCCCTCGCCAATCTGCCAAAAAATGATGGCAAAATAGCTTGCACAGAGCAGTTCATCAGCCAGAAGCGGCAAATCAAAAAAGCCTTTCTGGATTATATGGCAGGACAAAGCGATGTGAGCAAAAGCACCGCAACAACGATTTTTTCAGACGCTATCTTTGCTTCTCAGCCTAACAACGCCGCCCTCGGCGTGGATTTATATGACCTTTTCAGCGGCGAGTTGAGCATAGACGAGTATCAAAAGCAGTTGGAGCGGTTTCTCAGAACAACAGGACGGAGAGAGCCGGAGGCAAAGGCTCGCGGCTATGCCAAATCTGCTAAAATCCTAAAAGAGTTCATGGAACAGGCTAACCTCATTTAGACCGAAATTTTTTGACGAAGGTTGAGAAAAAGGTCGAAATAAAATGACCTCTACCCTTTGACAGAGCTTCATTTTCATACCACCGCCAAAACCGGGGGTGGGGGTGGCGTGTCGGCGGCTGGCAGTCCTGCAAGGATATTATGAATGCAAATTGCCGCTTTCTTATCGCTGCTTCGTTGCCCTTGCGCCTGTGCGCTGCTGTATATGCCGCTGTTCTCGCTGGCTGTCTTGCGCTCTATGGCTTTGTGTCTATGCAGGCTGCTTGATACCGCTGCTGTCTGTGCCGCTGTATCGTGCGCCGCTTTCGCTGTGTCTGTATGGCTATATATTGTCCGCTGTGCTGTCATGTGCGATATAGAACTTGCCCCGCCCCTTTCCCCATTCTTGCGGCGCACAAGGCAACGACTGATACTGCCTTATAAAATACGATGGTTTCTTGTAATATCGCTTTCCTGCGTTTTTTGCACTTCAAAGGCGGTGTGATGATTACAAAAACTTTTGCAATAAACTATCTGCATTTATATGGCGTTTTTTGCAACGCTCCATGTCTTTTCTGACTGGTACTCATTCATCATGGGTATCAGTCTTTTTCTTTTGTCTACATACTGTCACCCTCCAATCGCCCAACTGAAAACCCATATCAGATAAAATACAAGGGCTTGAGGTGAAAACGATGATATATAACCTGTCTGCAAGACTGAAGCAGCTACGGCAGGAGAAACACCTAAAGCAAGAGCAAGTTGCGCTGTTGGTAGGTGTCACAAAGTCTGCTGTATCGTCATGGGAACTGGATATGCGGCAACCGTCCTATGCGGCTCTTATCCGCTTGGCTGACCTTTACCGTGTCAGCACCGATTATCTGCTCGGCAGAGAAGACCAACGTTCCGTTGACCTTTCTGGACTGACCGCCGCAGAAGCCACGCTGATTTGTGACCTTGTGGCATCTATGACAGCAAAGAACAAACGAATGGAGGATTATTTGTGAAAAGAGTTTTGAGCGTTTTTCTATCCGTGGCTATGCTGCTGTGTCTGCCTGTGACCACCTTTGCGTCAGAGGTCGAGGAAAGCCAACCGTCAGCCTGTACCGTCCATACCTTGGACGAGCTGAAAGCTGCGCTTGCCGCTGCCGCCGACGGTGACAGCATCGCCATAGCGGACTGTATTGAGATTTCAGATGAAACTGTCAGCAGCGACAAGGCGGTTAAAATTGTCCGCTCCAATGGCTTTACTGGCGATATGTTCCTTCTTGGCAATCAAGGCGGCTTGTCTGGCTTGACGATAGAGGATATGACCGCTGATTTTGTCAATACCGTCACGGTTGCCATAGATACTGAAAACGCAGTCATTGAGCGGTGTTCGTTCTCTGGCAGCAGCGCAAACCTTGTCATGTTCATTATGGCGTGTGGGAATGCAGAGATAACCGACTGCACCTTTCAGACAAACGGCTGTCTTGCCCTGTCTATCCCCGTACCCGCCGCCGCTGTTATCGTCCGCAACTGCACCATAACCGGCTTCACGCTGCCAGACGGCGAGAGCGTCATTGCAAACAACGGCAACCTCACCTTGGAGCAGTCAAAGGTGTACGGCAACACAGGCGGCATTGTGAATAGCGGCACTCTCACCGTGAGAGCGAGCGAGATCCACGGCAACGGCAATAGCGATATAACAAGCCGTGGGCAACTGAATCTTGCAGAGAGCAGCGGCGATAGGCTTCTCTACAATGCCGCAACAGGCGAACAGCTTTCCTTGCCGCTGTCTGAATACACAGATACCGCAACGCTGCTATTCTTGACCGAACAGGAAGCCGCCGACCGCTTCAAACCCGCTCCAGAGCCTACGCCAGAGCCAGAGCCAACACCGGCACCCACGCCGACACCAGATGACAGCGACAATGACGATGATGATACGCCGCCTGTTTCTCGCCCCTCTCGTCCTTCTCGCCCTGCCGCCAGTAAGCCAAAGCCGACCCCCGCACCCGCTCTTGTCTGCGGTAATGCTGTGATTGACCTTTCCCGCTCCGTGGTGCTGCAAGGCTATGGTGACGGTTTGCTGCATTTAGAGGACAGCTTGACAAGAGCGCAAATGGCAACTATCCTTTACCGCCTGTTAGACGAAAAGAGTATTGCTGAATATGAAGCCGCAGAAGCCGTCTTTACCGATGTACCCGCTGATATGTGGTGCAGCCGCTATGTATCCACCATTGCAAAGGCGGGCATTGTGGCGGGTGTTGGAAACGGCTGCTTTTATCCGAATGACAAGCTGACATGGGCGCAGATACTTACCGTGTTGAGCCGCTTTACAGAGCCAAAAGCCTGTGCGCTGCAACATATCCAGTATGACGGTTGGGCGGTTGAAGCGGTGCAGACCGCCGTTGCGCTTGGCTGGATTGAGGACAGCGCGGACTTTGCACCAAACGCCATAATCAGCCGTGGTGACTTCATGCAGCTTGTCAACGGCGTTCTCACGCTGTATCGTGCGGTCTGAAAGGCGGTGTGGCGTACATGGTACTGACATGGCGCAGGCTGCGAGAAAAGCGAGAGCAGGGCAGAGAAGCGCAGATAGCAAGCGTTATGCGCCTTATTGAGCAATACCCCTTTGTGGATGTGTTCATGGGTATGCCCTCACGCTTGCAGCTATGGCAAGCAAAGCACTATCCGCTCTGTGATGGTGTGCTGATTATTTTTGACAAGCAAAAGGAGAGATGAACAATGGGATTAAGACCGAAGCCCCTGTTTTGGGCTGAGCGCATAGAGGAAAAACGGCAGAGCGAGAGAGACCTTATAGGCACTGGCAGTAAAATTGACGAGTTGTATAAGGTTATTGAGTTCAGACCGAATATCAAGGTTATGAAGTACCTTCCCGCAGCAGACGAAATGGACGCAATCAAAAATGAAAACATCTATGACGGTTTCCTCATCATTTTTGATACAATGCCCGATGATGTTACCGACCTGAAAGAGATTATCCGACTTCGCCCACGGTTGAAGTTCAGCAGCGGGAAAAACCCCGCTCGTGATAGCATTATTGAGTCGCTTCATGACCGCTCTTATGACGGTTGGCTGCATACCTTTAAGCGACTGAAAAAAGCGGAACGGGAGTATGTGTATGGGAAGAAAGAATAACGCAGGCTTTCAACCTCTGCCTAAGATGCTGCCCCATAATGCACCATATATATCCAATCCAGAGGACAGGGGCGAACGGCTGCAAGCAGAGGTATTCCGTGCCGTAATGGAGCATTCTGACATCTGCATTTGCAGCGGCTTTGTTCCAGACCGTAATAAGCTGTGCGAACTGGCAGAGCAGTATGACGGTGTGTTGGTTATTTTTGAAAATATCTCCGACGAACTCACAATGCTATAACAGCCATAAAAAGGCGGCTATGCAGCACCATTCGCTGTATAGCCGTCTTTACTGTTCAGTTTGGAATTTTATCCTCGCCTACAAAAATAATCACCTTTGCATTCGGCGGCAGCTTCGCCAACTCTGACCGCTTCGGCTGTCCGAAAAAGACAAAGTGTGTCTTGTCCTTGTTCGCCCGCCGCTCAAGCCGCTTCAACCTGTTCTGCAACACCTTATTCTGCATTCAAGCTGTCCTCCAACCGTTCCATGCGAGAGAGAATATCTCTGCTGTCCGCATAGCGTGACGCATAATTGAAAATCAGCTCCGTTGCTCTCAGCCTTGCGTTTACGCTTGCCTTTGGGTCGTCCAATACTGCAACGACCTTATCGACCGCTTTTTCAAGCTGGCTGGACAACTTCGTCCACGCTGCATTGACGATTTTATTCTTTGTCTGCTCCAATGCTGCTTGAAAGTCCTCGTTTTCGAGATACTTATAGCCTGTCGAGCGGTTGATACCCGCCACTCTGCAAGCCTGTGACAGATTTTCTGTCTTGGCGTATTCCATGAGAAAAGCGGACTGCTTGACTGTTAGTCCAGCTATCCGCTCAAACGCCATATTCGTCCTATCGTTCATCGAAGAAATACCCCCTAAAAATATTTATTTGCTTGATTTCGCTGTTCTCGCCCATTTCTCGCCCTTTCTGCTCTGTACCATATTCTGCTATTCCTTCTTAAAATACCCTTGCATTTGCGAAATTGGACACTCTCTCCTTGCTCTCGTGGCTTTTCTCGCTGTTTTCTGTGCTGTCTGGCATAGCAACGGTATCGTCAGCTTCTAACGCCATCTCGCTTGTTTCTCGCGGCGAGAGCGTGGGTTTTGCGCTGTCCTGTTGTGTACTTTGTGCGACTGTATGCGGACTTTCAGCGGTTTTTACCGCCTTTTTCTCCTGTTCCTCTTTCATAAAGTCTACACATACGGTTGCATTTGGGTCAATCTTTACTTTCTCTCTGCACTCCGCGAAATTGACCTGTGCGCTGTAACTGTAATCCTTTTTCTGAATTTCAAAGCGGTCTGTAAACATAGCCTTTCTCCTTTCCCTTTTCGTCCTCGTCTGCCTCATCGCTAAAATAGAGTTCGTCACCCTGTTTTACAACATCTGCGGTCACTCTTTCCTCTGCCGCTTTCAGCATTCCGCCGCCAATGATATTTGCCTGTAAGAATGGAACAAGTGCGCTTTCCAGCCTATCCAGTTCTGCCGCCTTATCCTTTTCAAACTGCAACTCTGCCGCCGACTTCGCATTCTGCGCCGCTCTCGGATAGTAGTCTTGCAGCAGCTTGCCTACCTCGCTGTCGCCAGACAAAAACATGATTGCCCTTGCGCCGACCTGCGTATTGATGTAATCGTCTACAATGCGCCCAATCAGTACGCCGTTGTTCTGCCCCTCGGCTGCAATGCGTGTCTTGATAAGGTTCTGCATAAACTGCAAATCGGCGTAGTCACGCTCTGTATAGCGGTGCTCAAAGTTGGTGGCTCTTACCTTTGCAATTTCTGCCCGCTGCTCGTCAATGTAGCGGCTATTTTCCTCAATGGCGCTCTGTACCTTGTTCCGCCACTCCTTGTTCATCTTCCGCAGTTCGTCTTGATACCACTTGTCTGTATAGCCGCAGTCCTTTTTCTGCTTTTGCAGCTTTGCGAGTGCGGCGGGGTAGGGGTTGGTGTCAATCAGACTTTGCAGCGCATAAGGCTTCCATTTTGGCTGCTGCATGACCGTCCATCCAGACGGCAGACCGTTGTTTGTATTCATACCTGTTTTTCTCCTTTCATCTTGTCCGCTGTGTTGTTGTCTGTATTACCCTCTGCGGCGAGGGGTGAGGGGGTGCGCTGAATAGCTGTACCAAATGACTGCTGTAATTTCTGCTTGCGATAGTTACGCATATACTCTCGTTTGTGCTTCTTTTTCAATTCCATGGGAATCGGTGGTCGAGACATTGTATAAACCCCTTTCTTTAGATTTGATATATCATCAGCTTGCAAAGCTGTTGTATATGGCTGTGTATCTGCTGTGTGGCTGTAAGGCTATAACGCTATAACGCTTAATTGAGCCTATATATATTACATAACAAATGAAGCGCCCCCTTTGACCGCCCGCAACCCCTTGTGTATCAATGCTTTGCGATTATCAAAGGCATCATGAAAACGTACAAAAGCACTTTTCAAACCCGCCGCAAAACAGAGCTTTGCCCCTCTATATATGCCGCTGCCTGCGCTGTCTGCTCTGCCGTTTTCAAGTGCTGCTTGTGGCATTTGCAGTCTGGATTGCCTTTCCGCACGCTCTGTATGATGCGCTCTGCGGCGGTGCTTGCGCCGTACCCCTGTACCATGATGTGAATATGCGGTGGCTTGTCTGTGCAAGGCTCTACCCGCTCGCCGTTGTGTATGCGCCTTTCAGAGCAGATAAAGACCTTCTTGCCGCCGTAGCGCATGGACTTCTGATAACCCATTTTGCCCATGTACTGTGAGTCCGTGACAGAAAGACCGAGCATAAAAGCGATGTCCTCACCCTGTTTCTTTTTCAGCCTGACGCAGACGGCACGAAGCCTGTTCAGCTCCTTTTCTGCTTCTTCCATGCTGCTGAATTTTCGAGGGTCATCAAGAAAATATGCTGTGCTGACTTTCTCTCGCATACTCACTCCCTCCTGTACTGCGTAATATTATTTTACAGTCCAAAACATCGAAAATAAAGCGGATTTTGCGCGTTTTCTGCAACTTCTACATTCAAAACAAACCACAACCAAATATTTCTTAGAAAAAATTTGGCTCGAAAACAGCAACTTGCACAAAAGAAAAAAGAGCGGCTAAAACCGCTCTAAAACCTGTGTCAGTATGCTGTTTTTTCACCGTTGATGAACACCGTTGAAACGCAATATATAACAAATGAATGGCTGGTGAGAGATACGAGCAAGAAAATACGGGCGGTAAAACGCTCAAAAGGCATGAGTGGCAAGCCCATCACAAGCAAGCCTGTGTATGGCTACCTCATGGACGAGGACGAAAATTTCATTATTGACGAGGAAGCTGCACCCGTAGTCAAGCAGATATACAACCTCTGCCTTGCCGGGAACGGTCCGACCAAGATAGCCCGTATGCTCACAGAGCAGCAAATCCCCACGCCGGGGACGCTGGAATACCGCAGGACGGGCAGCACCC
>OLSD01002797.1_pt1 | contig 11771 bp, 9 predicted proteins | sample 1672211 | NCBI WGS metagenome assembly OLSD01 (sample SAMEA3136659, study PRJEB25190) | human gut metagenome
CGCAAATGTGGGCTACTCGCCCACGCCTCGGCAGCATTTTTGAAAAACTGCTGCATCGAAAAACTTTTTGGTTGCCTGCGGCTCGTTTTTTAATACGTAATATCATTTATTTCATGGTGATATGATTGCTGGGGTGATGTCCGCTTTGTAAGTAGGACTGTATTGCCTGCTCTACTTCTTTCAACTCCTTCTCAAACTCTGCGGCAGATACCCGACATGCTCCATTCCCTAAAATAATTCGCTGCTCCAATCCATCTGATGTTACAACTCGCACCCGCCATTCTTTCGCTAAATCATAGGTTGTTCGCTCGATATAGGCATCTGCGGTTTCTGCTTCCTTGGTATAGACAATGTGAATGTTATGATATTGCTCCACATGTTCCCGTCCGCCCTTTACCTGATACGCATCAAAAACCAAAATTACTTGACACTGCCGAAATCCTTGATAATTACAGAGCCAATCACTTAACTGTTTTCGTGCCAGCTCCAAATGGTCGGGCAGATATTGTTTCAAGGAATCCCATGCATGAATGACATTATAACCATCTACCAACAAATAGACATCTCCGGTTTTTAGTGGCTGCAAAGGAGCAGTTTTTGCAGTTTCCGTCCCATCATCCGGCAGCCTGTCCAATGCCTGACGAGGATCTCTCTGAATCTTCCCATAAGTTCGCTCAAACCAGCCCAGCAACACTTGGTCTTCTTCGAGTCGGCTGCGGTATCGCTCCGCCTGTCGGGCAAGCTGTACTGGCGGTGTCAATTCTGCTTTCTGCTCCGGAACATATGCATAGGGCAAATGCATATGCTTCGGCACATCATCCCACTTAACCAATACCCCTGCTCCATGGGAACAGAAAATGGAATCCCCAGAGTTTTCCGGATCGTTCGCTCCGTCATAAGAAACCTGTTCCAACACTTCTTCTGTATTGTGGCAGGGGAAATATCCTTTCATCTGACAGAACAGCCGACCTTTCCCCTTGGTATAGGCGACAACGGTTTCTGAATAGGTTCGCAGTTCAGAAACCGGAGCTGTTCCCTGCAAAACCTGTGTCGTTGGCGTTGCCTGCTCTGGAGCAGAAAAAGTTGCAGACATATGCTGTAAATCTGCAATTGCTCTGCCGACACATTCCGTCGGAATCGTCAAACGGAACTGATACCACGGCTCTAATAAGACACTTTCTGTAGAAAGTAATCCCTGCCGGAGAGCACGATAGGTTGCCTGCCGAAAGTCACCGCCCTCGGTATGCTTGACGTGTGCTTTTCCAGCAATCAATGTGATTTTCATATCGGTAATTGGAGCATTCATCAGCACGCCGCCGTGTGTTTTTTCCTGTAAATGTGTCAGAACAAGCCGTTGCCAGTTGCGGTCTAAATCATCTTCTTTGCAAGCTGCTGCAAACTGCAAGCCGCTGCCTGTTGGCAATGGCTCTAATAATAGATGCACCTCTGCATAATGCCGAAGCGGCTCATAGTGTCCAACACCTTCTACTGGTTTCTGAATGGTTTCCCGATAGGCAATGCTACCGCTATCAAAGGAAATCAGCATGGAAAACCGCTCTAACATCAACCGTTGCAAAACAGCAAGTTGAATTTCTCCCATCAGGCGAACGGATATTTCTTGCAACTGTTCGTTCCATCGCACTTGCAACTGCGGGTCTTCCTGCTCCAGTTTCCGCATATTTTCCAGCACTTTATGAACATCTAACGATGGTGGTATCTGCACCCGATAAGACAACACGGGGGCAAGGGTCGGCGGTGCGGTATCATGTTCTTTTCCCAGCCCCTGCCCGGCATAAGTTTTTGACAATCCAGTAATGGCACACACCATACCACTGGTGACAGCATCAACGGTTTGAAACTTTACACCATTATAAAGACGAATTTGCGTGATTTTTTCACCGCTCGGCAATTTATCCCGAACGTGCAGCGTTCCGCCAGTGATTTTCAGATGCGTCAGACGGTTGCCGGATTCGTCCTCGGTAATCTTATACACCTTTGCTCCAAATGCAGGCTGCTCCGGAACAGTTGGAGCGTATTTGTCCAGCAGATTTAAAAAGTCTGCAATACCCTGCTGTTTCAGAGCAGAGCCAAACCAACAGGGGAACAAGGTGCGGTTTGCAATGGCAGTGCGAAGCAGGTCATCGGAAATCTGCTCTGTTTCCAGATATTGTTGCAAACAGGCTTCCTCTGCAAGAGCAGCAGCTTCATAAAAGGCTGCATCTTTCTGTGTGAAAGAAAGACAATGCGGAGATAATTTTTCCTGTAGCTGTGTGAGCAGTTCTGCTTCAGAATAGGGGGACAAGTCCATTTTATTGAGAAATAAAAAGGTTGGGATGTGATACTGCTGCAACAGTTGCCAGAGCGTTTCGGTGTGGCTCTGTACGCCATCCAGACCGCTGATGACCAAAATGGCAGCGTCTAGCACCTGCAAGGTTCGTTCAGTTTCAGCAGAAAAATCGACATGCCCCGGCGTGTCCAGCAAGGTGATGGTCTTTTCCGGCAGGGGCAGGATGGCTTGCTTGGAAAAGATGGTAATGCCTCGCTCCCGTTCTAGTGGGTTGGTATCTAGAAAGGCATCTTTATGGTCGACTCTACCCTGTTTTCGGATGACGCCAGCTTGAAAAAGCAATGCCTCCGAAAGCGTTGTTTTTCCGGCATCTACATGAGCGAGAATGCCAATGACGGTATATTGATTCATATTGATTCAAATCCTATCTGTTTCGTTGTTTCCTTCATTCTTTGTGTGAAAAAAGGCTGATTCTATTATAGCATATTTTATGCGGTGCGACAATGCTGTGCGGTGTATTTTGTTGGGACTGCTCACTGGAATGATTATAAGATATTTGTTTATTGCTTTGACTTCAGAAGATGCATTGCATGATTTCTCTTAGAGAAAACGATTTTCAGCGTCCGGCAAAAGGGGGCTACTCGCCCACACCTCGGCAGCATTTTTGAAAAACTGCTGCACCGAAAAACTTTTTGGTTGCCTGCGGCTCGTTTTTTGCAACGATTATTGAAATATTTTTTTATAAAAATGTATCTCATAAAATAGTGTTATTCTGCACAAAAATCGAGGTCTTGTTTTTGTGATTCTTACAAAAAATATGTACAAATTATAAAACCGTGTTGCAACTTGTACGTTTGCATACAAGTTTTTCCCGAAAATCGCTGTATAGTGAAAGGGCTTTTTCCTCTGAATCCATTCAAGCCCTCTCCAAAGCAAAGAAAGGAGCGATGATGATTATGGCAAGACGAACAATTCGACCGCAGGAACGCTGCTTCTGTATCTGGTATGCAATGCTTTGTAATGTCCAAGAAGCAGCCCTGCACGCCGGCTACCCACAAGAAGAGGCGTTGGAACGAGGTGTCCTGCTGCTACAGCGGGAGGACTGCCGGGAACTGATTCAAAGTGTGCTGAAATCCCTTTCCCTCCGCAGTCCCATTCCGCAAGTTCTGGCAGGACTTGAACGGCTGGCATTCGGCAGTTGCAACGATGCTGCAAAGCTGATTTTCTCCGCAGACAACCTCTCTCCGGAAGAACTCGCCAAGCTGGACTTGTTCAATGTCACTGAAATCAAGCGGGATAAAAATGGCGGTGTCGAAATCAAACTCTGTGACCGACAAAAGGCAATGGAACAGATGCTGACCTATGCCAGCCGGACAGAAACCCAATCCCAAGCAGATGCCCTGCTCACCGCCTTGACGGGAGGAACTGCCCATGCAGACAGCGTTTAAACCGTTTTCTCCCAAACAAAAGCTAGCTTTACGCTGGTGGGCATTGCCACAGTATCGGGATTATGATGCGATTATCTGTGATGGAGCTGTCCGAAGTGGGAAAACCGTCTGCATGTCGCTGGGATTTGTCTGCTGGGCAACCACTTGCTTTCAAGGCACTGCCTTTGCACTCTGCGGAAAAACCATTACTGCCTTACGGCGAAATGTGGTAACACCGCTATTGCAGACTCTGCAAACACTCGGATTTTCCTGCACAGAAAAGAGCAGCCGCAACTATGTGGAAATTGCTCTCGGCAACCACAGCAATCGGTTTTATCTGTTCGGCGGAAAAGATGAAAGCAGTGCAGCCCTGATTCAGGGAATTACACTGGGCGGTGTTTTTTTGGATGAAGTCGCACTGATGCCAAGAACCTTTGTCGAACAGGCATTGGCACGATGCAGTTTGCACACTGCAAAGATGTGGTTTAACTGCAACCCCGACCATCCTTACCATTGGTTTTATCGGGAATGGATTCAAAAGGCAGCACAGAAACGGGCGTTGTATCTGCACTTTACCATGGCAGACAATCCGGGACTGAGCGAACGGGTTCGACAACGATACGAACGGCTTTACAGCGGCATTTTTTATGACCGCTTTGTACTGGGAAAATGGACGGTTTCCAGCGGTGTGGTTTATCCGATGTTCTCCAAAGAACGTCATGTGGTTGCAAACACACCAGAATGCGAACAGTTCTATATTTCGTGCGATTATGGAACGGTCAACCCCTCCTCTTTCGGGCTTTGGGGCTACTGCAAAACAGACCAAATCTGGTATCGTTTGCAGGAATATTATTACGATGCCCGAAAAGAAGGCTGTTCCCGTACGGATGAAGCCCATTATACAGCACTGGAAGCCCTTGCTGGAAATCGAACCATTGAAGCCGTTATCATTGACCCGTCCGCTGCCAGCATGATTGCGTGCATTGCCCAACACGGACGATTTCGAGTGATTCGGGCAGACAATGACGTTTTGGCTGGGATTCAGCGAGTCAGCACAGCTTTGCAGCAGGAACAAATTCGTTTTTCTGCTGCCTGTACCGACACACTGCGAGAATTCGGAATGTATTGCTGGGAAGATGCTCGGCATGGGGATGCTCCGAAAAAAGAGTTTGACCATGCGATGGATGATGTCCGATATTTCGTTTCTACGGTACTTCGCCGGAAAGCAGAAGATGATTTCTTTACGGCTGCCATTGGAAGGAGATGAGAAATAGATGCAGTTTCAGCGAGATTCTCCGTTAGTATGACATTTGCAAAATACTACTCTTAGGAAAACCAAATTGCAAAATACAATTTGCTTCGCAAATGTGGGCTACTCGCCCACACCTCGGCAGCATTTTTGAAAAACTGCTGCACCGAAAAACTTTTTAATTCAAAAAGGAGGTGTTTCCCCTGTCACTTTTTCATCGAAAAAAACCTGCCGCTGCTCCCTCTGTTCTTATCTCTGCGGAACGACAACAGCATCGGGATTTCTCCCTGCTCCGACAGGATGAAACCACACAGCAGCTCTATCGGCAGCTTCGCTATGCTGTTCCGATTATTGACGCTGCTTTAAGCAAGATTGTTCGCCTCACAGGCAGTTATTCCGTCATTGCTTCTGACCCGGCTGTTCAAAAGCAATTGGATGGGTTCGTCCAGCAGATTCCCTGCGATTTCAGCGGTCAGGGCTTACAGAGTTTTACCGACCGCTTTCTCGACAGCCTGCTCACCTGCGGCAATGCCCTCGGAGAATTGCTCGTTGACAGCCGTCGCAGATGCATCACTGGGCTGCACTGTGCCGAACCCGATTTGGTCTATCTTAGACCCGAAAAATCCGGCAGAGCCTTCTTTCTACGGATGACAGACGGCTCGCCCGAAGAACGACCGCTGCCCCATCCGGAACGGCTGCTGTTTTGTGCGTTGCATCCTCCGGCTGGGCAGATTTACGGCGTTTCTGTTCTGCACGGCATTTCGGCTCTTTGCAGCATCCTGCTCCGCATTTATGAATGCATCGGACAGAATTATGACCGCATCGGCAATATCCGCTATGCAGTCACCTATCACCCCTCAGATGACCCGACTGAACGGGCATATACCACAGAACGAGTGAAAGCCATTGCAAAGGAATGGGCTGCCGGTATGCGGGACAGTTCCAGCGGCGAAGTACGGGATTTTATCTGTGCTGGTGATGTGGACATCAAAGTCATTGGGGCAGAAAATCCCCTGCTGGACACGGAAATCCCTGTTCGGCAGCTGTTGGAACAGATTGTTTCCAAGCTCTCTATTCCGCCCTTTCTGCTCGGGCTGAACTGGTCCTCCACAGAACGAATGAGCACCCAGCAGGCAGATATTTTGACTTCCGAACTGGAATATTACCGCCGGCTATTGACTCCCGTTATTCAGCAGATTTGCACCGCTTTTCTGCGTACCATCGGTTCTACGGCAGAAATTTCCGTGGAATGGGATACCATCAACTTACAGGATGAAACCGAACAGGCTCTCGCTCGTCTGCATACGGCACAAGCCATGCAGATTGAACAGAACCTGCAAAAAAATTAAATCAAAAAAGGAGATTGTTTTATGTATCAGAATTTGAAATTGGAAAAGGGTTTGTATCATCTGACCAACAAGAGCTTTGTACAGGCTCTGGAAGCACTCGACCCGTCTGCACAGTATGCAGATACCCCCCTCGCTGGGTTGGATGCCTACGAACGGCAGCTGAAGCGGTTTGATATCCGCATCAGCGGTGCACAGTGCGACCGGGTGGAAAAGTTCTTTACCAGCACAGAAAGTGCAGTGCTGTTCCCGGAATTTGTCCGCCGTGCCGTACAGCAGGGCATTGACGCTTCCATGTTGTCTGATTTGACCGCTGTGGAAACTCACACGGACAGCAGTCAGTATCTGGGCTGCACCATCACGGAAACCGATGCATACGGAACGGTTGCACAGGGGGCAGCAATGACCAGCTCCACCATTTTGGAGGCAACCACTGCCCTGACTTTGAACAAGTACGGCAGACTGGTAAAGGCTTCTTATGAAGCCGTTCGTCGGCAGCGGTTGGATGTGTTTGCTGTGCTCCTGAAGAGTGTCGGTATGCAGCTGGGACAGGCTTTGATGCAGCAGGCAATTACAACGCTGACCACTACGGTTGGTTCTACCACTGCAAAGGCTGGCAGTGCACTGGCTTACAGCGACCTCGCCACCCTCTACGGAAAATTCAGTACGTATGACATGAATCTGCTGCTGGTTTCCCCGAAGAATGCCGCTGCCATCCTCGCTATGAGCGAAATGGAAGATGTTGTACCAGTGGAACAGGGACAGGTTCGGCTGCCATTCGGCACGATTCTGTGCAAAGTTCCGCAGATGAGCGACACTGTGATTCTGGGCGTAGACAAGAATTTCGCCCTTGAAATGGTGACTGGCTCGAACTTGATTCTGGAAACAGACCGTCTGATTGAAAATCAGCTGGAAGCCATCTCGGTTTCGCTCCAGTGCGGTTTCCGAGTTCTGACCAAAAATGCGGTTCATAAGATGACGGTTTAATTCTTTTACTGTATGGGTTGGGTGGGTGGGGATTTTTCATGGAGAATGTTTTTAAGGCAATATAGAAAGCAATGAGAAAATGCTCTTCGGGAAAGTGGTCTGAACCGTCCGGCAAAAGGGGGTTCTACCCCTGCTTTTGCCTGCCAGCGTGCTGCAATCGCCCCGTTGCCTTGCTTGAATTTTTGCCTTTGTTTCTCCCTGATTTTCCAAATTCGAACGGGAAAGTTTAAAAATGTGCGATTGCAACAAGGAAAACAAATTGCAAATTGGATACCAATAAAATTTGCTTCGCAAATGTGGGCTACTCGCCCACACCTCGCCAACATTTTTGAAAAATTGTTGGATCAAAAAACTTTTCATTTGCCTGCGGCTTGATATGAAACCAAAACTTTTTAGGAGGTTGTTTGTATGGATTTTACACAACAGAATCAGGATGCTTTGTTACAGGAACTGAACCAGTTTACCCGCAGAACACACACTTTGGATGAAGTCTATTTGTTGGACGTTTTGCTCTGTGATAATGAAGTTGACCGAGATTTTGAACGGTTTTCAGATTCCGCTCTGGAAACACTGAAAACGCTGTTTGTCGGAAAAACGGGTATCTTTGACCACGACCCATCTGGAAAAAACCAGACTGCCCGTATTTTTTCCACTCGTCTGGAAACACATCCGGAACAGCTGACCAGCACAGGCGTTCCCTATACCTGTCTGAAAGCAAATGCCTATATGGTACGAACTGCTGGAAATGCAGATTTCATTCGGGAAATTGATGCTGGCATCAAAAAAGAAGTCAGCATTTCTTGCAGTGCCCGTTCCCACACCTGCTCCATCTGCGGAAAAGACCGCCGATTGACAGGCTGCCCCCATGTACAGGGAGAACTTTATCAGGGTATGCTCTGCCACACGATTTTATCTGATATTACCGATGCCTATGAATGGAGTTTTGTTGCTGTTCCAGCTCAGCGAAACGCAGGCGTAACGAAACAGTATGGCGGCTCTGCCGACCACGACCGGATTACCGTTCTTCAGAAGCAGTTACAGAGTCAGCAGGCTCAGCTTTCCGCTGCGGAAGAAGATATTCGCAAAGAGTTGGTAACGCTCTGTTATCTCAGTGGGCAGCCATTACAGAAAAGCCTATTACAGGCAGCAGAACGGATGACATTTCCAGAACTGCTGGATTTGCGGCAGCAGCTGCGAAACGAAGTGCGTTCCACGGGCAATTCGCAGTTACAGCCAGCAGAAGAAAAAGCAAAAGCTACTGCCAGCTTACAGCAGTTTCAAATGAAATAATGGGGGTGGGAACGAATGAAATTGGAACAGGTTCGATGCTTTTTTCAAATGTTGACGCAGTTGGAGGATGTACAGCCCTATGAGGCACTCATTTCCACAGCGGTGACCACTGTCACGGATGCTTTAAAGCCCAATGTAGACCCAACTTTACAGCCACTGCAATTGCTGGCAGCGGCAATTGCCAATGAATCCTATCAAATTTTACTGGCAACCAAAGAGCAGACTGCCTGCACCTATGCCGGAACAACTCCACAGCAAGCCGACCGCAATCAGCAGATTACAGCTGCTCGAAAGCTGCGGGAACAGTACCAACAGATGTGCAGCCCGATGCTGCTTGACCGACAGTTTTATTTTCAACGAACCCATCTCAATGGAGAGGAGCGAAAAGAAGATGCTGCAAATTCTGAACCAACTACAGAACCAACTGCAAGCACTGCCGATGCCGGTTTATCTGGCATATGATCACATGCCAGCTGCTCAGAAAGCCACTCCATTCGTCGTGCTGAATTTACAGGCTTGCCAGACAGAAGCACCTGTTTTTCGCAGCGAACAGGAAACCGTTCCTTTTTCTGCAACAGTTGCGGTTACGCTACTGATGCCAATCGAAACGCATGCTGCGGAATTGTCTGGAACATTCACAGCGGAGATTTTGCCAGTGCTCATGCAGCAACAGAATCTGCAAACGGTTCAGCTTTCTGCACCCAAAACAGACCGCCTACTCAATCGGCAAACCATTACTGCAGCCTGCCAGCTGTTCGGATTCTTTCAATCTGAAATAGAACAGGCTGCTGCAAAGGAGGATGTTTGATGGCATATACTTGCACTGTTCAAGAAAAACGAACATTTCCGGTTTCAATCGGTTCGCATATTTTTTATGTCGAACAGTATCAACTCACGGGTATCCGGAAATTCGCAGAACAAACCACCATTGCTGGAATGTCGGTCTTTACCAATCAGGCAATTCGTTCTAGAGTGCTACACATGGAGGGGCGATTTCTCCGGACAGACCCACCAGCGGAACTGTTGCTGGCTCTGGAAACAGCGTTGCAGGAGCAGACCACGTTTACAGCGGTATTGGATGGCATACGGTATCGGATGTGTCGACTGTCCCAGTATCGGATTCAGGAGGATGGGCACTCGGGAACAGTTGCCTGCCAGCTGGATTGCTTGGTAAGTCAGTTGGAAGCGGTGGAGGAAAAGGTAGAATAATTGCTTATTTGGGGCATACTCCGTTGCAACTGTTCCACCGGAACAGTTGCAAGATATTTGTTTATTACTTCAAGGAAACAAGGCGGGGCGGTCTTGTTCGCCCCGCCTCGAAAAGCTCTCGCTTTTCTCACCACCCCCTCCGTGTGCCAAAAGCATGGCACGGGGATTTCGCTGCCTGCGGGCAGCGATCAGGGCTACTCGCCCTGAACCTCGCCAGCATTTTTGAAAAATTGCTGGATCAAAAAACTTTTATTCTCCTGCGGTTTGTGACTGAAAACACTGCTCTTAGAAAAGCCACTCGAATTCGGTTCGGCAAGGCTGGGGCACATCCCCAGCTGGTCGAATCATACACAAATAGCTTGTTCTTCTTAGAGAAAACGGTCTTTCCCGTCCGGCAAAAGGGGGGTTCTACCCCTGCTTTTGCCTACCAGCATGCTGCAATCGCCCCGTTGCCTTGTCTGAATTTGTAACCTTGATTCTCGTCATTTAACTTTATTTGAATTGGATGGTTTCAAAAATGCGATTGCAGCAGGAAAGCCAAATCTCAAAAACAAATTTGCTTCGCAAATGTGGGCTGCTCGCCCACACCTCGGCAGCATTTTTGAAAAACTGCTGCACCGAAAAACTTTCATTTTTCCTGCGGCTCGTTCCCAGCAACCAATCTCAAAAATCAGAAAGGAGTGTGTTTCTATGGCGTTGACCATTACGCTTTCTAATACCAGTGGGGCTTCCTATGTATTCTCAAAAATCTTACAGTTTCAGCTAAAAAAAGAGGTTTACACCCCTTATACGATCTTTTCCGCACAATTTCAGACAGATGGTTTGAAAAAGTTCGGGACGATTTGCAAAGTCATCGTACAGAATGGCAGTCAAGTTGTTCATGAAGGAACGGTTGAAACCCTCACGGTACAGACAAATACATCTGTTACAACGATTTCACTGTTATCCTACGGATTTACCAAACTGCTCTTACACAGCGAGCTTGCACCCGGACTTTATCCGAACCTCTCTATCAACAGTCTATTGTCCGGCTATTATCAATTTCCACCAGAAATCACATGGGAATCCAACAGCGATTCCACCAACTATGTCTATTTCAATGAGCATATTCCTGTCTGGGATGGCGTTGTGACGCTATGCTATAAGCTACTGGAACGGTATCCGTATATTCGAACTGCCAACCAAGTTTGTTTACACCTACCAGAAAAAGCAAAAAGCCTGCACATTCAGACTGGACAGACGCTTTCTTATGGAACAAAACGACGATACAGCCGCCTGATAAGCCATTTTCATATGCAGGATGTCGATGGGAATTATGATAAATTCTCTCTGACCAATCCGCAAGCAGTTGCAGTTTATCAGCTGCGACACAAACAAATTGCATTCGACCGCTCCTATTTGTACAATCCACAAAAAGCGTTGGATTTTCGCTCGGCAACTTCTCAAAATGGCTGGATGCAGCAGTTTTTCACGCTGGCTGGTTGGGTTTCCTGCGATTTGAATGACTGTCTGAGCGTAACAGATGAGATTGAAAACGCTCGGATTTCTGCAATTGTATGGAACGGTTCACAGACAGGCATTTCCACAACCATTTCGCTTTATTCGGATGTGTTTCAACAGAAGGGGACTTAACCGACTATTTTCCATTTTTTGCCCTGATTCCAACAGACTTTCAACTGTTGAAATCAGGGCTTTTTCTGTTTCTGTTTTTCAAAATGTGTTATGTATCAGATGCCGCAGGCAAAACAAAAGTTTTTTGAGCCAACAATTTTTCAAAAATGTTGGCGAGGCGTGGGCGAGCAGCCCACATTTGCGGAGCAAATCAAACTGCATGATAAATTGCAACAAAAATCTAAGAGAGGATCGAAAGAATCGCAATTGCCTTCAAAAATCAAAAGGCTATAATGATAGAACAAGGTTGCAGGGGCAATTGCGATTCCCAAGGCAAGCTGGGGATGTGCCCCAGCCTTGCCGAA
>OLSD01002816.1_pt1 | contig 11723 bp, 10 predicted proteins | sample 1672211 | NCBI WGS metagenome assembly OLSD01 (sample SAMEA3136659, study PRJEB25190) | human gut metagenome
ATCCCGGCAGTGTCTACCGCACTGCCGCAGGCAATGGGCCTGATGTAACTGAGACGTTCCCTTCTTCTCCTAAAAAAGGCGGTATCTGCTTTGCGGCGGGTACTGCCTTTTCCTGTCTCTTGCACAAAGGCAGTCTTGTGCGCTATACTATCTGCAAAGGGAGGGAGACACCATGCGCAGACGGACTTTTTTAGCCGGGCTGGGCTTTGCGGCTTTGCAGCTGACAGGCTGTGCCGCAAAGCTGCAGACCACACCGGACTATGTGCTGACCTATGCCGACAACCAGCCCGCCGGATACCCCACCACGCAGGGTGCGCAGTATTTTGCGGACCTTGTGCAGCAGCAGACCGGGGGCAAGGTGGTCATTCAGGTCAAAGCGAACGGCGAGTACGGCTCAGAGCAGCAAGTGTGGGAGCAGCTTGCCATTGGCGGCGTAGATTTTGCCCGTGTGTCACTCTCGGTGGTCACCGACGATCTGCCCCGGCTCAACGTGCTGCTGCTGCCGTATCTCTACCGGGATGCCGACCACATGTGGCGCGTGCTGGATGGCAGCATCGGGGCTGAGTTTTTGCAGGGCTTTACCGCACAGGGACGGGTAGGCCTGAGCTGGTACGACGCGGGTGCCCGCTCGTTCTATGCCCGTCAGCCGGTGCGCAGCCTGAACGATCTGCAGGGCAAGACCATCCGCGTGCAGGATTCGCAGATCGTGATCGACATGATCCGCCTGCTGGGTGCAGTGCCGGAGACCACGGCGTACAGCGACGTCTACTCGGCGCTTGAGACCGGGCAGATCGATGCCGCCGAAAACAACTGGCCGGCCTACTATTCCATGGAGCACTACAAGGTGGCACGGTACTACATGGCCGATGAGCACAGCCGCGTACCGGAGGTGCAGCTGGCTTCCGGCCGCACATGGAATGCACTGCCGGAGGAATACCGGCAGACCCTGCAAGCGTGCGCCCGGGCATCGGCGCAGTACGAGCGCCAACTCTGGGCACAGGAGGAAACAGCTGCCCGAAAAGCGGCATTGGCTGGCGGGTGCCGGGAACTGCCGCTGCCCGAAGAAGAAATGCAGAACTTCCGGCAACTGGTGCAGCCGCTATACCGGAAACATTGCGCCGACTATCTGCCGCTGGTGGAGGAGATACAGGCAGAGTGACAACAGAGAAAGGGACGAGTCAAATAAAAAGGCTCACAGCTTTGAGGTTATGCTGCGGAGCACTTTTCCTCCACGCCCAATCCGTGGAACAGCAAACAAGCCAGACCCGCCGGTCTGGCTTGTTTGCAATATCAAAATAAATGTTTCCGCTGAATATACCCAAGGTGCAGCGGAGGACCTTCTGAATCAAAAACTCTCCCTCAGCTCACATATCCATCGGTCACGCTGATGATGTTGGCATTGCCTTCCAGACTTTCATACACGTTCACAACGGCATAGTGCATCTCAGCACCCGGATAAACCGTGGTTGCTTCGCACAGGATGCGGTAGTTCGTGCCTGCCACGGTCTGGGTGCTCAACAGAGCCACCGGCACATAGTCCACGCCCACAAAGCCCTCGGTGGCCTCGTTGAACGCCGCCGTGGCTTCCTCCGTCATGGCGGGGGACTCCGCTTCCTGCCAGGTGCCCACAGCGCCTTCTTCATAGTCCAGATCTGTCAGGCACAGTGGATCGCCGATGTCCAGAATTTCTGCTTTGCTCAGCCAGCTGTGCTGCAGCGTGACCACAACATACTCTTCCTGTGCGCCCGGTACGACGACAGTCGCCTTGCACAGAATGCGGTACTGGGTACCGAAGCCGGTGGTGCGGCTTGCCAGCAGGGCTACAGGCGTATAGGAAACGCCCTCCAGACCATCAAAGGCCTTATCGAACACTTTGCGGACTTTCTCGGTCAGTGCTGGGTCGGAAGCACGCTTCCAACTGCTGGAAATACAGTTTTCCTCAGCCACAGCAGAAACTGGTTCCACCGTCTCTGCCGAAAGTGCGTATGCCTGTACCGCACCGCCTGCCAGCAGGGAAAGAGCCATCACAGCCGTCATGCAAACAGAAACCGTCTTTTTCATAGTATTGTCTCCTCTTCTTATTGTGTGTATCACTGTCGGGGTGTGCACCCGGTTTTGTCGCTTCATTCTGGATACGAATGAGCCGCCCTCGGAATTGCACTGGTTTGAAATATTTTCCAAAAAAAGAAAAAAGCCTCGACCCCCTCAAGACTTATTATTCCGCAGGCCGCTGTGCTGCCTTCCAGCGCGGCGTTGGCGGCGACAACAACTGGGGCGCAAAGCCCCATGCGGATGCCTGCTTTGCAGTGGAGAAGGGCATGACCTTCTCCTTCTCCATCCGAAAGCAGAATGGATAATTTATAAAGACCAGAGTGGAGGCGCTTATCAACGTCTCCACTCTGGTCTTTCTTTTTTCGTTGGCGCTGTTTTGCAACAGCCTGTACTAACTGAGCATCTTTCTACGCAATGTCTGTTGTTCTGATCAATCCAACTCCAGATCCTCAAAGCCGGTGACTGTTTCAAACCGACGGGTGCGCACCTCCATCATCTCGCTGATGAGTTCGGCGGGAAGGGCGAGTGCTCCGGCCATCCGAAGCAAAGTGCTGACATCAGATGCGGTGAGCAGGTCTGTGCGGCAGAGGAAGCGGAACAGCTCTGCGTAAGCCTGTTGAGGCGGGCAGGGCATGAACTGTGGAGCCCGGTCGAAATACTGCACCAGAACTGCACAATACCACTGGCGGTCGGCGGGGGAAAGCCCTGCAGAGGCTTCCAGCCGAGCCAGCGCCATACGGGCCGAGAAATCCAGCCGGAACGCGTCCCGGGCCAGTTGGTCAAAGTAGGGAATCGGCTGGGTGAAGAACAGCACCGGTACCCGCAGGATGGCTCCGAATTTGGCATCGCCTGCCAGAATTTTATCCCGGGCCACGGGTAGACCCAGCCGCGCCACCACATGGCCGGAAACATCGGCCTTTTCCAGCCAGAGCAGTGCGGCAGTGTGGTCAAATGCAGACACAGCCACAGTGACAGTACGACTCCAATTTTCACACCCTGCATCCCGGGCGGTCAGGGTCGCCAGACCGGAACTGTTGAAGCTGTGGGCGCCCAGCATTTTAAGCTGTGGAGGCAGCGTCAGCTGTTTCAGAGCATGACACCCGGCAAACGTGCCCACATCCGGCATGACCTGATCTGTGGGGCGGGGCAGATAGCCCAGAGCCTGCAGCTGCTCCGGCAGATGGACGCTGGTAAGGCGGCTGCAGTCACCGAATACACCGGCAGGCAGGGCGGAAATGGCATCCGGCAGGGTGATGGAAGTCAGATTTGTGCAGTGGTAGAACGCGTAGGGACCAATGTGAGTGATGCTGTCCGGCAGTGTGACGGAAGTCGGCCCGCCTTCGTCCAGCGTTTCGGTGGTGACTGCGCGGCCCATTCGCATACAAAATATGCTGAAACTGATAGGCGATTGCCCGAACTGCGCAAAGCAGCTCTCATCCAGATGGCTGGCAGCAAAGGCGGTGGCGGCAATGGCGGTGACAGTGCGGCCTTCTACAGTGTCGGGTACCACAGCAGGCCGTGCCAGCCGGGGCCAGCGCACCAGCGCCAAAGAGCCGTCCGGCAGAGGGGCAAAATCGGCTGTCAGGGGCAGGGCATCGGTGTCGGCCTCTTCGTTCAGATGGCCGAGCCGTGCAAACTCTGCGCTCATGTCGGGAGCATCGCCGCCCCAATCATCCTCGTCATCCTCCTCCTGCAAGAGAGCTGCCAGCGCGGCTCCGGGCAGGGAGGAGGCCTTTTTTGTTTCCGGGGCGGGGGGTGTCCAGCGGCTGCCCAGCGTTCCGGCGTTGGTTACTTCAAATTGCAGCAGTTCCATTTTACACCAGTCCTGTCAGATCGATCTGGTGCAGCAACTGCTCCGACTGTCGGTGCAGCAGCAGATCCCGGCTGGCTGCAAAGTAATCGGTGCTGAGAAACTGCCCCAGAAATGCGGTGGCTACAGGAGCTACGGTCAGATCGTTTACCGCCATGCTCAGCTCCGTTCCCTTACCGAAGGCTTCCTGCAAAAAACGGAGCAGATCGCCAAGCTTCTTCTGCGTTTCAGCGACCTCAGCCTGCAGGTCGGCGACCGAGCGCTGATAGCAGGCCTTGAGGGCGGAAAAAGGGGTGGAGCCGGAAAGTTCTCCGCGCCATTGGGCAGTCAGCGACAGCAGATCGAGATAGACCTTCTGCCGGGCAGAGGGGGCTTTGTTGGCTTCGGCGCGCCAGTTGTCCTCCAGCCCGGCGAGGGCGGTCAGGGCATCGCCGGGAACATCCAGCGTCCCGCGCTGGGCTTTGAGGGCGGCCACGATAAGGCGCAGCGCATCGTGGCGCAGGGTACAGCGTTCCATCTGCAGGAACACGGCTTCCAGCAGCAGGCTGACAAGGCTCATCCGCTCGTCCATCTTAGCGCTGCGTGCCTGCGTGAGGACATCCTCATCCCACACGCCCTGCAGGATGGCATCAATATTGTAGGCCTGACGATATTTCTGATAGAGTTCGTAGTAGATGGCAAAATCCCGGGCGACCTGCTTGTTTTGCAGATACTGGGTAGTCAGCTCCTCGCTGACTGCAAGGCCCAGCTCTTCGTGATACTGCAGGATCTCGGAAAGGTCCTCCCAGGCACGGGGCGTTACCACGGTCAGACCGTCCACAGTGGTCTCGACCTTGTAAAAATCTTCGGGACGGATATCCAGATAGCTGATGACACTGCGGCTGACACCGTGTTCCAGCGCGTAGGCCTTCCACGCTTCATAGCTTGGCTCAACTTCGATCACCTTCAGCCGGTCACGGGTAGCAGCGTCGAACTCCCGGACGCTTTTGTTGAAGCGGGGCGGGTTGCCGGCGGTGACCACCACCCAGCCCTCGGGGATCTGATGCCCACCAAAGACTTTGTATTGCAGAAACAGCAGCATGGCAGGGGAGAGGGTCTCGGAGACGCAGTTGATCTCGTCCAGAAACAGGATGCCCTGCGTTTTGCCGGTGGTGCGCATACAGTCGTAGACGCTGGCGATGATCTCGCTCATGGTGTATTCGCTGACCTGATAGTGCTTGCCGCCGTATTCCTTTTCTACGATCACAGGCAGACCCAGTGCGCTCTGGCGGGTGTGGTGGGTCATGGAATAGCTCACAAGGCCAAGCCCCATCTCATCAGCGACCTGCTGCATAATGGCAGTCTTGCCCAGACCTGGCGCACCCAGCAGGAAGATGGGCCGCTGGTGCACCAGCGGAAGTCGGTAGCGGCCCAGAGCGTCCTTCTGTAGGTAGATCTGTACGGTATTTTTGATCTGTTGCTTTGCACTTGCTATATCCATGATTCGGTGTCCTCCTCGGTTCGGGTCTTCTGCGGTTCAAGCAGGCGGATGTTGTCAGTGGTAAGTACAGCCCGGATGGCCCAGCTGGGAACGTGGGGGCTGATGTGGTCGTCACGGTTAAAGATGAAGGCAGTCTTGTAGGCAGGGGATTTTTCCGGGTAGGTGCCCACGCCGTCGGTAAAATAGAGCAGGCCGTTGAGGTTCGTCAGCTTTTTCTCTTCCAGTAGCCCGTCTACATAGGCGAACACCGGCCGGAAGTCGGTACCGCCGAAGCCCCGGAGCTTCAGCCGGGGGATCAGCTCATGCAGCTGGTCCAGACTGGTCAGCCGCTCCACGCTCTGCACCTCGGCATCGCATTGGATGAGATAGATCTCTATCCGCTCGGTGAAGGAACCGCTCTGCCGCAGAACGTCGCAGGTGCGCTGCAAAAAGCTCTGAACGATATCGCCCTGAACACTGCCGGAGGTGTCGATGGCAATCACAAATTCCCGGATGCGCTTGTCGTCCCGATATTCCAGCGGCTCGACCAGGGGAACGTTGCCGTAGGTGCGCAGACCGTAAGTGTAATAGATGAGGTCAAATTCGTCCTCGGAAAGCTGCAGCACCTCGTTTTGTGCCCCGAACCGGCGAAGAAAGTCGGTATAGTCGCATTCCTCAAAAGTCACAGGCTCTAACCCATCCATCAATGCTCCGGCACGCTTGCCGTGACGGCGGCTGAAGGTCTCCAGATCAGTCTTGGCCTGGCGGGCCAGCTGCTTCCATTGTCTGCGCAGGGCTTCCTTCTGCCGCTGCTGCATCTGCTGCAGCGTTTCATCCCGGGTGTCGGTTTTGCGCAGTTCGGTCTCGTTGGCGATATCCTCATCCTCCCCGGCGGGCAGCAGCTGTCCGTTGGGGGCCGGACGAGAGCCGGGCCGTGGCGCAGCATACCAGAGCGCATGGCTGTCCCGGGAAAAAAGCTGGGTCAATTCCGCCAGAACATCGGCGGGGTACTGCCGTTCCAGCAGAAAATTATAGATGGCTTCTGCCGTCAGGTGAGGGCAGGCATCCTGCAGGCGGCTGCGCCAGCTGTCCTGTGCAGCATCATCCGGCAGGGCGCAGGAGGGGATCTCCAGTTCCCGGATGACTTCCTCTGCGGCAATGTCGCAGGCAAGGTTCCATAGGCGGTGATCCATTTCCTGCCGTTGAAAGGGATGCCCCAGAAGAAAGTGCAGGGTGACATGCAGCAGGGCGCGTGTGGGCACAGACTGCTGTGCCCGGAATGTGCGGAGCAGCGTTTCGGGGCAATAGTATAAGCAGCGGCCATCCCCGGCAAACAGGGTGTCCAGCGCAGGGACGGGGATCGGCTTCAGCTGTTCCAGAGCGGAGGATAAAAAACGCAGGTCGGCAGTCAACCGACTCTGTGCCAGCAGCAGCACCTGTGCGGCCAGTTCGTCCGCCGCAGGAACAGGAGTCTGGATGGGCTCGGGCATAAGAGAAAACTCCTTTCTGCCCCAAGGGCAGGGTGGTATCCTTCAAAAACGGCAAAACCAGCCGACACCACCCGGAGCACCGGGTGGAAGTCTGCTGGTTTGCACGCATTCCGTGGCGTGCTGCGGGTACTCCGCCCGGCAGACGTTTCGGAATCAGAATGAAGAAATGGGTGAAAAAGGAGGAAGGTGTTTCTTTTGGTGAGACCTCAGAACAGCAGCCCACAGGCTACGCAGCCCACAGCGACCATAATAGCAGATGCAACCCATGCGTAGGGGAGGGTGTGCTTCTGGTGGTCGCCCAGGTCCTGGCCGGAAAGGCCCAGCAGCAGGAAGGTGGCACCCGTCAGGGGACTGAGCGGGAAGCCCAGCGTCATCTGGCCCATGATGGAAGCCTTTGCCACAGCCAGTGCGTTGCCGCCCATGGCGGAAACAGCGTTGGCGATGACCGGCATAACACCGTAGTAGTAGGAGTCCGGGTCAAACAGCAGGCTCAGCGGAACGCTGAACAGGCCGACGATGGGAGCAATGAAGGTGCCCATGCTGGTGGGGATGATGGAGACCAGAGCGTCGGTCATGGAAGCCAGCATGCCGGAATTTTTGACCACACCGGTGAATGCGCCTGCGGCAAAGACGATGGAGACCATCAGGAATGCGGCCTGTGCGTGGCTGTTGATGATCTTGTGCTGCAGATCCACACTGGGGTAGTTGACGATGAGCAGGACGCAGTAGCCGATCATAAAGGTGACAGCCGGGCTGAGACGGTTGGTAACGAGGATGTACAGGATGACCAGGATCAGTGCCACATTGAAGTACCAGCGCCAGCCGGAGCGGGCCAGTTCGTTGGAGGTGTTGGTGGTCTTTGCTTCGGTCAGACCAGTGACCTCCTGCGCGGGGATGCCTGCAGCAATGCGCTTGGCTTCCTTTTTGCCCAGGAAAGCCGCGATGAGCAGGCAGACCACCAAGCCTGCGATCCAGGCGGGCATGATGCCCACCCACAGCTCGCTGCCGGTGACTTCATAGCCCAGGCCGGACATGGCTGCGGCTGCACGGACCGTGGGGCCGCCCCAGGGCATAACATTCATGATACCGGCGGCCAGCGCCACGATGGTAGCCTCTACCCAGAGGTTCATTTTCAGCTTCTGGAACAGGGGCATACAGGCGGGGATGGCGATCAGGAAGGTGGTGGCACCGGAGCCATCCAAATGGCAGATGCAGCCGATGAGGAAGGTGCCGATACAGACCTTGACGGGGTCTTCGCCGGTAAACTTCAGGATGCGGTTGATGATAGGATCAAAGACACCGGCATCCGAGCAGGTACTGAAAAACAGGATGGCAAAGATGAACATGACACCTGTGGCAACGATGCTGCTCAGGCCCTTGCCCATATAATCTGCGCTGAGGATGGAAAGTGCCTTGGTAAAGCGGGTGCCGAATGTGATGACCGGCTCAACATAAGCAGTTCCGGCCTTTTCGGCAGCAGCCTGTGCGGCTTGGATGATGACATTGGGGGCATTGATGAATGCTGCGATGAAGCCGGTGATGGCGGGAACAAAGATCAGAGCTACAAGGGTAGAGACCTTCTTGCTCATGATCAGTGCCAGCACCAGCAGAATGGTGACGAACCCTAATACTGCCAGCATGTGATTTCTCCTCGATAATGTGTGTGAAGGTGGTCAGAGATCAGAACACCTGTTTCTCGTGCAGAGCGTTGAACTGCTCTTCGGTCATGCCCAGAACACCCTCAAAGATGTCCCGGTTGTTCTGCCCCAGCTGGGGAGCGGGAGTGCGCACAGAGGGCTTGGTATCCATCAGTTTGATGGCACAGCCGTTCACGGTGACCTTGCCCAGGGTGGGATGATCCATCTCCACGAACATCTCGCGCTCCTTGACATGGGGATCGTCCAGGATCTCCTTGATGTTCATAATGGGGCCTGCGGGGATGCCGTGAGCCAGTACCAGCTCGGCGGCCTCGTTGGGGGTCAGATCCTTGATCCGCTCCTCAATGACCTCGGCAATGGCATCCTGATTGGCCAGACGGCCCGGCATATCCACGAACCGGGGATCGGTGATCATATCAGGGCGTTCCAGCACCTCATTGCAGAGCTTTTCGTACAGCTTCTGGTTGCCTGCCGCGATGATGACCTTGCCGCCCTTGCAGGTGAAGCTGTCGTAGGGGGAAACAGCGGCATAACGGTTGCCCATGGGGGCCGGGATGTTGCCGGTCTCGATGTACTTCAGGGCAGTGTTCTCAGTGGCAGCGATCATGCTGTCCATCAGACTCACGTCCACCCGCTGCCCTTTGCCGGTAATGGTGCGGGCGTTGACTGCGGCAAGGATGCCAATGGTTACATGAAGTCCGCCCAGAATATCACCCAGCGCCGAACCGGCACGGGTGGGCTCTCCGCCCTTGGAACCGGTGATGGACATCATACCGCCCATGGCCTGAGCCAGGATATCATAGCCCGGGCGCAGGTGGTAGGGACCGTAGCAGCCGAAGCCGGAGACCGCCGCATAGATGATGCGGGGATTGATCTCCTTCAGGACATCATAGCCCAGCCCCAGCTTGTCCATCACGCCGGGGCGGTAGTTTTCCACCACGATATCCGCTTTTTTGACAAGCTCCTTGAAGATCTCCTTACCCTCAGGGGCCTTCAGGTTCAGGGTGATCCCCTTTTTGTTGCGGTTGATGTTGGCAAAATAGACGCTTTCCCGCTCGCCGTTCAGATTTTTGGCACGGAAGGGGGGATAGCTGCGGGTGTCATCACCGCCTTTGGGGACCTCGATCTTGATGACGTTTGCGCCCATGTCAGCCAGCATCATGGTGCAGAAGGGGCCGGCAAGCACACGGGTCAGGTCGAGAACCGTCAGGTTCTCCAATGCCATATGTTCACTCATGTTACAGCTCTCCATCCTCAACGTGGATCTTCATGCGCATCACGGCACTGCCCATGGATTTGCCCAGGCTGTCCAGACGCAGGCTCATGGTGGCACCGCCGCCCAGAGCGTGCTTCATAACAAAATTGAAGCCGTTCAGGCTGGGCACGTCGTAGCGGGTGATCTCGCCCTTGACCATGTCGCCAAAGTAGGCTTTGAGTTTTTCGGGGGTCACCTCGCGCTCAATGATCTTATAGTATTCCGGTTTGCGTGCATACACACAGACATTGCTGGTATCACCCTTGTCGCCGGAGCGGCCGTGAGCAATATCGTTCAGATAGATCTCTGCCATCTTACTTCACCTCCAGAATGTGACTTTCGACCTGTACGGCATCGCGAGGCACGGTGGTGGGCCACAGTGCCATCACTTCCTGCACGCGGGCACGGCCGCCGAAGAAGGAGGCACCCGGAGGGCCGTTCAGCTGCAGAGGGCTGATCTCGGGAATGATCTTGGCGCACTCGCTCTTGTCCTCGCTGAACACAGCAATGCGCAGCACGCACTCGTTCAGGTTCTTCAGTGCCTCTTCGCTCATATCGGCCACGCCCAGATGCAGGCTGTTCAGGCCGATGTAGCTGATGTGGATGTCGTCGGCCTTCATGCCGCGGCGCTGCATCTTCTTCATGATGACCTCGGCGCAGTACTGAGCCTTTTCGTAGGCATCAGGCCATGCAAAGCTCAGCATGGAAACAGTCTTCCAGCCCTTGTGGTAACCCACGCAGAGCTTGAGCGTGTCGGGGCGGGGCTTGCCCTTGACACCGCCGATGCGGACACGGTTGTCACCCACCTGGGTGATGGTAGCATGGCTGATATCCACGTTGACATCCGGGGTCAGGTAGTTGGCGGGATCGTGGACCTCGTACAGGAACTGCTCCTTGCAGCTCTGTTCGCAGATGATGCCGCCGCAGTCGGGAGCCTTGGTGATCTCAAAGGTATCATCGGTCAGCTCTGCGATGGGGAAGCCCAGCTCGTCCATGCGGGGGACATTGCGCCAGTCATACATATAGTTGCCGCCGGCACCCTGACCGCCGCACTCCAGCAGATGGCCTGCCATGATGCCGCGGGCCAGATTGTCCCAATCGTCAGCAGCCCAGCCAAACTCGTACTTCAGCGGAGCCAGGAACAGGGCGCTGTCAGCCGCACGGCCGGTGATGACCACATCGGCACCCTCTGCCAGGCATCCTTCAATGCCCTCATGGCCGATGTAGACATTGCAGTTGTAGATCTTGTCCAGAATATCGTTGAAATTGCCGTCGTAGTCGAAGTTGGGGAAGGTCCAGCCATCCTTCAGCAGCTGTGGGATCTTATCCTTGATGTTATCGCCGGTCACATAACCGATCTTATAGCCGCTCATGCTGTTGCCTTCTGCCCACTGGCGGATGCCGTCCACGCAGCCATTGATGTTCATGCCGCCTGCGTTGGTGCAGATTTTGATGTGCTTGTCCCAGGCTTCCTTGCCGGCCTCCTTCAGGATGCGGGTGGTGAAGTCGGGCGCAAAGCCCTTGGTGGAGTCCTTGAGCTGCTGCTTTGCCATGATGGAAAGGGTCAGCTCTGCCAGATAATCACAGCCCATATACTGGATATCGGCATTGCGGATCATGTGGATGGCCGCGTCCGGGCTGTCGCCCCAGAAGCCCTGGCCACCGCCGATTGCAACTTTCTTCATTCGATAGCCTCCTTATAAATGAAAAGGTGATATCAGCGTCAAACATCGGTACAACGTTTGACTCAATCGTCGTACTGAGTGTAGTACAACGATTTACTAATGTCAAGAAAAAAACGAAGTTTGGAGGAAAAGAAATTCAACTTTGTTGAAACGGCTAAAAAGGAAAAAGAAAAATATACAGAGTGCACAAAAACGGCTGGTTTGAGATTGGAGAGGCTTTTTTGGCTTGTCAAGATACGGGGAAACGGGTACAATAAACCTGATATCAGAAAAAGGTGGGGAAGAGCATGGTTACGATCAAGCAGATCGCGCAG
>OLSD01002823.1_pt1 | contig 11708 bp, 10 predicted proteins | sample 1672211 | NCBI WGS metagenome assembly OLSD01 (sample SAMEA3136659, study PRJEB25190) | human gut metagenome
CAGGTAATACGATCAGTTATGATGAAAATGGCCATGGTTACACATATTTATTTTCTTTACCCGTAAATAAAAAAATATATGTCAGAGAAAAATATATTTTTTCCTTTATCATGACAGCATGTGGATGGTGCATTGGAATGATCTGTGCAGGAATTATGGTACTCATAAATCCTGAAGAGGTGTTTGATCTGGAAATGCTGGCAATGGAGTTGATCACATTTTTTGTGTTTCAGGCAATTGCGGGAATTATGATCGCGATCAGGATAAGGTTCGAAGGAGAGAAAGGGCGAATTGTGCTGCCAATCGCAATTTTAATTATTTTTGCGATTTGTTATACAATTGGATTTTTTGTGAAGGCTAACTTGGGATTAAAAGAAAGTATTCTGCATATGATAGGGGGAATAGGGGATCTTGAAATTGCGATTGCCCTCATTGTGTTAAGTCTGCTTATATGGTTTGCTTCGTATAAGTATAGTATGAGCGCCATGAAGAAGAAAGAGTTTTAAGATAGGCGTGACAAAAATGATCCATTAAAAATAATGATCATAAAGATGTAATAGCTACCAAAAATATGAGAAAAACTTTGTGAAAAAATAGTCTTGTGTTTCGTAAGAGTCCCTTGTAAAATAGCGGACAAGGATGAAAAGAAAAGGAGATTTTTATGGGAACCAATGAAAAAGATATGACTGCCGGATCTCCCGGAAAACTGATCATAACTTTTGCCATACCAATGATGCTTGGAAATATTTTTCAGCAGTTTTATACAATGGCAGACACCATGATCGTCGGACAAGTGGTAGGAGTTAAGGCACTGGCGGCAGTAGGTGCCGGAGATTGGCTGGTATGGCTGGTGTTGGGGATTATGACAGGTATCACACAGGGTTTTTCTATTCTTGTATCTCAGTATTATGGAGCAAGGGAAAAGGAAAATCTGAAATGTGCAGTAGCGAAAAGCTATATCATGACAGCATTACTGTCTGTGGTCGTACTCGCAGTAAGTGAAGGTACAGTTTATCATGTTCTTTTATTTTTACAGACACCGGATAATGTCATTGATCTGACAATGCTATATTTGCGGCTGATCTTTGCAGGAATCCCGATCATAGCTGCTTATAATATATTTGCAGCGATCCTTCGGGCACTTGGAAACAGCAGATCTCCGTTGATCGCAATGACAGTGGCAGCAGTGATCAATGTGGGACTGGATCTGTTATTTGTGGCGGTTTTTGGCTGGGGTATAGCCGGAGCAGCAGTGGCAACCGTTATCGCACAGGGATTTTCAGCCTTGTACTGTTTGATCGTATTACGTAAAATCCCGGATATCCGCCTGGAAAAGAAGGACTTTTACAGGCAGCCCTCTATGAGTTTGCGGCTTTTGGAACTGGCGGTTCCTCTTGCGATACAGAATGTGATCATCTCCGTGGGAGGACTTGTGGTACAGTATGTGATCAATGGATTTGGTTTTCTGTTTGTGGCGGGATTTACGGCATCGAACAAGCTGTATGGGGTTTTGGAGATGGCTGCCGTTTCATATGGATATGCTATTACAACCTATGTGGGCCAGAATCTTGGTGCAAAAAAATACCAGAGGATTCGAAAAGGCGTGCGCAGCGGCACTTATATGGCAGTGCTCACTTCGGCTTTCATTTCCGGCATGATGGTACTGTTTGGACGTAATGTACTGTCCCTGTTTGTATCCGGTGAACCGGATCAGACCCGACAGGTATTGGATATAGCATATAAGTATTTGTTTATTATGGCTGTCTTTTTGTGGGTGCTGTATCTGCTGTATGTGTATCGTTCCGCTATCCAGGGCCTGGGTAATACTTTGATTCCGCTTGCCAGCGGCATTGCAGAATTTATAATGCGTGTCAGTGTTGCGCTGCTGCTGCCAAAACTGATCGGTGAAGATGGAATATACTATGCAGAGATCTGTGCATGGAGCAGTGCAGCTGTTTTATTATTCGTAAGTTATATGATCATTATACGGAAATATAAAGAAGTCACCGTTCATACATAATGTTATTTACTTAAGGGATCTATAATAATACAGGCAGAAAATATCCGGGTTTCACTATGAAATGTTCAGATATTTTATATTTGACAAAAAACTATTTATATAAAAAGAAAAGTATGATATTATAATACTTATTCATTGCAACTATGAAAATTGAATAGTCAGAAGGGTGTACAAAGTACTTAATAAGGAATCTGGTGAAATGCCAGAACAGCCACCGCTACTGTGACAGGGACGAAAACCAAAATATCACTGGAGAGATCCGGGAAGATGGTAAGTAGGAAGAACTGGAGTCAGGAGACTTGCCTTTTTGACAGAAGAATTCTGATTCGGATGGGATACAGAAGGAATAAGCTCTGCCTGAGGTAGAGGTTTGTTTTTTGTGCTGATATGATGCTGGATCATATCAGCTTTTTTTATTTTAACCGAATAAACAGATGAAAAATGAGGAGAAATGAAAATGGGAAAAGTAATTGCAAAGCGTTTTATATTTATGATTCCGGTAGTTCTGGCGGTTACATTTATTATTTTCATGCTGAGTTTTATATCGGCAGGTGATGCTGCCAGAGTGCTGGCGGAGAAAAAATACGAGCATCCGTCACCGGAGCAGATAGAAGAAGTACGGCATGAGGAAGGACTGGATCAGCCGGTGCTGGTACAATACGGGAAATGGCTGGAGCAGGCACTTCATGGCGATTTTGGAAAATCATATTCTACCAGAAAACCGGCTTTTGAGGAATTAAAAAGATATTTTCCACAGACATTTAAACTGGCAGTTACTTCGTTTTTATTGTTGATGATTGTATCAGTCCCTCTCGGGATTTTGTCGGCAATTTATGAAAACAGAGTTCTGGATAAAGTCATTCGCATTTTGTCGTCCCTCAGTGTATCTATGCCGTCTTTCTGGATCGGTCTGATGCTGCTCTATATATTTGGAGTAAAGCTAAAAGTGATTTCCGTGATCGGAGGAGATGCCGGAGGCATCCCGATTCTTGCGGCATTTGCCATGGATATCAGTTTCTTTGGAATTATGACGAGATTGATCCGTACCAATATGATACAGGTGCTGAAGCAGGATTACATACGTGCCAGCAGAGCTAAGGGATTGTCATCTGTAAATGTAATTTTGCGTCATGGTCTGAAAAATATCCTGATTCCTGTGCTGACACGTCTGGTATCAATTGTGATCGGTTTTTTCTGTGGCTCAGCTGTGATAGAAAGTATTTTTTCAATTCAGGGAATCGGAAATCTGGCATTGAAATCCGTGATCTCAAAAGACACTCCGGTGCTGCAATGTTTTATCTTTATTCTGGCTGTTGGCATTGTAGTATTAAATTTTCTTGTGGATATCGCCTATTCTGCGATTGACCGGCGAATCCAGTTAAAGTAAAGGAGAGATCATAGAATGGGAAGCAGAAGAAAGCAGAAAACAGAAAAAAGCATGATCCAGAATCTGTACTGGAAACAGGTATTCCGGTCACCGAAAACAAAAATAGGATTGATGGTGGTCATAATTTTTGCATTGGCAGCTATTTTTGCACCTGTACTGGCGCCGCATGATCCGCTGCTTGTGGATGTTTCGATAAAATTAAAGAATCCGTCGGCGGCATATCCTTTAGGTACTGATCAGCTGGGAAGATGTATTTTATCAAGACTTCTCTGGGGCAGCCGATATTCACTGAGCTACAGCTTTACGGTGCTTCTGATCACCGTATGTGTCGGGGTGCCAATCGGACTGTTTGCCGGATATGTAGGTGGAAAAATCGATTCCATAATTATGAGGATCATTGATGTATTTATGGCTATGCCGGTCTTTATTGTGGCACTTGCCATTGCAGGAACCGTAGGAGCCAGCGGCGCTCATCTGATTCTGTCCTTATCGGTCGTATCCTGGGCAGAATATGCAAGGCTTGCCCGAGCATTGACACTTCAGGAAAAAAATAAAAATTATATGACCGCACTAAAAGCCGGCGGCTGCGGCCACGCAAGGATCATATTTAGGCATGTATTGAGAAATATCCTGCCATCTGTGATCGCACTGGCAACAATGGAAATCGGTTCGATCATTCTGTCAATTGCCGGTTTTTCCTTTATCGGCCTTGGTGTGCAGGCACCGACACCGGAATGGGGGATCATGCTCAGTGACAGTAGAAGTTATATCCAGACTTATCCAAGACTGATGTTTTATCCGGGCATACTGATCATGATCATTGTTCTGGCATTTAATTATCTGGGGGAGGGAATACAGAATGGAACAGCCCAAAAATGATGTCCTAAAGGTAAAAAGACTACATGTGGAGTTTCAGACATCTCACGGAATGGTTCATGCAGTAAAAGATGTCAGCCTGGAAGTAAAACGCGGAAGGATCCATGCTCTGGTGGGAGAAAGTGGAAGCGGCAAGTCAGTTACCTCTCTGACGATCATGAATCTGCTTGCAGGAAATGGAAAGGTGATATCCGGAGATGTGACACTGAACGAAAAGAGTCTTCTGAAGTTATCGGGAAAAGAAAAACGACAGTTATACGGAGACAGGATCGGAATGATCTTTCAGGATCCGACTGCTGCTCTTGATCCGCTTTTTACAGTTGAACAACTGCTTCTGGAAGGACTGAGAAAACATCGCAGAATGAGCAAAAAACAGGCAAGGGAAGCAGCGTTGGAAAGTCTGCGGATGATGAATCTGCGTGATCCGGAAGAACTGATGAAGAAAAAACCTTACGAATTGTCTGGTGGTATGTGCCAACGTGTTATGATCGCCATTGCCATGTCCATGAAACCGGATTATCTGATCGCAGATGAGCCGACGACAGCCTTGGATGTAACCGTACAGAAGCAGATCCTGGAAGAAATCTATCAGCTATCCAGGAAAGAAAATCTGGGCGTGTTATTTATTACGCATGATCTGGGTGTGGTGGCAGAGATCGCAGATGATGTTTCGATCATGAAAGACGGCGAAATAGTGGAAAACGGAACGGTTGAAGAGATCTTTTATCATCCGCAGCATTCATATACAAAAAAACTGTTGGATGCAGTTTTATAGGGGAAAAGTATGAGTACGTTACTAAAGACAGAACATTTAAAAAAATATTATGGCAAGAAAAAAATTGTGAAGGCAGTGGATGATGTAAGTCTGGAAATCCATGCAGGATCATCCATGGCCCTGATCGGTGAAAGTGGAAGTGGTAAAACTACATTCGGAAAGCTGATCGCCGGCCTGGAGAAACCTACAGATGGAAAATTCTGGTTTCAGGGACAGGAAATGCAGGATTTGTCTGAAAAGCAGTTTCGTCCATATCGCAAGAATCTTCAGATGGTCTTTCAAAGCAGCAGCGGGGTATTTGATCCCGGTTATACCATTGGAGAAAATATTCTGGAAATTTTGAAATTACATGAAAAACTGCAAGAGGGTGAGTATGAAGAGCGAGTAAAGGAGGCTTTGATCCAGACGGGGCTTGATCCGGATATCCGCAACCGTTATGTTGGACAGATTTCAGGAGGTCAGTGTCAGAGAGCTAATATTGCGAGAGCATTGGTATTAAGACCGGAACTTGTGATCTGTGATGAACCGGTATCCAGTCTGGATTATTCCATACGAAAGCAGATCCTGCATCTGTTAAATGAGCTGCAGGAAAAATATGAGATGACCTATTTACTGATCACTCATGATCTGTCCAATGTTCCATATCTCTGCAAAGAGGTGGCTATTATGTATCAGGGACGCGTGGTCGAGTTTATCGATCATACGGACAGCTTAAAGGAGACTGCCGTACATCCTTATACAAAAGATCTGTTTGATTCTATTCCAGTAAAAGAACCGAAAATGCGAAGAATCGGATTGCAGGAAAAGAAAATATTTTCAGATACCATTCCGGAACAGGGCTGCCCATATCAGAACCGGTGCAGAAGATGTACAAATATATGCAGAGAGCATATACCGGAATTGACAGAAATTGAAACAGGACATTTTGCGGCATGTCATATGCTGTAAAATATAAAACAAACAAAGGAGAGGAAGAAATGAAGAAAAGACGTGTAGCAAAATTGATAGCATTGAGCATGGTGGCGGCAACTTTACTGACAGGTGTCAATGTACAGGCAAAAGAGGAAAAAGTAGTTACGGCAATGACATCCATTGATCTGACTCCTGAACTTTGTGACCCGGTAAAAAGTGGTCCGGATTTTCGTCTTTATGAAATGATCTATGATCCTCTGGTACGTTACGGAGAAAATGGAGAAATCAAACCGGCATTGGCAGAATCCTGGGATATCAGCGAAGATGGCACAACCTATACGTTCCATTTAAGAAAAGATGTGAAATTCTCGGACGGCACAGAGTTTAATGCAGACAATGTGATGTGGAATTATAACAGATGGGTGGAACAGGATGTGATCGGTAACTTTTCAGCCAAACTGGAAAATGTTACAAAGGTAGATGATTATACTGTAGAATTTAAGTTCGCAGAACCATGCTATACACTGCTGATCGAATTCAGCTATCCAAGACCATTCCGTTTCACCTGTGAAAGTGCACTGGATGAAGACGGAGAATTTTGTCAGGAAGTGGGTACCGGAATGTGGATGATCGACAGTTATGAAAGCGGTCAGGAGGTTGTCCTGGTACCAAATCCTAATTATTACGGTGAGAAACCAAATATTGATAAAGTAGTTCTGAAACAGGTGGTAGACGGTGATGCCAGAGTGATGGCACTTCAGAGTGGAGAGGCAGATCTGAATCTTCAGGATATTCCATCCGAAAGCTTCAGTATTATCCAGGCAGATAAAAATTTATCGACAGAACAGCAGGTTTCCACACTTTCTTACTATCTCATCGAAAATTATGATACACCGGCGCTTCAGGATGTAAACGTACGTCAGGCACTGAATTATGCAACAAATAAAGAAAGCATTGTAAATGATCTGCTGGATGGTTACGGCAATCCGGCAACCGGACTTATGTCTTCGACAGTTCCTTATGTAACAGAAGAAAACAGCAAGGGCTATCCATATGATCCGGATAAAGCAAAGGAACTGTTAAAGGAAGCAGGATATGAGGATACAGATGGAGATGGTATTGTAGAAAAAGACGGAGAACCACTGAGCCTCAGACTGGTATTCCAGACTGAAGAATATGCTTCATGGAAATCTCTTTGTGAATTCCTGAAATCTGAATATGAGAAGGTTGGTGTAGGTATTGAACTGGTAGAAAAAGAATCCGCAGCTTACTATGATGAGATCTGGAACACCAGAGATTATGATCTGTGCATTTACCGCAGCTATGAAGATTCCTGGATGCCTCATGGATTCCTGAAATCAATGTTCTATGCGGAAGATGGAGCAAAGGCAGTAAACTGGTACGATGAGGAGCTGAACAAAGATCTCGGAGAAGTATTAAAGACACAGGATGAAGAAAAGCGGACGGAATTATACGATAAGATCCTCACACGTATCAATGATCAGGCAGTAACAGTGCCGCTGTATTATCCGAACCGTGATTATATCTATAACAATACCAGACTGACCAATGTAGAGCTTGCACCGACTGCCTATGAAGGCATTAACTGGGCAACACTGGATGTAGTGGAGTAAAAAATGTTTGAAAAGATCGAGAATAAATGGACAGAAGATTCCGGTGATTATGATGATATGATCCAAAAACAATTGAGTAACAAAAGAACGGTATCTTACTGGACAAAAGAATTGAAAAGACTTCTTGGACCTGAGCCCCTTCGTATTTTAGAAGTGGGCTGCGGCCCGGGTTTTATGAGCATCATAGCAGCGCGTCTGGGACATGATGTAAAAGCGATCGATGGTTCATCAGGAATGGTAGAAAAAGCCAGAAGGAATATGCGGCAGTATCATCAGCAGGTGGAAATCTGTGAGGAAGATGGTGTAACTTTGCCATTGGAACAGGAACAAAGCTATGATGTGATACTTTCCAGAGATGCGGTGTGGACATTATATGATCCGGAAAAAGCTTTCAGACGCTGGAAGGCTGTATTAAAACCAGGTGGAAGGATCATTTATTTTGATGGGGACTATCGGACCGTCGAACCCACATTAAAAAATAAGATCCATATGAAAATTGCTGATTTTCTTATTTATGTTACAGAAAGAAAAACATATGGATCTGACGTGAAGGAAAACAGCGGAATTTATGAAAAGCTGCCATTTACATCGCAGAAGCGTCCGGAAGCGGACTTTCAGATATTAAAAAAGGTACGCTTTGCCAGGATTCAGATCAGAGAGAATCGATGGCTGAACAGGCCATGGACGATGGATTTCTGGAAATACGGATATCAGGGAAAAAAATTTATTGTAGTAGCCACAAAGAAGGAGAAGTGACATGCAAAACGATAAGATCAAAGAGTACTGGGAAGGAGAAGCTGGCATTTACAGCGAAGGGATCAAGGCAGAATTGAAAAGTGAAACAGCAGAAAACTGGAAGAATCTGATTCTGGAGTATGCGCCGGAAAAAGAACATCTGGAAGTACTGGACGTAGGCTGCGGCCCGGGATTTTTTGAAATTATGCTGGGAAAAGAAGGACATCATGTGACCGGGATCGATATTACTGAAAATATGATCCATGAAGCAAAGGAAAATGTAAAGGCAGCAGGTTTATCCGCAGATCTGATGACTATGGACTGCCACAATCTGAATTTCCCGGATGAGACATTTGATATGGTTATCTGCAGAAATATCACATGGACGCTGGACGATCCACAGAAGGCTTACAAGGAGTGGCTGCGTGTACTGAAAAAAGGCGGACGTCTTTTGGTATCGGACGCCTGCTGGTATCTGCATCTTTATGATGAAGAAAAGAAAAAGATTTACGAGGCACATGATGCTGCTATGTGGGAAAAATATGGAAGAGGTATCCATGCTCATGAAGATGCGGAAACAGGGAAAGAGCTCAGCAGTAAGCTGTTTATGAGTGATAAAAAGCGTCCGGCATGGGATTTGGATTACATGATGGAGATCGGCTTTTCCAAAGTGTTTGCCCTGAAGGACATCAGTGATATTTCCAGAACTTCCATGGAACGTGAGCTGAATAAGCTGACACCTCAGTTTTTAGTGGGTGGAGAAAAATAAGCGGACCGGCGTTAAATAAAACGCTGGACCCGCTCCATTGTGGTTTTTAGAATAAAGATATCCGTCAGTACATCACCGGTTTCCAGAGAATGGTTGGCGTTTTGGGTGAGAAAGAGAGGTACCTCTTTCTGCGCTGCTAGTTCCCGGATGGAATCGGTTTCGGCCCAGGGATCTGCGGTGCCGTGGAAGGCGATGCTTCCGGCAAGTGGGAAGGAAAAGGTCTCTGCAAGAGGCGTGAACAGGATGCTTTTTACAGTCAGATCGTGTCGGGAAGCATAGGCTGAGGAGATGACTGTACCAATGCTTTTGGAAATAAACAGAATGCTGCCATAGGAATTCCAGTCGATGCTGCCTAAGGAGCGTTCTGTTTGTTCCAGGGCAAGGTCAAAGGCCTGTTTCATTTTTTCAGGATCTCCTTTGACATTTTCCGGGAGGGTGCCATAGGATACCGTGCGGATTTTGTAACCGTGTTTGCTGGCAAGGCGGCTGGTATAGTACAGAAGCGGCTTGTCAGCAGTGTATCCGATGCCCGGAAAAACAACAGCTAATTTCGGGGCATTTTTATTTGCTCCGGCTGTATGAGCGGAAACTTTTGTATAGAGCATCTGCAGCTGAAGCTTTTCCTGAAGTTCCTTTAAGGTAATGGAGATCGTACAGGAATCGGATGGAAGATAATCATAATCGGTAACAATGTCGTCCTCTTCCATGGAATAAACAATGTGTGAGGAACCCATGAGCTCCATGTCTTCTTCAATATCTGAAAGTAATTCTTCGTATGATTTCATTTTAATTCAAACCTTCTTATTTAAAAAATCGTTTATTTTTACAGATTCTTCTATTATACTGGATTCATTGAATGACAGCAAGAGGTTACTGTTCACTGGCAATGTCCCGCGAGGTGTTTTTTGTGAGCGAAGTTAAACCTTGCTTTTATCCTGCCTGCACGATATACTAATATAATACATATCTGACTAATGGAGGGTTTTACAAATGAAAATTGCAGCAACATACGATAATGGAAACATTTTTCAGCACTTTGGAAAAACGGAGTTTTTCAAGGTATATGAGGTGGAGGATAACAAGGTTATTTCCAGTGAAGTGATCAGCTCCAATGGCACCGGACATGGTGCACTTGCCGGACTTCTTGCAGATCAGGGGATCAGCGTTCTGATCTGTGGCGGAATCGGCGGCGGCGCTCAGGCAGCACTTGCTGAGGCTGGTGTTGAGTTATGTTCCGGAGCACAGGGTGACGTAGATGCGGCTGTGGATGCTTATCTGAAGGGCGAGCTGGTATCCACAGGTGTGAATTGTGATCATCACCATCATGAAGATGGATATTCCTGCGGAAGCCATGAGGATGGACACTCCTGCGGCGGTCATGAAGACGGACATTCCTGCGGAGGCTGTGGCGGCGGATGCGGTTCCCAGCCATCTATCACAGGTCCTAATGTCGGAAAAACCTGCCGTACACATTACAGAGGAACCTTTAATGACGGAACACAGTTTGATTCTTCCTATGACCGTGGCGAGCCACTGGAATTCATCTGCGGAGCAGGACAGATGATTAAAGGCTTTGATGCGGCAGTTGCAAACATGGAGGTTGGCCAGGTGGTAGATGTTCATCTGATGCCTGAGGAAGCTTACGGTATGCCGAATCCGGATGCGATTTTTACACTTGAGATCGAACAGCTTCCGGGTGCTGAGGATCTTACTGTAGGACAGCAGGTATACCTCTCCAATCAGTATGGTCAGCCGTTCCCGGTTAAAGTTAACGCAAAAGATGAAAAAACCATTACTTTCGATGCTAATCATGAGATGGCAGGTAAAGAGCTGAATTTCAGAATTGAATTAGTAGAAGTGAAATAAGAAGGAACAGTGGGAGGTGCTGTATGGGAGCATATGGCATCTCCTTTTTTTGCCTGAAGGGAGGAAGCTTTCCTTATGAGGATTTCTATGATACCATTTGGATTGCTGTCCGGTTTTATGGACAGTAAAGAAATACGGATCACGGAGCTGGGAGAAGATGGATTCCGGTTTCGACTGACAGAAGAATGTCCGGAGCCGGAGCAGTTTCGGATCTGTTTTTATGATATGAAAAAAGCCGGGTATCGGAAGGTGGAGATCCGGAAGTTTGAAATGAACGCAGTGGCGGGGACTCTGGAAGCAGAGGAACGGTGCGTACAGGAAAATGATGGCTCTTTTTTCAGGGAATATTCTGTGAGAGTAGAACAGAAAGACTATGTACAGGAAGTTCAGCGTCTGGCCGGAGAGTACAGCAGATATATTCGTCTGAAACTGGATGGCGACGATGGAGAGCTGGCGAAGACGCTGACCGGTTATCCTGCGGAACTGGATGAGGTGCATTGTGAGAGCCTGGAAGAGCAGAAGAAGCTGTGGTTTGGAGGGAATTCCAGTTCTGTAAGACGAAATCCGGATGCAGATCAGAGTGTAGAAGAATCATTTTTGGACAAAGGGACAGAGCTTGCCTTGGAATTAAACGGCCCTTTTCTGTATGAAGAATACCTGTGTCAGCCTTTGCAGGATTTTCTGGCTTCTTACTGGCAGAAGAATTATCTCACTCCCAGCTGGCTTGCCGGCCG
>OLSD01002825.1_pt1 | contig 11706 bp, 10 predicted proteins | sample 1672211 | NCBI WGS metagenome assembly OLSD01 (sample SAMEA3136659, study PRJEB25190) | human gut metagenome
AAAATAGGAAAATGCAAGGATTCATTTGACCAGGGGCAGGCAGGAGGAAGATCAAATTGCAGATCTCCGGGTTGGCAGACCAAAACAAAGAATCGATTTTTCAGAAAACAGGAGCAAAGCAACGATAAAAGCGGTTTCGCAGATCCGAAACCACAGTACAGAAGAAATGACAGGAGAAAATACAATGAAAACAGCCGTGATCACAGACAGCAACAGTGGAATTACAAAGGAAGAAGCGCGAAAACTTGGGCTTTTTCTGATGCCGATGCCGGTGATTATTGATGGAGAGGTTTATTATGAAGGGGAAAATCTGACAGAGGCGGAGTTTTTTGAGGCGCTGAAAGACGGAAGAGATGTGACAACGTCCCAGCCTTCGCCGGGAGAGGTGCTGGATCTGTGGGATCGGGTGCTGGCGCAGGGATACGATGAAATTGTTTATATTCCGATGTCCTCAGGGCTCAGCGAATCGTGCAGTACGGCAAAGAATCTGGCAGAGGATTATGAGGGAAAGGTGTATGTGGTAGACAATCACAGGGTTTCTGTGACACAGAAATCGTCTGCGATGGATGCACTTGCAATGGTGGAAAAAGGGATTCCGGCGGCGGAAATCCAGAAAAAGTTGAATGATTCCGCATATGAATCCAGTATTTATGTGGCTGTGGATACGCTGGAATTTCTGAAAAAGGGCGGCCGGGTGACGGCGGCTACGGCGGATTCCGCCCGGGAGTACGGCAAGACGGAGACCTATTTCAGAACCGACTGCAAGCTGTTCAAGGGCCTGCCTGCCGAGAGCGTTACCTGGATGAGCCACGGCGACTATATGGAGAAGGTGCCGGAGGGCTTTGAACTGGTGGCCCATTCCGACGCCTGTCCCAATGTGGCCATCTGTGACGAGCGCCGGGGCTTTTATGGCGTCCAGTTCCACCCGGAGGTGAATCACACCGCCTACGGCACCGCCATGCTCCGCAACTTCCTCTATGAGGTCTGCGGCGCAAAGGGGCAGTGGACCATGGGGGATTATAAGGATGTTGCCATCCGTCAGATCCGGGAAAAGGTGGGGGACGGCAAGGTACTGCTGGCCCTCTCCGGCGGCGTGGATTCCTCCGTGGCGGCAGCGCTGATAGCGGAGGCCGTAGGCAATCAACTGACCTGCGTATTTGTGGACCACGGCCTCATGCGTCTCAACGAGGGAGACGAGGTAGAGGAGGCCTTCAGAAAGTGGGACATCAACTTCGTCCGGGTCAACGCGGAGGAGCTGTTTTTGAGCAAGCTGGCCGGCGTCAGCGAGCCGGAGCGCAAACGGAAGATCATCGGCGAGGAATTCATCCGGGTCTTTGAGGCGGAAGCCAAAAAAATCGGCCAGGTGGATTACTTGGCTCAGGGTACGATTTACCCGGATGTAATTGAGTCCGGTCTTGGAAAATCCGCTGTTATCAAGTCCCACCACAACGTAGGCGGACTTCCGGAACACGTAGATTTCAAGGAGATCATCGAGCCGCTGCGTATGCTGTTTAAAGATGAGGTACGCCGCGCCGGTCTGGAGCTTGGTATTCCGGAAAATCTGGTATACCGTCAGCCGTTCCCAGGTCCGGGACTTGGCGTTCGTATCATCGGTGAGGTAACCGCAGAGAAGGTACGCATCGTACAGGATGCAGACGCTATCTACCGCGAGGAGATCGCAAAAGCAGGTATCGACCGCACACTCGGTCAGTACTTCGCAGCCCTGACCAATATGCGTTCCGTAGGCTGCATGGGCGATGTCAGAACCTATGACTATGCCATCGCACTTCGTGCCGTCCTCACATCCGACTTCATGACCGCAGAATCCGCAGAACTTCCGTGGGAAGTACTTGGAAAAGTCACAAGCCGAATTGTCAATGAGGTAAAAGGTGTAAACCGCGTACTGTATGATTGTACGGGGAAACCGCCGGCTACGATTGAGTTTGAATAAATCGAGTTGCTTAAAAAAGCCAGTGTTTATGCGGGTTTCAGCGATTTCGATTAGTCTTTTGATAACAAATTGATAACAGTCATAGCAAGTGCCATTATTCTTGTTATCCAGTGGTTTATGGGTAACGGAACAATTAACAGGTGGCTTGCAGACTAAAGTTCGGAGCTTGGCTCTGAACAAATTCCATATTATAAACTAAGCCCTTAGCTGTGGTTAATAACCATAGTTAAGGGCTTTTTTGTCGTTGCCAAAGCATCTGTAGGGAGCTGCCAGTGGCAGGTCCTGTAGGTGCTTATTTATCTTTCAAGTGGTCTTTGAATGCTTCCACGAGAGCGTCACTTAATTCCTGTGATGGAACTTTTGCCCAACGCTGTGTGGTGTCGAACTCTGGATAATGGTAACGCCAGTTATCGTATTCTTCTCTGTTGATTTCTTCGGAAGATAGCTTGTCTGCCTGTTCTTTCCAAGCATACAGCATTTTGAGGAGTTCATATGCTTCTCTGCCTTTGTCCTTGTTGACCTTTAAGCATACCTCTCCGTCTGCTTCACTGACAGTAAGACCGTAAATATCTTCAAGGGTAAACAGAGTGTGCATAAGACCGATATAGCTGTCTATGTCAGGAACATCAAGAGCCTGTGGAGAAACATCAAGCACCTGTGCCAATGCATTTGTAAGGTCTGCTTTCGGTTTGCGTGTACCAGTTTCGTACTGTGCCAAACGCACATCAGCACTCTTTTCTGGAAAACCGATTGCTGTACCGAGATACTTTTGTGTCATACCACGCATTAGTCTGAAAAAATGTATTCTTTCGCTGATAGCCATAATGATACGCTCCTTTTATATTTAGTGAAATAAGTATAGCAGAAATGTTTAGTGGAAGTCAAGAAAAACCGAAACAAAAATGTTTAATATTTTCTTTGCAACCACTTGACAATAGCAAATATGTTTAGTAAAATAAATTACGAATTAAACAAATATGCTTAATGCGACAACTGAATGACCGTCCGAAAAGCCAAACCGCCAAGACCTCGTCGGAGCAAGTTCCGTATCGTTCGCTTGTGTGCAAGCACAAAAGCTCATTCGCTGCACTGCTCCTCCTCTTCCCCAAAAGTCTCCGACTTTTCGGGAACCCCTATACGAGCGAGCGCCTGATGTACTGCGGTGCATTGGGACAGCACAGCGCCTGCCGACAAGCAGGAGTGCCTGTTGGAACTTTAACACGGAGAAAGCGGCAAGCAAAAAATTATTTTAAGAAAGGAAGAAAAAGGATATGGAAAACAGATTTATCCGAGCCGAAGATGTGGCTCAGGAACTAAACGTATCAAAACCTTATGCATATAAACTCATCAGACAATTAAATGAGGAATTGAAAGCAAAGGGCTTTATTACGATTGCAGGGCGTGTAAATCGCCAGTATTTTTACGAAAGGCTCTACGGAGCAGGAAAGGGGGAAATGTAAATGCCGGTATTTAAGAATGAAGATAACGGTACTTGGTATGTGATGGCAAGGTATGTGAACTGGAAAGGGGAACGCAAGCAGAAATGCAAGCGTGGCTTTGCTACCAAACGAGAAGCACAGGAATGGGAAAGAATGTTCAAATTGCAGACTTCTTCAGACCTTGATATGAGTTTTGAAGCCTTTACGGAGCTTTATATCAATGATGTGAAGAACCGTTTGAAGGAAAACACGTGGCTTACCAAAGAGCATATCATACGCACAAAGATACTTCCGTATTTCGGGAAACTGAAAATCAGCGAGATTTCCACAAAGGAGATTATTACTTGGCAGAATGAAATGCTTGCCTATCGTGATGAGAAGAAAAAGCCTTATTCACAGACGTATCTGAAAACGCTGCACAATCAGTTGTCCGCCATTTTCAATCACGCTGTCCGCTACTATGAACTGCGTTCCAATCCTGCGGCAAAGGTGGGAAATATGGGACGTGAGGAACACAAGGAAATGCTGTTCTGGACAAAGGAAGAATACAAGAAATTCTCTTTTGAGATGATGGACAAGCCTGTTTCCTTTTATGCGTTTGAAATGCTTTACTGGTGCGGTATCCGAGAGGGCGAGCTGTTAGCTTTGACTCCGGCAGATTTCAACTTTGATAAGGAAACAGTCACAATCAATAAATCCTATCAGCGTTTGAAAGGGCAGGATGTGATTACTTCTCCGAAAACGAAAAAGAGCAACCGCACGATTAAAATGCCGAAGTTTCTGTGTGAGGAAATGAAAGAATATCTCGGTATGCTTTACGGATTGAAGAAGAAAGACCGTATCTTTACGGTGACGAAAAGCTATCTTCATCACGAGATGGACAGAGGGGCAAAGGCGGCAGGCGTGAAGCGTATCCGCATTCACGATCTCCGTCACAGCCACATTTCACTCTTGATTGATATGGGCTTTTCTGCGGTGGCGATTGCTGACCGAGTTGGTCACGAAAGTATTGATATTACTTATCAGTACGCACACCTCTTTCCGTCAAAGCAGATTGAGATGGCAGAAAAATTAGATGATTTAGGGAAAGGAGATTTTGAAAATGTCAGCTAAGAACAGAGATAACAAAAATCGTTGGAGGAATATCACAGTAGGGTTTCGAGTATCGCCCGAAGAAAACGAACTCATTAACAGAGCTGTAGCTCTATCAGGATTGCCAAAACAGGAGTATTGTTACCGCCGTTGCTTAAATCAGGATGTGGTGGTACAGGGCAATCCGAGAGTGTATAAGGCGTTGAAAACGGAATTTGCCACAGTCCTTGCGGAACTGAAAAGGATTGAAGCAGGAAAAGGTGTGGATGATGAACTGCTGAGTGTAATAGAACTGATTTCCATTATTCTCGGCGGTTTGAAAGGAGAGGATGCGAATGGAGAATAAAAAAGAAATGACTATTCCAAATGTATCTGCGGCAACAGATGCGGAACAGTCACTTTCCAAATGTACTGACAATAGTATAGTCAATCAGGATACGGATTTCAAGGGGTACGAGCAATCTTTTGAAGAAATGCAAAGGGAAATACTCAGACAGTTAGACCCTTCCTATCTGAAAACAGTATCAATGACAACGCTGTATGATACGGTGTTTGAGGTTCAGACACCACTTATCGACGGTCTGCTCCAAAGGGGAACTTACCTTTTCGTAGGTTCCCCGAAAGTGGGAAAGAGCTTTATGATGGCACAGCTTGCCTATCATATCAGCACAGGCACACCGCTTTGGGAGTATAAGGTGCGTAAGGCAACGGTGCTTTATTTTGCCCTTGAAGATGATTACCCACGTTTGCAGAAGCGATTGTTTCAGATGTTCGGTGCAAAGGAGACAGGCAATCTGTATTTCGCAACGGAATGTAAAACGGTCAATGGCGGACTGGAAGAACAGATAAGAGGGTTTATGAGGGAACACCCAGACACAGGCTTGATTATCATAGACACCTTAAAGCGTGTGCGTGAAGCAGGCGGAGCAGATTACAGCTACGCAAGTGATTATGATGTTGTGGCAAGGCTGAAAGCGTTGGCAGACAGTTACAAGGTTTCAATGCTTATTGTTCATCATACACGCAAACAAAAATCGGAAGATATATTCGATATGATTTCAGGCACGAATGGTCTGATGGGTGCGGCAGACGGTGCATTTGTTCTCAGTAAGGACAAGCGTACTTCCAACAATGCCACACTTGATGTTGCTGGCAGAGACCAGCAGGATATGAAAATCCATCTTGTAAGGGACAGCGAGCGATTGGTGTGGAACTTTGCAAAATCGGAAACGGAGATGTGGAAAGAACCGCCCGAACCTCTGCTTGAGAAGATAGCGGATACGCTCTTTTCGGAAAGTGACAGATGGGAAGGAACTGCTTCGGAACTTTGCGAAAGGCTTGCGGTGGATATAAAGCCGAATGTACTTTCTTTAAGGCTCAGTATCAACGCAAGCAGGCTGTTTCGTGATTACGGTATCCGTTATCAGAACAGCCGCACACACGACGGAAGAAAGGTTTCACTTTGGAAAGAAACCGAGCAGACGGCGTGACAAACGGTGTCAAAGGTGTCAATGTTTTTGAGAGCAGCACGCTGTGAAAAACATTGTCACCATCGTCACACTTTGACACCGGATAAAGTTTAGGGGAGTGTGCAGAGAGTGCCTTTTCAAAGGCGGCTCTTTGGTCTCGCCTGCTGGCTCGGTCGGTTCGCAGGCGTGTGTGCCACCGGCACACGCTCACCCCTCGGAGAGCCTTCGGAGAACGCAAAACCTGTTTACAGGTCGCATTTTTGATGGGTGTACCCGTCAAAAGTGCTTTTGCGTTACTTTTGACAAAAGTAACAAAACCTGAGAATGTTGAAATTTACAGATGGGAGATGAAAAAATGCAGAGAACGATAAGTGCAATGGTCGGTAAAGGCTCGGTCAATCACAATAGCCGAAAGTTCCGAGCAGAAAATGTAGACGGAACTCGTACTCATCTCAATATCGACTACTGCAATGAAAATATAAAGACAGTTTATCACGAATTGTTTGATGAAGCATTGGAAAGATACAATGCCAAGCAGATAAGGTCAGACCGAAAGATAAAAGATTATTATGAAAAAATCCGAAGTTCCAAGCAGGAAAAACCGTTCCACGAAATCATTTTACAGGTGGGCGGTAAGGGAAATATGAACGCCGATACGGAAAACGGAGAACTGGCAAAGCAGATTTTAGATGAATACTATCAGGGTTTTCAGGAGCGAAATCCACAGCTTCGGGTGTTCTCGGCTCATCTGCATATGGATGAAGCTACACCACATCTGCACATAGATTTTGTACCTTTTACCACAGGCAGCAAGCGTGGACTTGATACAAGAGTGTCACTAAAGCAGGCTCTTGCAACGCAAGGTTTTAAGGGCGGCAGTCGTGGCGATACGGAGTGGTCGCAATGGATACAGTCCGAAAAAGAACAGCTTGCGGCGGTGATGGAACGTTATGGGATTGAGTGGGAACATTTAGGCACACACGAAAAACATCTTTCTGTTTTGGATTATAAAAAGCAGGAAAGAGAAAAAGAAGTGGCGGCATTAGGTGCGAAAATCGAGCAGAAACAGATTGAATTTGATGTGTTGTCGGAACGAGTATTGAACTATGATAAGGCAAAAGACGAGCTGTCAAATCTTGAAATAGAGCTTGATACTGCACCGAAATATCAGTTGCCAGAACCAGAGAAATTTATGACTGCAAAGGCATATAAAACCAAAATGGCAGAGCCGGTTGTAAGGAAATTGAAGCAACTTGTCAAAACGGTGCTTGCCCGCTGCTTTGAGGGGTGGGACAACTATCATAGGCTGAATACAGCGAATGCACAGTTATACCGCACCAATCAGCGTTTGGAGAAAGTCAATGAAAGATTGACCGAAGAAAACAAAATCCTAAAAGCAGAAAATAAAGATTACAGCCTGCTCCGTAAGGTTTTTGGTCGCAAACAGATAGATGATTTGTTGGAGCAGGCAAGAACAGTTAAAGGTCGCAAGCGTGATAATACACGATCACGATAGACAAAAATCACAGGAGGAAAAGGAAAATGACAAAGACAATTTTTGAAGAAATGGGCGGAACTTATAGACAGGTGGGTGATTATTTATTGCCGAACATCACAGTACCAGCCGAAGAAGAAATAGAGCCGATTGGTTTATGGGGGAAACGACATGCAAGGCATTTAAAGGAACACTATAAAGTGTTATATATGAACCTGCTGACAAGCGGAAAGCTGCATAGTTATCTTGCAGAAGTCGATAAGCAAGCAGAGGATATGTTTCTTCGACTGGTAAAGGAATATGCCGACAGACAAGATGTGACGGAACAATTAAAGAAAGATAATCCCTACGAATGGATTGGAAGAATGAATAATATTCAGGCTTGTGTGAGGGAAGTTGTAGGAACGGAGTTGATTTACACATAAGCGTTTTACGGTATGGTGCTCCTGCGTTTGCTGGAGTGCTGTGGTTGTGGTTGTAAAGAGGTTGTGAAAGATTGAATTTCGTAATGGTTGGATGTATAATTAGGAAGTGAAAATTTTAATTTGCACTTCCATAAGGTGAAATGTATTGACACAAAAAATACAGTATGATAGTATTGCCATTAGAAGAAAGAAAGGCACATTTTGTGTAAGGTGAGGAAATGATTAATAGATAATTTGATTTAAGTAAGACACATATAGTTATTGAGCCTGTAGAGAATAGGTTTGTTTTGTGTACGCTTAAGTTGGATTATCGCAAGAGGCATTTCCTTTGTTTTCCTTTTGGAAAAGAAATAAGGGTCTATTTAGCGAGTCTATTTTTGCGTATGCAAAAAAGACTCGTTTTTGTGTGTTCAAAATAATAATTGGCTCAGACTTCGAAAAGGAGAAACTTTAATGTTGCAGATAAAAAAATTAAATTTAACACATAAAAAAGACCTGAGAATAATTCTTAATGATTTCAACCTTGTGCTAAATGATGGAGATAAGGCAGTTATTATTGGAGAAGAGGGAAATGGGAAATCGACATTAATGAAGTGGATATACAATCCGTCGCTTGTAGAAAACTATATAGAAGCAGATGGGGAAAGGATAATGGGACACGAACGTCTTGGTTATCTTCCGCAGGAGATGCTCGATGAAGATAAGGAAAAAACAATATACGAATATTTTTCTGAAGAGGAAATATTCTGGGAGAAAACGCCTAAAGAATTGTCTGTTATTGCGGGAAAATTTGGAATGAAAAATGATTTTTTCTACAGTAACCAGACAATGGGTAGTCTTTCAGGAGGCGAAAAAGTCAAGACACAACTTATGAGGCTTTTCATTCGCGATGTTTCTGTGCTGTTGTTGGACGAACCTTCCAATGACATCGACATTGCGACGCTTACATTACTGGAAAAAATCATAAATGACTGGAAGCACATTGTGCTTTTTATTTCACACGATGAAACGCTGATAGAGCGTACTGCCAACATGGTGATACATATCGAGCAGATTATACGAAAAACAAAGGCGAGATATACCGTGGCAAAGCTTCCCTATAGACGCTATGTGGAAGAACGGCTTCATAAATTTGAAATCCAAAAACAGCGGGCACTGAGTGACCGTAGGGAGAAAAAGATTCGCGATGAAAAATATCAAAGAGTTATGCAGAGTGTACAAGGTGCATTAAGAAGTTGTACCAGACAAGCACCGTCTGTTGCCAAAAACTTAAAGGACAAAATGCATACGGTTAAGGCAATGGAACGAAGATTTGAAAAAGAAGATGAAAATATGACTCAGATGCCGGAACAGGAAGAAGCAATCTTTGTCAAATTAGGGGATGAAAACTCACACATTCCCGCAGGAAAAACGGTCATAGAATATGAACTTTCAAAGCTTGTGACTCCGGATGGCAAAAGAATTTTAGCAGAAGGAATTCATTTAAAAATAAAAGGTTCAGAAAAAATCTGTATGATAGGAGCCAACGGGGCAGGAAAAACGACTCTTCTAAAAAAGATAGCGGAAGAACTCCTAAATCGGAATGACATTAAAGCAGAATATATGCCTCAAACTTATGAAGACCTGCTGGATTTGGATGTTACACCGGTTGATTACCTTGATAAAACAGGAGATAAAGAAGAGCGTACAAGAATTAGAACATACCTTGGTTCACTTAAATACACACCAGATGAAATGGAGCATCCGATTCGGGAGTTATCAGGCGGACAAAAGGCGAAAGTGCTTCTCTTGAGGATGAGCTTAAGTGGTGCAAATGTTCTTATTCTGGATGAACCGACAAGAAATTTTTCACCATTGTCCGGTCCGGTAATAAGAAAAATGCTCCGAGAATTTCCGGGGGCTGTCATTAGCATTTCTCACGATAGAAAGTATATTGAAGAGGTGTGCGATAAAATATATCAGCTAAATCCTAATGGATTACAGCTAATTGGTGATTGATAACAAAAAGGATGAAAGACTGACAAATTTCAGGCTTTTAGTGAGTTGGAAAGCATACAAAGATTTGAATTTGGAGGATAGATTATGGTACGTACAGAAGATGCATGTGAAATTATAAAATATGCTTTGCAAAACGAAATTAAAGTATATTTAGATGGCGGATGGGGTGTTGATGCACTTCTTAAAAGAGAATCAAGAATACACAATGATATTGATTTGTTTGTTGAACTGAAACATTATCATGATTATATTTATGTGATTAAGCAGCATGGGTTTGAGGAAGTAAATACTGATTATACAACGGATGGTCATACTGTCTGGAAAGATGATAAACAAAGAATCATTGATTTACATTGTTTTGAATTTACAGATGACGGAATTGTTTATGAGGGAGATATATTTCCATCAAAAACTTTTTCCGGTATTGGAAAAGTTGGAGATATAACTGTTTCTTGTATTGAACCATTGAGTCAGGTAATGCTTCATTTGGGATATGAACACGATAAAAATGATGTGCATGATGTGATGCTGTTGTGTGAAACATTTCAAATAGCAATACCAGATGAATATAAGGAAAAGTAAAATTTCAGTTTTGTGTTGAATCTCTAAGCAAAATAGCTTATAATTTGACATGCTACATATAGTTATTATCCACAGTTATCGAGTAGGTGTTATCAATGCCGATAACAAAATGATAACATTAGCTCGTATAGGCAGGATAATATGGATATATCAAATAATCAAAAGAACGAGAAACATTACAGAGAATAATTCCTAAACAAAAAGCGTTAGTCTTTGTAGAGTTTGAATAAGAGCCACAAGTCTTGGAATCCGCTAAACAAGCGGGTTCCGAGACTTTTTCTTTTGCTCTGCTACTAATTTGCTACTAATAGCAACTACTCTTTATTATATCGTTTTCAGTTGGTTGTCATTAACTTTAATAGCAAGAAAACCTGATGACTGTTGGATTTCTTTTAAATGATCTTTCTTTGTGGCATCTGTATGATTTTCCCTGATGCGGTATTTGATGGTACTAACGCAGGTCCAAACTGAGGTCGGATTGTTACATCTGAGCCGTTGCTCTGAGTCTGCGGCACTTCACATGTGATACCTGCGGCTTCAAGCAGAGGGTTATCAGATGGTGGTTCAGGTGTTGGCGAATCTGTCGCCTGCAATGATTCCAGACTATGCACAAGCTCCTGCTGTTTATGTGGAAACAGATGGGAGTATGTGTTAAGTGTTGTGGATACCTTTTCATGTCCGAGCCTGTCTGCTAACATCAAGGCATCATAGCCCTGATTAATAAGTAAGCTGGCGTGACTGTGTCTGAGGTTGTGTACTCTGATCTGCTCAACACAAGCTCTGCATCTGCCAAAACCTTTATCTCGTTTATGAGACCAGACTTCGTAAAAGAGAAGATTCTTTTGTACAACTTGCTAATTCTAAGGATTGCCAGCATTTTGAAAATAATGCTGGTAATCGATAATCCCTACGGAAGCAGATGACCTGCCGCCAGGTACAGCTCATACCATTCCTCACGAGTCAGAGTAATATCGCACGCCGCGATAATTTCTTTCAGGCGGCTTTCACTTGCAGTGCCGGTAACAATCTGCATATTTGCCGGATGACGTAAAATCCACGCAGCCGCAATAGTAGTATCGCTGACATTATATTTTTCGGCAATCACATGAAGTTTTTTATTCAGTTCAGGGTATTCGTCGCTTCCGAGAAAGCAGCCTTTCCATGCCGGCATCTGAAACGGAGACCATGCCTGGAGAGTGATATTGTGGAGGCGGCAGTAGTCGAGCAGACTTCCATCGTGATCGATTGAACCTGG
>OLSD01002835.1_pt1 | contig 11670 bp, 20 predicted proteins | sample 1672211 | NCBI WGS metagenome assembly OLSD01 (sample SAMEA3136659, study PRJEB25190) | human gut metagenome
GTTTCAGATCGTCAAGTTTTTCTTTTGTCTTTTGATACGTGTATTGATCAGCTAATAAAGATGACAACTCTGCCGTTGAAACGATCATGATAGACTTGTCAGATTCTTCGCGTATTTTTGTTAGCATTGCGATCGCCAAACTTGTCTTTCCTGTTCCTGATTTGCCATACATGGTCACGTTGAAACTGTCAGTAAGCAGTTCTGTAGCTAACGTGTATGCTTGCTTTGCTATAGCATGTGCCGCCTGAGGGTTGCTTTGTCTATTCACATCCCAATCCGAAAACTTGAACTTGATTTCTTCACCGCCAGACCAAATAGAATTGCGATAGCAAAATTCTGCTCTCATTCGTCGCTTGTCTTTCTCCCATTTTTTATTCAATGCAAGCTCGCTGTTTTTATGGAATTCTGCAAATTCTTCTCGCGATAAATTCAGTAGTCGTTTTCCATCTTCGGTTTTCATACGTTCGATCAGTTCAGAGATATTGGATCCGGGAATGTTACGCTTAGCAAATTCTTCTACATCGCTCATTCATACCACTCCACTTCGTTTGATCTGTTTGTGTAGCTGTTGTTGTAGTTCCTGCTGTTTTGCCGGTGTTGCTTCTTAGCTTCAAACTGCCTATCTTCGCCTTCGATCGCTTCAACAGTCCAAATCTTGTTTCTCAGATATCCCTTCAAAATACCTACCGAATATTTAGCTGGCGCTTTAGCTCGATAAATTGCAGCTTTCTCAATGACATTGTTAAATACTGCGAGGATATCTTTTTTTGGAACACCTTCCTCATACCAGTCTCTATATTCGTCCATGAGCTGTGATCGCTCTGTTTGTGTTGACTGACCAAAATTAAGTTCATAATTCTCGATGATAGGCTGTATGTTTCTATGACATTCCATTTGAGCATCAAGATCAGCTTGCAAGCTATCATCATCATCTATAGTTTCTTTGTACTTTAAGTTCTTAGTACTATTAGTTCTTAGTAGTGGGCGATTATCCGCTTGCGGTTTTTCCGCATTCGGTTTATCCGCTTGCGGTTTTTCTACATGCGGTGAAAATACTGGTTCATCAAGTACTTCCCAATCTACTGCTCCAAATTTCCCGCTTTTATCGCGATTTTGGATACGTCTCATGTACCCCAATTTCTCTAACTCTTCTATCCCAGATCTGATAGCACTTTCACCTTCTTTAGAACTATGCTTTGCTAGTTCGCTTACATAGAACTTCCAATCGTCTGGCATAGATAGCATATATTGAAGCAGTCCACGAGCCTTGAACGAAAGTCTCGAGTCTCTTATCAGATCGTTATTCAAGACTGTAAAGTTTTTAGTACGCTTAGTTCTGATGATTGCCATTGACTTGTTCCTCTCTTGTTTTATCGGGCCTCTCACCCGTCTAGCATTAACGTTTACTGACGCTCGTTGGTTTCATTCGATCACCTTAGTAGATCTCGATATCACTGGCGTGGATCGGTAGTTCGATCTTTTTAGTAAGTCTGCAGTATTCGCAGTGATTACAGCGTGTCGGTGCTTCTTCACCGCTCATCACCCTTTGGATATGCTCTTGATTTTCTTCGATCATTCGCATTGCGTCTTGCATGTACAACAAGTCTTCTTCACCGTTGAAGTCGATTGCTTCTTTATCTGGTGGCGTCTGCTTGCTGACTGCGAATATGAACGGCTGACAGCTCACACCGAATGTTTGTTTGATGAGTTCGATATACACCGCCATCTGCATGAAATACCCACGATCAGCGATAAAGTTGTCGTACTTGTTATAAGCGCTTGACCAATGCTTTTTATGAATGTCATCTACTGTTTTAAGATCACAGAAATACAACTGATCTAGGTTCAAGCTATCGATCTTGCCTTTCCATTTGTAGCCGTAAATGTCACCAGTCACGATCACTTCTTTTTGTCCCGGTTCATATAATGCTTTGAAGACTGTTTCATTTTCCAAGGTTTTGATCATTGCGTCAGCCGTTTTGAACTCGGATCTAAGATGTCCGTAAGGCTCTTTTTTGTTCGGCTTGGTCATCAATGAACTTCCTTTATTCTCGATAAATTTATGATGAGCTTCTTCGCTTTCAAAATAGCTATGCACATAATTACCTACCAAAAGTGGTGTTACATCATCTTGTTGCCACTCGTCTTTCAACTTAGCAAGTGCAGCTGCTTCGCACTTCATGAAGTCTTTGAATAGCGATACGCTCATATAGTGCCAGCTCGTGTCTTTGGCGTAGTAGTTTTCTTCTGTCAGTTCGATCGGTTTACTCTTCATTTGTTGGCTCACCCCAATGATCAAATAATGCTGTTTGGTTTTCATCTGGCTCTTCGTTGTTCACTTCATCAATAACTTTGGCTAAATCATCTACTTTTTCATCTGACGCTTTTTCTTCTTTCGCCACCGCTGTTTCTTTAACTTCGACCGCTTCTACTTGCTTTGGTTCTTCTTTTTTGGTAGCTGTCGCTTTGTGTGTCATCTTTTCCTTTGGCTTTGGTGTAATTACCTTAGGCTCTTCTTTCTGCTCTTGTGGCGCTTTTTGTGGCTGTTCTAGTGCTTGTGTAAATAAGTTTTTAGCTTGCTCATCCTTTGGCGTCACATCTTTGCGCTCATTGCGATCGTCATCGTACTCGTTTTCTGTCGTTTGATTGATCGCACCACTCAACAGATCGCTATCATCTGACGTGTTGATGAACATCTTAGCTGCACGATTCAATACAGTACGCTTAGCCATTTCTTGACTAAAGTTTTGTTGTACTGCGTTAGCTTTGTTGCGTGATTGACGCCAACTTTGATCGATTTCTTTTTTTGTCATGATCGTAAATGATACTGTACCATCAGTCTTTTTGATCATCGCAAATGCTCCGATCAGCGGCTTATCCTGATTTTCAAATTTAGGCTCGAATTTTTTAACGATTGTCTCCATCTCATCATTTGATCCAATCTCAAAGACGTCACCTTCATGGATAACTTCTGCGCTGATCTTTTCGACATCTTCAAGTCGTTTGAGCGCTGCTACTGTTCCGAAATACGAACGTTGCATTTGTAGCTCTTTGCCATAAGCGATGAAGTAGCATTGCGTTTTAGCTGGACTCAAACCTTGCGTGATCATATTCAATAAAGAATTAGCGATCGAAGCTTGTGTGCAGTTCTCGATACCACGCACCTTGTCTAATTCAAAGAATGCTGATTTCAAAGCGTTTTGGTAGTTGTAATTTTTCGGTAATGCAAGACCTTCCTGTTCCATTACCGCTACCCGACGTCCCACTTTTTCTGTTAACTCTTTTTGCATTTCTACTAATTGATTATCCATCTGTTTCTTCCTCCATTTTTACTGTAAATGTACCTAGATCACCTAATTCAAACTCACCTTGCAAATAGTCAAGCGTGTCTTCTGGTGTCTGATTTTCTAGCTTGCTTCCATCTGGAAAGGTGATACTACATACCACCTTTGGTTCTGGTCGATAGCAACTGTTTGGATCGTTGTGCGTTTTGATCTCGTCGATTTGATCTGGTGTCATGATAGATTCCCTCCTTCGTTTAGGTATTTTTTGACGGCTTCTTTAGTGCCCTTAGGCGCCTCGTCTAATGCAGCTACAATCAATCCTGCAGTGATAAATGCGTCTTTAGGTACACTTCCATTTGCTTCAACGCCATCTGTTACGATGATAATTGCGGCCTCGGCACCAGCCATCGCCAATGCCATTTCACTAGCTTTAATACCTAGTTCTAAGTTATTGTCCATTTCTTATATCTCCTTCGTGTGTTAAAATATACGTATCATTTATTTTGATGTTGACCGCACCCCAATGCGGTCATTTTTTATGGCTTGAAAAACCAGTCAAGTCCTTTTGTCCACGCTTCATCTCGCACACCAGCGACCACCAGCGTGATAAGCGCTAGAACACCAGCCCAGCCAACCACCCATTCTTCGTGTGGCAAGAAACCCGCCAGCATGACGCCAGCTAAGACCGCTAAGATGTAGCTACTGTTGATCTTCATTTTCATTTCCTTCTTTCTGCTATAATTTAGTCATCTCCTGTGAAAGGAGGTGAAATATATGGCTACTAATCCACCTAAAAACAACGCTCGCAAAGGTGCTGTTCGTGGGCGCTCTCAAACTTTCAACCCTAAAACTAAACGCTATGTTAAACGTGATACATCAACCGGCAAGTTTATGGACGTTAAACAAGATGGCACTAAGTTTAAAGGTGTAAGAACAGAGCGTTAGCCTTGTTCTGCGACTTGTTCTAGCAACCTAGGCAAGTCGTTTTCTTTTATCACTTGATGTAGTACAACGCTCAAGCGCTCTACTAGTTCTTCGTATTCGTCTCCACGGTAACCCGCTTCAAAGATCGTTGCGTGCATTAATTCATGGACAAAGGTCTGCTCTGTGCGTTCTCTTGACAACCCTTTACGGATTTCAATATGTGCATCGTGATATACACACGATCCATACGTATTTGGATCGTTATCCACTAGCTCTTTAATTTGTACGTTATATTCGATACCTGCGACTTTTACGTTTTGCATATGCTTATCTCCATTTCCCTTTCAACAATTCGCAGCACCCATCTATCAAGATCAGCACTGCGATCAACACCAACAACTTGATCTGTGTCACCGCCTTTCAAAGTAACCATTTTTCATCATTCAATCCTTTTAAATAATTGCCGGGATCACTTTTGTTACGTTTGAATTTGTTATCATCTTTCCAGCGTAAGTAGGCTAAGAATAGACGCTTATGAATGTATGTCACATTTGTTGTTGGTCTCAAGATCCCTTGGGAAAATTCTGGATATTCGTCCATCTCATTGATATAAACTGTCAATGTTGATGGCTTTAAGCCTACGAATTTCTTTTGTAACTCATCCCGGCGATACCACTCTTCAACAGGATCTTTTTCAACTGCATACGCTAATTGTTCGATCGTTGGTTGTAACATTTAAATCACTCTCCTAAAAAAGTCTTTCTTGTCCTTTAGCTTCATCACCGATTTTTTCGATAATCATCAACGTTGCGCTTGAGGGTACCCAATCCATCAAATAGCGATCAACTGTATCAAAATCTTTCTTACGAAGCTGTGATCTAGTTTTTACTCCTGTAACTTCTTTAACGCCTCGATTAATGTCTTTGTATAGTTGTGCGCGTTGCTTATTATTTAAATTCAAGTGATGCGCTGTAATATAGTTTTGAACTTCTGAACTGATACGCTTGCTCAAGTAGTTGTATTCGCCGGGATCAATCGAAGCGTTTTGCTCTAAGTCATCCATTCGAGTCGTTAGCTTTTCGACCTTATCAGCTGTTTCCAGTGTTGAAGCAACTGCCAGCTTAAGCATCTCTGTTGGTGATTGCGGTAAACGTTGCTGTGTTTTTGGATTAAAATAGTTTTCTTCGAGTTCGTCATATACATCCCAAGCTCTATCTGTTCCGAGCATTTTTGCATGTCGACTTGCTCCGCGTTTTGTCCAAAGATAAAGCTGACTTGCAAACTTGTTAATAGGTAATTCGAAATTTTCGAATTGGCTCTTGAATTCTTTGAGCTGTGCGCCTTTCAACAAATAGTAGTGCTTTTTCTCTTCAAATTTTTCTTCGTTATTTTTAAAATTTTGAGCAATTGACTGTGTAGTTGTTCCATAGAATTCAGCAAGTTGCTCTGTTGTTAAAATAACTTGATCATCGTATTTAACTTGTTCTAAACTGTACATTTCCGTTCTCCTTTGTATTCGATTTTCGCAAAACTAAAAGTAAATTTTTTCCATAGGTATCTTTAAAATTTTTGCTAAAATCGGTAATTCTTCAATCTGGAATTTATATACTCCGTTTTCACGCCGAGCATATTTTTCTGCGAAAGCTAGATTCAACTCTTTTGCCATCATGGCTTGAGTAAGTCCCAGCTCTGTTCTTCGCTGCTTAATTAATTTCAAATTAACTTCAGGCATTTCGTACCTTCCTCTCTTTATCGATTTGCGATTTTCGCTCATCTACGTTTATTATATTATCATGCGTTTTTCGCAAAGTAAAGTATTTTTTTGCACTTTTCGCATTTTATTTATCTTTTTTTCGCAAAATATGTTATTGTTATTGCGTAAAGCACAATGCGAAATGCGCAATAACAATATTTAAGAGGTGAACTGACATGAAGCAAGAAACATCATCTGACGACAGATTAAGGAACAACATCATCAACTTGAGAGAATCTAGAAATTTGTCACAAAGCGAGCTTGCTAAACTTATGGGAATACACAATTCATACATTAGTAAAATCGAAAGTGGTACTAGAAAAGTTTCTACATCCGAATTAAATAAACTTGCAGAAATTTTCGATGTTTCTACTGACTACTTATTAGGTAGAAAAGAAAATGAAAGTTCCACCGAAAACCAAGAAAACAAAGACTTGAAGAAGTTCCTTGAAGATAATCTTGATAACGGGATGACATTCGGTGATGGCGAAGTCACTGAAGAAGATCGAGAAAAACTTGAAATAGCACTGACACAAATTTTCTATAGATACCACGATGAATTTAAGAAAAGAAAAGAAGAAAAAGGTGGATTTAAATTTTAACGGGGTGTTGTTATGTTGAAATACGGGAAAATTTTAAAAAGGATTTACGATCAAACTAATACATATGATCCATTTGAAATAGCAAGGCATTTTGATACGCCTGTCGAGTATACAGATATAACTAATCCACCGGCAAAAACAGTTTACCTAGAAGACCAGCCTATAATACTGCTTTCAAATAAATTACGAGAAAGCAATGCCAGATACTATATCTGTGGACATGAATTGGGTCATATTTTCAAACATACTGGTATCGCCTGTTCATATGATAGTAATCTTCATTTTCGGACAGGTATGGAACGTGAAGCTGATCAGTTTAGCTTCGAGCTTTGCAACGCTTTTTACAATGAAGAAAATGGTTACTACCCTAACGAGATCAAACAGCTAAATTACTCGTATGGTGTGCCTGAAAATTTTCATTTGAGTGAGATGCTGGTGTAAATTCGCTCTAAACGTTGAACGACAATAAAAGTTGATATAAATAAAGGAGAGATAATTATGTGCGAAAAAAAAGATGGGAAAGTTGTTAGTTTCATCAACATGAAAGGCGGCGTTGGGAAAACAACCCTATGTCGTGAAATCGGCTATACCTTAAACAAAAAATTTAAAAAGTCTATTTTGTTTATTGATATAGATCCACAAGCTAATTTAACTCAATCATTATTTGAGAAATATAACCTCCTTCCTTCCGATTTATATAATGACCTACCTACAGAAGAGCAAAAAAAAATTAAAATTTGCGATGTATCTATCGGAAAGCTCTTTGATGACAGCAAACATTTCCCGGAAATCTCTGATATAGTTGTAGATTTAGATGAAGGTACAGCAAACGATAATAAGCTCTCGCTTATTCCTGGAGACTTGGAGACTGTTTTTTTAGAAAGATCAAACAGTGGAGCAAAAGCCGAAAGTGCTCTTGACAAATTTATTGTAAAAAAAGGCATTTGTGACAAATATGACTACATTTTTATTGATTGCCCTCCTACTTATTCTTTCTATACAACGACTGCCTTTAATGCAAGCGACTATTACCTTGTTCCTGTAGGAATCGATCCATATTCCGTATTAGGTATAGACTTATTAGAACAAGTTGTGGAACAAATAAAAGAGAATGATTTTCGTAGATTTGATTCTAAAACATTACAAAATATGGGAATAATTTTTAATCCTATTAATTACATTAGTAATTCTACCGGCAGTGCTTTATTTAATAATCAAAAGAATTCTATTAAAAATTCAAAAAAATTGAAACGATATGATTTCTATTATTTTGATAACCATTTCGAATTTAACTCAAAATACAAAAAAGATTTAGATTACTTTTCTATTGACAAGAATAATCGAAAATCAAATACTAATATTATTAGCATTACGCAAGAATTTATGGATAGAATAGAATTCCTGAATTCAAATAAAGATGTGGAAGGTGATAGTAATGAATGAATTTAATCGCACATTGGTTCTTCTTCAAGGAGACCTTGAACAACTTGATATGCGTACTCATCCAGAAAGACTTCGATACAAATTGTATCCTATATACATTAACCTACTGTTGAACAAAAACTTCTTTAAAAATAACATTGATATTAAGCCTTTGTGCAATGATTTATCACTAGCCTTCAAGGATTATGTTTATAGAAGTCGCACATTGCTTGTGGCACGGATAATTAGGTCTATAGAGTTAGCTGATCAGAAAGATTTACTAACATATGTTAAAGTAGCTAAAAAATATATTTATGCATATACCGACAAAGTAGAAAACACTGACAAAAATACGAATAACGACTCTAACTTTATAGATAAATTTGGGAGGAAAGATGGTTAATAAAAGTTATTTCGAGGACTATATGTCATTTGTAAAGAAGACCTATCCTAGATTTTATGAGGAATGTTATCAAATATACTCAGAAAAGGATAGAAAATATTTCAAAGAAACTGTCGATGATATTTATAAATTATTTCTTCATATCTCTATCTTAAAGGATATTTCTTCAAAAGATACTTATTTTTTAGAAGAAACTGAAAAAATTATCTACAGTATATTACTACTAATCCCTACAAATGATTTATATTCCATCAATACTTTCTTTCGAGCTCTTTCTGAATCTATGCTTCGTTTGATTTTGTTAAACAATAGGAATAACACCAATTTGTCACGGGATAACATAGCTAATATGTCATTCAAAAATATAAAGAAAAGAATCCTTATGAATAGTTTTCTTTTTTCCAGAAAAAAGAAATTCGAGTACCTTTATAACCTCTTTTCTACATCATCAAGATCATTACATAGTCCTGGAAATAGCATAATTGGTCACTTATTTCTGGATGAACAATTTGAAGAAAAATATAATCTAAAACAATTGCATAGTAAATTTCAGCAAATTAATAAGATATTTTTAGAAGTTATCATTCCAGATATATTCGAATTAACGAAAGAAGACATAAGCTTGAGTAATTCTATAAAAATACGAAAATCACTATCCCCCAAAGAATTTAGCATTTATATTAACTATTTCAAAAAAAGTTAATATTATCCAATTTTTTCACCTTAAATTAGCCATTCTTACACATAAAACACACTTAACCAATTACTGATGTCATAAAAAGCTGAAATATAAATGGAGGTGATATCAATGAACAAGAGACAAATTACATCTGCCCTCTTGTGTTTGGGTCTATTATTGGTTGCTGGTTGCTCTGATCAATCAAGTAATAAATATGATGCAAGTAGCAGTAGCAAGGCTAAATCAGAACGTCTTGTCAAAGAATCATCGAAGAAAAAAGCGTCTGAAAGCGAGCAACAAAAACGAGACAGCCAATCCCAAGCTGACAGTGCGTCTATTGAACAAAATGAGATCGATGCTGATAATGCTTTTGCTGAACTTGAAGCTGCAACACAAGAAAGTTCATCAGCCACTGAAGATCACACTACTTCAAATAGTGAACAACAACATCAGGCAGGCTCTCAACCATCGAATGGTGAATTACCACCGTTTGACGGTACGTTAACAGATTTTCTTAATAAATACGGAATGACCCCTGCTGCATACAAAGTTCAACATTTTGGTATGACTCCGATGGAAGCTCTGCAATCTACTCCAGATATTTTAGAAATTTCCGGAGAGATTCAAACTGAAGGCGGATATTAATCAATGATTGTGAGGTTTTAAAATTGAATGATCAAAATAGTAATGAACCAAAATTTTGGAAAGGTGATTCAGTAAAAGGTTTTGTTTATGGCGCTTTTGCAGGTTTAATAACTGGTATTTTTAACATCAGTTTATGGAACATTCCACATTTAGGGCTTATCATTTTCGTTGCAATTTGGCTGCTTATCGGCACTAATCCTACTTTCAAAGATAAGCGATCACCAGAAGAAATCAAACGCGACCACGAACAGCACCTTGAAAATATGAAGGAAGAAAAAATTGCAAAGGCAAATGCTAAAGCTATCAAAAAGCAAGCTGCTACTGAGAAACTAGATATGCAACTCAAGAAAAATGAGCTCAAGTTACAAAAACAACAGCTTAAAAATAGCACTAAAATCAAATGCTCAAAATGTAAAAGCACCAATGTTCAACCCCTTGGCGTACATAAAAAAGGCTTCTCTGTCGGTAAAGCAGTAGGCGGTGCTGTTTTGATCGGCGGTTTGGGGACCATAGCTGGATTTGCAGGTAAACGAACGAAGAAAACTGATTTTGTTTGTTTGAAATGTGGTAAACAATTTAAAAAATAGCAATTATTCTTGACCCGTCAATTCGACGGGTTTTAAAAAGCAGCTAAAAGGAACGTACATTCGAGAAAAGAGGAAGATTTATGTGGATGGAAAAAAGAAAAAGAAAAAATGGCACTAGATACCTATTTGCTGAGCGTTATATCGATCCATTAACTGGCAAAAACCAAAAAGTATCTGTCACTCTTACAAGTAACTCTAATCGCGCTCAAAAAGAGGCTAGTATGCTTTTAAATAAGATGATTGAGGACCGCTTAAACAAAACTAAAACCAATAATACAAAATTAACATTTTCAGAGCTATATGACGAATTTTTTAAGCTCAAGAAAAAAACTGTGCGTCCTTCATCAATGAGAGTCTATAACGCCATCGGAAAAATATTGAAAAAATACTTTAAAGATGACTACTTGATAGAAAACATCAACACTAGAATTATGCAAGATTTCTTTAATTCGCTCGATTATTCTAATGAATACCTAAAATCTATTAAAGCGTTGGTTTCTGAAATGTTTAGCTATGCTGTTGAATTGCAATATATTGATCGCTCCCCTGTTCAATTTGCACGGATTCCGTATAAATCTAAAACCATTCATGACATCCAAAAAACTCAAAATAAATACTTAGAAAAAGATGAAGTCGAAAATCTGTTAACACATCTCAATCGATTCAAACGAACTCGTCCTACTGCGCGTTTGGCAGAGTTCTTATATTTGACTGGTATGCGTATTGGAGAAGCCACTGCGTTAAAAAAAGAAGATATAGATTTGGAAAATAAAGTCGTTCATATCACTGGAAGTATAGATATTTCTAAAGGATATAAATTGGCAGAAAAAGGACTTACCAAAACTGATACTAGCTTTAGGGATATTTATCTCACAGATCGAGCTATAAAATTACTAAAGACATGCCTAGCTGAAAACAAAATAGCCATGAAAGGCACTGAAACTTATAATGATCGTGGATTTATTTTTACCACTTGGTCAGGTACACCGATACAAGTTAATTCTTTCAATCGGACTTTGAAACATGCAGCCCCCTTAGTTGGGATCTCAAGCGATAAAACTGTGACTTCACATATTTTTCGGCATACACATATCTCTATCCTTGCTGAAAATAACATCCCACTTCAAGCCATTATGCAACGAGTAGGACATAAAAACTCAGACATTACACAGGAAATATATACGCACGTGACCAAAAAGATGAATAAGCAAGTTCTAGCAAGCTTAGAAAGTTTAGGACTTTAACGATTTTTTCTGCCCACTATTTGCCCACTGGATGTATTTTTTCCATAAGTACAAAAAAAGAACCCCTGATAGATCAAGGGTTCTAGCGTTAAAATAAGCGAATGTTATTTAACTTGGCTCATAACTT
>OLSD01002836.1_pt1 | contig 11670 bp, 9 predicted proteins | sample 1672211 | NCBI WGS metagenome assembly OLSD01 (sample SAMEA3136659, study PRJEB25190) | human gut metagenome
GTTCTTAAATGAACAACAACCAAAAAGCGACAAAGCGCGCGCTATTGACCAGCGTCATGGCTCTGGTCATGTGTGTGGTCATGCTGGTTGGGACGACGTTCGCGTGGTTTACCGACACGGCCAGCACAGCAGTGAACAAGATCGTGGCCGGTAATCTGAAAGTGGATATCGTTGACGAGAGCGGCCATACGCTTGTCGGAGCGGGTAAATCTCTCAGCTTCGAGAATGCTAATGACAACACCGACATTCTGTGGGAGCCGGGCGCAACATTCCACACCGAAGGTTTCCGCATCAAGAACGCTGGCAATCTGGCGCTGAAGTGGAAGATAGCGATTAATGAAGATAGTGCTTCCACCGGTGTTGTGGAGGGCGGCAATGGCAAGCAGGGCATGAACCTGCTGGACGTTATCGACTTCTCTGTGGTAAGCAGCAAGGCGAAGGACGCAGAAGTGGTCAAGATTGACGAGTTTGTCGGCCATACGGCTGCTAACACCGTCGACAGCACCACTTATTACATCAAGGGCACCATGCAGACCACTGCCGGCAACGACTATCAGAACCTGACGCTGGACGGCATCACCATCACCGTTTATGCCACGCAGGACACCGTGGAGAAGGACAGCTTCGATGATCAGTACGATAAGAATGCACAGTATCCCGATGTGGCATATGTGGCTGTTTCCGCTCCGACTGCGGAAGATATTGCTGCCGGTGTCAATCCTCTTGCTAATGCACTGATCTCTGGTTCCACCGAAACCGGCGTTTCGGGAGAGGCTAAGGGTAAGATTGCTGCTGATCTTGCTGCCGGAACTTTCAAATTAACTGATAAAGAAGGTTCGGTGAGAGATGCCGTTAAAGGTATGGAAGTTACCCTCAACGGTGCAGGCACAGATAAAACCACTTATGAGGTAAAGAAAGCAAATGCCACCGGCGAGGGCGCTGCGGATTACAGCTTTGACGGAGCCAAGGCAGTTGTTTTCAAAAACATGACGGTTGAGTTCGGATTGAATACAGATTTCCAAGGTTTCGTTCGTGCGGGTGCTGTCCGTTTTGAAAACTGCACCATCAAGGGCATGGGCGCAAACTGGGGCGTAGGCGATGTAGTTTTTGACAACTGCAACTTTGTGTTCCCCGAAGGCGGCAATGAATGGACGTACAACCTTTGGACTTATGGCGGTTCAAGCTTTACTTTCAACAATTGCACCTTTACCTCTGACATTGGCAGGTTTATCAATGTATACAGACAGGGCAATGATGGTGTTGTTGATGTTACCCTGAATGGCTGCGAATTTATCAACAACGCGGTTTCTGCAAATAAGGCGGCTGTTAAAATTAACGGAGACCACGCTTGGAATGTGACCATCAAAGGTTGCACGACAGAGGGCGCATTCCCCGCTGACAATGGTGGCCTGTGGCAGATTGAGAATGCTGTTGCTGGAAATCAGATTACAGTTGACGGTACTAAGGCATATTCGAAATAAGTTACCAACTCCTCTCCACCTCGTGGCGGAACTTCCCCCCCGCAATTCCCGCTCCAACCAAGCGGCGAATATAACCCTCCTCCGTCTGTGCCACACATGGACGGAAAGCGCGGCGCCCCTTTGTTCAGGGGGCGCCGCGTTGTTTTGCTTGCCGCCGCCCACCTATAAAAAAGCGAAGTGCCGCGCGCCCGCAGGCACACGGCACTTCACTTTTCAGGAGAGAAATGGTACCCCGTTTGCAAGGGTACGGGAACCACAGGGTCTGGCGGAACCCGGTGGGATCGGAAGCTCAGTAAGAACCGGCGTTTACTGCACGCCGAACAGCAGATCACCGTAGGTGGGGAACGGCCAGCAGCCGACAGCGGTACGCTGCTCCGCCTCGTCGCAGGGCTTGCGTAGCGCCTCCATCTTGGGCAGCAGCACATCCCGCACCATGTTGGCGCTCTCGGTCACGTCGTCGATCTTGTGGAACGCAGCCAGCGCTGCGGCCAGATCCTCCACGGCGGCGTCGATCTCCTCAACAAGGTCGGACAGCCGCGTGACCAGCGTTATCTCGTAGATACCGGACACCACCGGCGCCACCGCCTTCTTCAGCGCGATGTCCTGTGCCAGCTTCGCGGAGAACTTCTCCACGGCGGGCAGGATCTGGCGGCGCGCCATGTCCACCATCGTTTCCGCCTCGATATTGACGGTCTTGCGATAGTTATCCAGCATGATCTCGTAGCGGGAGCGTATCTCCGCCTCGGACATGACCTTCAGGGATGTGAGCATCTTCACGTTCTTTTCTTCCAGGATGCAGGGCATGGCGTCTGGCGTGGTGCGCAGGTTCAGCAGACCGCGCACCTCGGTGGCCTCCTTGATCCAGGCATCGTCGTAGCCGTTGCCGTTGAAGATGATGCGCTTGTGCTTCTTGATGACCGACTGGATCAGCTGATGCAGCGCACTGTCGAAGTCCTCGGCGCCCTCCAGCGCGTCGGCGTACTGGCGCAGGGACTCGGCCACCGCCGCGTTCAGCATGATGTTGCAGCAGGCGATGGAGTTGGCGGAGCCCAGCATACGGAACTCGAACTTGTTGCCGGTAAAGGCGAAGGGGGAGGTGCGGTTCCGGTCGGTGGTATCGCGGATGAACTTGGGCAGCACATGCACGCCCAGCTTCATGACGGTCTTTTCCGTGCCGCTGTACGGCTCGTCCTTTTCGATGGACTCCAGGATGGCGGTCAGCTCGTCACCCAGGAAGATGGACACCACGGCGGGCGGCGCTTCGTTGGCGCCCAGACGGTGGTCGTTGCCGGCGGTGGCCACGGACAGCCGCAGCAGATCCTGATAGTCGTCCACGGCCTGTATCACTGCGCACAGGAACAGCAGGAACTGCGCGTTCTCGTGGGGTGTCTCGCCGGGGGTCAGCAGGTTCACGCCGGTATCGGTGGCCATGGACCAGTTGTTGTGCTTACCGGAGCCGTTGACGCCGTCGAAGGGCTTCTCGTGCAGCAGGCACACCAGCCCGTGCCGGGCGGCCACCTTCTGCATGATCTCCATGGTCAGCTGGTTGTGGTCGGTGGCGATATTTGTAGTGGTATAGATGGGCGCCAGCTCGTGCTGGGCGGGAGCCACCTCGTTGTGCTCCGTCTTGGCCAGAATGCCCAGCTTCCACAGCTCCTCGTTCAGGTCGGCCATATACGCCGCCACGCGGGGCTTGATGGCGCCGAAGTAGTGGTCGTCCATCTCCTGCCCCTTGGGAGGCTTCGCGCCGAACAGCGTGCGCCCGCAGAACACCAGATCCTTCCGCTTGTCGAACATGGCGCGATCCACAAGGAAGTACTCCTGCTCGGGTCCCACCGAGGTGCGCACGCACTTGACGTCCGTGTTGCCGAACAGGTGCAGCACGCGCAGCGCCTGCTTGTTCAGCGCCTGCATGGAGCGCAGCAGCGGCGTCTTTTTGTCCAGCGCTTCGCCGCCGTAGGAACAGAAGGCCGTGGGGATGCACAGCGCCTTGTCCTTGATAAAGGCGTAGGACGTGGGATCCCAGGCCGTGTAGCCGCGAGCCTCAAACGTGGCGCGCAGACCGCCGGAGGGGAAGCTGGACGCGTCCGGCTCGCCCTGGATCAGCTCCTTGCCGGAGAACTCCATAAGCACGCCGCCGTCCGGCGAGGGGGTGATAAAGCTGTCGTGCTTCTCGGCGGTGATGCCGGTCAGCGGCTGGAACCAATGGGTAAAATGGGTCGCTCCATGCTCGATGGCCCAATCCTTCATGGCCTCTGCCACGGCGTCGGCCACCTGACTGTCCAGCCGGCCGCCCTCGTCAATGGTCTTTTTCAGAGACAGATAGACGTCATGGGGGAGTCTCGCCTTCATCACGCGGTCATCAAATACCAGTGTGCCGAAGATGTCCGATACGGTTTTCATGTGTTCCACCCCGTTTTTAATAAATTTGAAAATAGAAAAAGGCGTCACGAAGCCCTGAGCTTCAAGACGCCTTTGCCTTTCATGGGCGAAATTATAGGCGCATGTGAGAGATTTGTCAATCAGCTTTTTTCACAATTTTTGTCGTTTTCTTCATTGACTTTATGATGCAGTCGTGCTATAATGCCGAACCATGATGAGCAAAGGCGTTCATCCGAGCAGGACATTTGTCCCTGCCGGATGGGCGCTTTTTTGTTTCCTTTTCCCCCTCCCTCGCTTGAAAGGGCGGGCTGGAAGCACAGGAAAACAACGGCTCAGGAAAGGACGGACACAGTATGAAACTGGAAGGACAGGTGCGCATCCCCTCCGGGTGCGCGATCTCGGCGGTCATCTCCCGCGAGGGGACGCGGATGAGCGGCGAAGCTGTTATAAAGAGTATGATCCCCATGCATGACCGCTCCAACGGCCTGGGCGGCGGCTTCGCCGCCTACGGCATTTACCCGGAGCACCGGGAGGAGTATGCCTTTCACATCTTCTTTGATGACAACACCACCCGCCGGGAGTGCGAGGCTCTGCTGAAGGAGAGCTTCGAGATCGTGGAGGCGGAGCTGATCCCCATCCGCATTATCCCGGAGATCACAGACATCCCCCATATCTGGCGCTACTTTGTGCGTCCGCTTGGCTCCGTGCTGGCGCGGCTCCAGCTGGACGAGAAGGAATTCGTCGCCCGGACGGTCATGGACATCAACACCCGGCTGAAGGGCGCTCATGTATTCTCCAGCGGCAAGAACATGGGCACGTTCAAGGCGGTGGGCTATCCGGAGGACGTGGGGCGGTTCTACCGGCTGGAGGAGTACGGCGCGTACAGCTGGACAGCCCACGGGCGCTATCCCACCAACACCCCCGGCTGGTGGGGCGGCGCGCACCCCTTTGCCCTGCTGGACTGGTCCATCGTCCACAACGGGGAGATATCCTCCTACGACGCCAACCGCCGCTGTATTGAAATGTACGGCTACAAGTGCAATTTGCAGACGGACACGGAGGTCATCACCTATATCGCCGACTATCTGCTGCGGCGGCAGGGGCTGACGCTGGAGGAGATGGCGTCGGTGATCGCCGCGCCCTTCTGGTCCACCATCCGCACCCGGGAGCCGGATGCCGCCCGGCAGCTGACGTATCTGCGGACGGTATATCCCAGCCTGCTGATCACGGGGCCGTTCTCCATTATTCTGGGGTTCAACGGCGGGCTGATGGCGCTGAACGACCGCCTGAAGCTGCGCTCCATGGTCACGGCGGAGAAGGATGACAAGGTGTTTATCGCCAGCGAGGAGGCCGCCATCCGCGTCATGGCTCCCGACGCCGAGAACCTGTACGCCCCCATGGGCGGTGAGCCGTTTATCGTGAAAGTGAAAGAGGGTGCCTATTGATGGCTCTGGATTACATCATACCGGAATTTGACGTGGTGCGGAACGATGCGCGCTGCACCCGCTGCCGTATCTGCGAGACGCAGTGCGCCAACGGCGTACACACCTACAACGCCAACGGGAAGGTCATGGTCAGCGACGAGAGCAAGTGCGTCAACTGCCAGCGCTGCGTGTCCTTCTGTCCCACCCACGCACTGAAAATTGTAAAAAACGAAAACTGCCTGCGGGAGAATGCCAACTGGAGCTGCGCCACCGTGAAGGAGATATACAAGCAGGCGTCCACCGGAGGCGTGCTGCTTAGCTCCATGGGCAACCCCCAGCCCCTGCCGGTGTACTGGGACAGGCTGCTGATCAATGCCTCGCAGGTGACGAATCCGCCCATCGACCCCCTGCGGGAGCCTATGGAGACGCGGGTCTTTCTGGGCAAGAAGCCGTCGGCCATCCGGCGGAACGCGGACGGTACACTGTGCACCGACCTGCCGCCCCAGCTGGAGCTGTCGGTGCCCATTCTGTTCTCCGCCATGAGCTACGGCTCCATCAGCTACAACGCCCACGCCGCCCTTGCCCGTGCCGCGCAGGAGCTGGGTATCTGCTACAACACCGGCGAGGGAGGTCTGCACCGGGATTTCTACCCCTACGGCGCCAACACCATCGTGCAGGTGGCCTCCGGGCGCTTCGGCGTGGAGGAGAAATATCTGAACACCGGCGCCGCCATCGAGATCAAGATGGGGCAGGGCGCCAAGCCCGGCATCGGCGGGCATCTGCCCGGCGCCAAGATCGTGGGCGACGTGTCCAAGACCCGCATGATCCCGGAGGGCGCGGACGCCATCTCCCCCGCGCCCCACCACGACATCTACTCCATCGAGGATCTGCGCCAGCTGGTCTACTCCCTGAAGGAGGCCACCCAGTACAAAAAGCCCATCATCGTCAAGGTGGCCGCCGTCCACAACATCGCCGCTATCGCCAGCGGCATCGCCCGCAGCGGCGCGGACATCATCGCCATCGACGGCTTCCGGGGCGGCACCGGTGCCGCCCCCACCCGCATCCGCGACAACGTGGGCATCCCCGTGGAGCTGGCGCTGGCCGCCGTGGATCAGCGGCTGCGGGACGAGGGCATCCGGAACAACGTGTCCCTGATCGTAGGCGGCAGCATCCGCTCCTCCGCCGATGTGGTCAAGGCCATCGCCCTGGGCGCGGACGCCTGCTACATCGCCACCGCCGCGCTGCTGGCCATGGGCTGCCACCTGTGCCGCTCCTGTCAGACAGGCCGGTGCTGCTGGGGCATCGCCACCCAGCGTCCCGATCTGGTCAAGCGGCTGGATCCCCAGCAGAGCGCGGAGCGGCTGGTGAATCTGGTCACGGCGTGGAAGCACGAGATCAAGGAGATGATGGGCGGCATGGGTATCAACTCCATTGAGGCTCTGCGGGGCAACCGGGTGATGCTGCGGGGCATCCACCTGACGGACAAGGAGCTGGAGATCCTGGGCGTTGCCCACGCCGGTGAATAAAAAAGCGTCAAAAAACGATATTTATACGAAATATGCGTGGAAAAGCCACGAAAGGAGTGGTACAATATGGACTTCATAGAAGCGCGGGAGCTTTCCTTCTCCCAATTGAACGAAACCATACGCCGCGCCGGGAAGGAGTGCCGCATCTGCGCCTGTCAGGGGCAGCGGTTCATTGCCGCCGGCATGAGCGGCAAGACGCTGGTCATTGACGGCGTACCCGGCAACGCGCTGGGCGCATATCTGGGCGGCGGCTCCATCACCGTCAACGGCAACGCCCAGGACGCCGTAGGCGACACCATGAACGCCGGGCGCATCGTCATCAACGGCAGCGCCGGCGATGCGGCGGGCTACGCCATGCGGGGCGGCGAGATCTACATCCGCGACAACGCGGGCTACCGCGCCGGCATCCACATGAAGGCGTACAAGCAGCACAAGCCGGTGATCGTCATCGGCGGGCGAGCCGGCAGCTTTCTGGGCGAGTATCAGGCCGGCGGCCTGATACTGGTGCTGGGGCTGCACACCGACGGGCGGCCTGTGGTGCATTTCTTCCCCTGCACGGGGATGCACGGCGGCAAGATGGTGTTCCGCGGCGACGTGTCCAACATCCGCTTCCCCGATCAGGTGTCGCTGCACAGCGCCACCGCGGAGGACATGGCGGAGATCCGACCCTATGTGCAGGAATACGCCCGGCTGTTCGGCCGGGACGCGGACGCGCTGCTGCGCGATCCTTACACCGTGGTCACACCGGGCAGCAGCAACCCCTACCAGCAGATGTATGTAGCCAATTAGAAAGGCGGTATCACTATGAAATACACAGCGGACGAGATCAGGCAGTATGTGGCGGAGGAGGACATCAAATTCCTGCGTCTGGCCTTCTGCGACATCTTTGGCAGCCAGAAGAACATCTCCATCCTGCCGGACGAGCTGGAGCGGGCGCTGACCTACGGCATCGCCTTCGATGCCTCCGCCGTGCCGGGCTTCGGCGACGAGGTGCACTCCGACCTGTTCCTGCACCCGGATACCGGCACGCTCTGCATGCTCCCCTGGCGGCCTGACCACGGGCGGGTGGCGCGGATGTTCTGCCATGTGCTGCGTCCCAACGGCGCCGCCTTCGATGCCGACTGCCGCGCCCTGCTGCGTCAGGCCGTGGCGGACGCGGAGCAGATGGGCATCTCCTTCTCCTTCGGCACCGAGATGGAGTTCTACCTCTTCCGCCGGGACGACAACGGCGAGCCCACCCGCATCCCCTACGACAACGCCGGGTACATGGACATTGCCCCGGAGGACAAGGGGGAAAACGTCCGCCGGGAGATCTGCCTGACGCTGGAGCAGATGGGCATCCGCCCGGAGTGCTCCCACCACGAGCAGGGACCCGGTCAGAACGAGATCGACTTCCGCTACTCCGACCCCCTCACCGCCGCCGACAACGCCGTGACCTTCCGCGCGGTGGTGAACTCCGTGGCGGTGCGCAACGGCCTTGCCGCCGACTTCTCCCCCAAGCCGCTGGCCGACAAGCCCGGCAACGGCATGCACATCAACATCTCCGCCAAGAGCCGGGACGGGGAGGACGTGATGCCCCGCATCATCGCCGGTATCCTCAGCCATGTGGCGGAGATGACCGTGTTCCTGAATACGCGGGAGGAGTCCTACCACCGCTTCGGCAGCAGCAAAGCGCCGCGGTATATCTCCTGGTCCAGCGAGAACCGCTCCCAGCTGATCCGCATCCCCGCCGCGCAGGGCGAGTACCGCCGGGCGGAGCTGCGCTCTCCCGACCCGCTGTGCAGCCCGTATCTGGCCTTCACGCTGCTGATCCGGGCGGGGCTGGACGGCATAAACCGCCGTCTGGTGCTGCCCGACGCCGCCAATGTGAACTTCTACACCGCGCCCGCCTCCGTGAGAGCGCAGTTCCGCACTCTGCCGGAGACGCTGGAGGACGCCAAAACCGCAGCCGCAGGCAGCGATTTCATCGCCCGGTGCCTGCCCGACAGCATCATCAGGCCGTACACCCGCTGACCATTACCTGCCGCGAAAGGAGGGACGAACATGGACGACAGCCGTAGCACCTACAGTGTGCTGGTGGTATCCGCCGCGGCCAAATTCCATACGTCCCTCCGGGAGCTGCTGCCGGAGGATCGCTACGCGCCGCTGTGCGCCGCCTCCAGCGTGGCGGAGGCGCGGCGTGTGCTGCTGGAGCGCCCCTTCGACATCGTCATCATCAGCGCGCCCCTGCCGGATGAGTTCGGCACAAAGCTGGCGCTGCACATCATCGACAAGAGCAGCGCCGGCGTGCTGCTGCTGGTCAAGGCGGAGCACTACCCCGACCTGTCCGCCCGCCTGTCGCCCCAGGGCATCCTGCTGCTGCAAAAGCCCACCTCCCCGCCGCTGCTGCTGCAATCGCTCCAGCTGCTGTGCGGCACGCGGGAGCGCCTGCGGCGCATGGAGCAGAAAACCGCCACCATCGAGGAGAAAATGGCGGAGATACGGCTGGTGAACCGCGCCAAATGGCAGCTCATCGACCAGCGGGGCATGACGGAGCAGGACGCGCACCGCTATATAGAAAAGCAGGCCATGGATCGCTGCGTCACCCGCCGCGCCGTGGCGGAGGACATCCTCAGCGGTGCCCTTTGACAGTCCTTTTGTAGGGGCGGATAGAGTCGTCCGCCCGTCCCCTACAATCATAACCACCAGTAAACTGGTGGCTTGATCTGCCCCTAAAAGGGGCATTGAAGGTTTGACACCGCATTACCATTTCAGGCAGCCGCTTCAAGCGGCTGCCTTTTTATGACTTCTTATTCTTGTCACCCGTAAACGGGTCTACATATTCTTTGATGCTGATCTGATCCGCGGCATAGTCCTCCTCCGGTTGGTTTCGGATATACTCCGCTATGATCTTTTTATTGCGTCCCACAGTATCCACATAGTATCCTCTGCACCAAAAATTCCTCGACCCATACTTGTACTTCAAATTCGCGTGCCTCTCGAAAATCATTAGCCGAAACGGAGGACAAACCTCTTGCATTTAACAGGGCTTTCCTTTATAATTAAATACCGCTTTTACATTATTGACAATAGGGAGTGTGAGACAATGACCGAGGAAAAGAAGACCAATACCCCTGAGACGGAGGAGGTAGCGGAGAGCAGGAACTTTATCCTGAACTTTATCGACGAGGACATCGCAGAGGGTGGTCAGTTCCAGGGAATGACCGTTCACACCCGTTTCCCGCCGGAGCCTAACGGCTATCTGCACATCGGACACTGCAAGGCGCTGACCATCGACTTCGGCACCGCCGAGCGGTACAACGGCCTGTGCAACCTGCGCATGGACGACACCAACCCCACCAAGGAGGACGAGGAGTTTGTGGAGGCCATCAAGCAGGACATCCACTGGCTGGGCTTCGACTGGGGCGACAGGTTCTTCTACGGCAGTGACTATTTTGAGGAGGACTACCGGCAGGCGGTGCTGCTCATCAAGAAGGGGCTGGCCTATGTGTGCCAGCTGACGCCGGAGGAATTCAAGGCCAACCGCGGCGACATCGGTATCCCCGCCGTGTCCCCCTACCGGGATCGCCCGGTGGAGGAGAGCCTGGACCTGTTTGCCCGCATGCGCGCCGGGGAGTTTCCCAACGGCGCCATGACCCTGCGCGCCAAGATCGACCTGGCCAGCGGCAACTTCAATATGCGCGACCCGGTGATCTATCGCATCAACCACATGAGCCACCACCGGCAGGGCAACAAGTGGTGCATTTACCCCATGTACGACTTCGCCCACCCCATTCAGGACGCGCTGGAGGGCATCACCCACAGCCTGTGCTCGCTGGAGTTCGAGGCGCACCGCCCCCTGTACAACTGGGTCATCGAAAACTGCGAGCTGCCCGCCCATCCCCGCCAGATCGAGTTTGCCCGGCTGGGCATCGACCACACGGTGATGTCCAAGCGGAAGCTGCGCAAGCTGGTGGAGGAGAACTATGTGTCCGGCTGGGATGATCCCCGTATGCCCACCCTGTGCGGCCTGCGCCGCCGGGGCTACACCGCCGCCGCCATCCGCAACTTCTGCGAGCGCATCGGCGTGGCCAAGTCCCCCAACACCATTGAATACGGCTTCCTGGAGCACTGCCTGCGGGAGGATCTGAACGCCCACGCGGAGCGCACCATGGCGGTGTTGCACCCGGTGAAGCTGACTGTCACCAACTATCCCGAGGGCAAGAGCGAGACGTTCACCGTGGAGAACAACCCCACCGATCCCGCGCAGGGCACCCACGAGATCACCTTCTCCCGCCACCTGTGGATCGAGGAGGAGGACTTCATGGAGGTGCCGGTGCCCAAGTACAAGCGGCTGACCCCCGGCGGCTTCGAGTGCCGGCTGAAGGGCGCGTATCTGGTCACCTGCACCGGCTGCGTCAAGGACGAGAGCGACCGCGTGGTGGAGGTGCTGTGCGAGTACGACCCCAACTCCAGCGGCGGCGACCCCGCCGATGGGCGCAAGGTCAAGGGCGCGACGCTCCACTGGGTGGATGCCGCCAACTGCATGGACGCCGAGGTGCGCCTGTACGACAACCTGTTCTCCGATGAGCAGCCCGACGGCCCTGACAAGGACTTCCTGACCTGCCTGAACCCGGAGAGCCTGACGGTGCTCACCGGCTGCAAGGTGGAGCCGGAGATGCGCAAGGTGGCGGAGGAGTTCGATAAGAAGGAGAACCGCACCGGCGTCAACGCGCCTACGTTCCAGTTCATGCGGATGGGCTATTTCTGCCTGGACAACCGGGACAGCTCGGCGGAGCATCTGGTGTTCAACCGCAGCGTATCCCTGAAGGACAGCTTCAAAAAGTAAAGAGAAAGCAAGGCGGGCGTGCCGAAAGG
>OLSD01002840.1_pt1 | contig 11650 bp, 8 predicted proteins | sample 1672211 | NCBI WGS metagenome assembly OLSD01 (sample SAMEA3136659, study PRJEB25190) | human gut metagenome
TAAACCACATAATCCACTGCTTGTGCGGGCCCCCGTCAATTCCTTTGAGTTTCAATCTTGCGATCGTACTCCCCAGGTGGAATACTTATTGTGTTAACTGCGGCACGGAAGGGGTCAGTCCTCCCACACCTAGTATTCATCGTTTACAGCGTGGACTACCAGGGTATCTAATCCTGTTTGCTCCCCACGCTTTCGCGCCTCAGCGTCAGTTGTCGTCCAGCAGGCCGCCTTCGCCACTGGTGTTCCTCCTAATATCTACGCATTTCACCGCTACACTAGGAATTCCGCCTGCCTCTCCGATACTCAAGGGAAACAGTTTCAAAAGCAGTTCATGGGTTAAGCCCATGGATTTCACTTCTGACTTGCTTCTCCGCCTACACGCCCTTTACACCCAGTAAATCCGGACAACGCTTGCCACCTACGTATTACCGCGGCTGCTGGCACGTAGTTAGCCGTGGCTTTTTCTCCAGGTACCGTCACGTCCTTCGTCCCTGGTAAAAGAAGTTTACAACCCGAAAGCCTTCTTCCTTCACGCGGCGTTGCTGGGTCAGGGTTTCCCCCATTGCCCAATATTCCCCACTGCTGCCTCCCGTAGGAGTCTGGGCCGTATCTCAGTCCCAATGTGGCCGTTCAACCTCTCAGTCCGGCTACTGATCGTCGACTTGGTGGGCCGTTACCTCACCAACTATCTAATCAGACGCGAGGCCATCTTTCAGCAATAAATCTTTGGTATTCCGATCATGCGGTCAGAATACATTATGCGGTATTAGCAGTCGTTTCCAACTGTTGTCCCCCACTGAAAGGCAGGTTCCTCACGCGTTACTCACCCGTCCGCCACTAAGTCATCCGTTCAACTTGACCGAAGTCTTGTATCGCAGAGCTTCGTTCGACTTGCATGTGTTAGGCACGCCGCCAGCGTTCGTCCTGAGCCAGGATCAAACTCTCAATAAAATGGTATCTTAAAGCCGAAGCTCTAAAATCAATTTCATTCTTCGTTCGCTCTTAGCTTAACTCAAGAATTTTCGTTGGCTATTCAAAGAATCTCATTTCTGACATTCACTGAACAACTCTTTTGGTTCTTTTTCAGAACCTTAATTGTCCAAGGTGTTTGTTCATGTTTCTCGTTGTTTAATTTACAAGGTGCACTCCGCAGTTTCGCGGGCTTTTATTGTATCACATCGAGTTTCATTTGTCAAGAACTTTTTTCAAATTCTTTTGAACTTTTTGTGATTCGCTCGTCGCTTCGCAGTCTTTCACTCAGCAGCGAACTCATTTAGTTTAGCACATCTTCATCCGTTTGTCAAGAACTTTTTTCGAATCTCTTCGAGCTTTTTCTTGAACCCCGTCCGATTTGCTGCGCTCCTTCAGAACGCTCGGCTATGATACCATCGAAAAACCAGTTTGTCAACCCTTTTTTTCATTATTTTTCACTCTTTTTTATATTTACTATTACTTGTGTTAATATCGGCACGACACCCCAAAATATAGCTGCTCCCACAGCCCAGCTCCAGATCGGCAGCCGGTACGCCAGAAAGCTTCCGCCAAATGCCAGCAGGCAGAACACGCCTCCGGTGCTTCCCGTGCCATTTTTCCGTCTGACAGCTCCCAGCATACGTTCTGCCGCACACACCAGCATCGTCAAAAGCGCAAACAGCCCCAAAAGCTGCGCGACTGACAGCAGCAGCTCGAACCGCTGCATGACCGACAGCACAGACAGGCTTTTCGTCAGCGTGAGAAACGGCAGCGGCTCCTGCCGCGCCAGCTCCGGCGACAGGCAGGCCGCCGTCAGAAACGTCGGGACTGCCGGGAGAAGCGCAGACGCCGCTGCCGCGCCGAATGAAATGCGCGGTACTTCGTCCTCCGCCGTGACAAACGCCATGCAGGCCTGCCCCAGACACAGGCAGAACGCCAGCGCGGCATCCGCCGGAACGCCCTGCGGGCGGCTCCAATCTACCTGCACGTGCCGCAGGGACGCTGCGGCAATGACCGCATACAGCCCTGCGAGGCACAACGCAAGCACTGCACAGACACGTCCGGCTGCCAGCCGTCCCTTTTGTCCGGCCAGCGCCGCCAGCAAAAGCGGGATCGCGGGCAGGAACGGGCCAAGGTCGTCTTCAAACGCGATCTGACTGGCCGCAGCAGCGCCCGAGGCCGCAAACAGCAGCCACAAAAGCTCCGCCGCTGCCATGATCCGTCCGCCAACAGCTCCGAACGCGCGGGCAAACGCCTGCCGCATACACAGGCCGGATTGCCGCTGCATCGCCTGCTGGCAGGCGGCAAGCGCGCAGGCGAGGATACTCCCGCCCAGCACCCACAGCCAGCCGCAGCCCGGCAGCGCCATCGCCGCCGGAACGCTCAGCGCGCACAGGCTCCACGCGCGCACCTGTCTCGGCGTCAGCTTATCCTGCAAGAATGATCCCTCCGTTTTCCCCCGGCAGCAGAATCGCCGGGTCGAGTGCTTCGCCGCGCAGAAGCGCGGCGTGCGCGTCCGCAAGCGTCACCGCACCGGGGTGCGCCTGCAAAAATTCCACGCAGCCGTCTGCATCCAATGCATCCATCCGCGCCAGATACAGCTTCGCCGCCGGGCGGAACTGCCGCTGCCGCACCGCTGCGGGCAGAAGCGATTGTGTGCTTTGCAGGAGAATAATATGCTCCGCCGTGTCCAGAAAGAGCGTGCCCTCCGCCCCTTCCCGCATGGCGGCAAGCGCGTCCGGGAGCGTCGTGCCGGAGCCGGATACGCCGTTGTCGCTTTCCACGGTGATCCGCCCGTCCTCCTGCGCGATCACGAGCACCTGCGCAGGCAGGAGCTTCGCCGCGTCCGTCCCCGTGCGCGGCAGCATACAAAGGCTGACCACCGACGCGGCCGCCAGCAGCGCGATACTGATTTTATTGAGCATGACCGTCCCCCTGATTTTTCAGATCCTGCGGGTGCAGCGCCGCGTCGCGCCATTTCTGCCGCACCAGAAGCGGGCGCAGCACGGCGCGTCTTGCCCGCGCGTCGGAAAACGGCGCGAGATAGGACACATCCAGACTCGTCAGCCCCGACAGGTGGATCAGCAGCGCAATGCCGCCTGCCGTCAGGGCGAACAGCCCGCCCGCTCCCGCCAGAATCGCCAGTGCGAAGCGCCAGATGCGAACGGCGTCGGACAGATCCCGGCTCGGAAGCGTAAAGCCGCAGATCCCGGCGGAGGCCGTGACGATCAGCGCGGCGGGCGAGACGAGCCGCGCATCGACCGCCGTTGTGCCCACGACGAGGCCGCCGATGATGGAAACCGCCGTGCCGATGGCCTGCGGCAGATGAAGCCCCGCCTCCTGCAAAAGCTCAAACGCGGCAAGCAGGCCCACCACCTCGAAAACCGTATCGAACGGCACCTCGCGCTTGGATTCGATGATCGCCAGCAGCAGCTTTGTCGGGATCATCTCCTGATGATACGTCGCCATGGCGACATACAGCCCCGGCAGCAGCAGCGCGGCCAGCAGCGCCAGATACCGCAGCACGCGCAGGCAGGACGCCGAGAGATAGTCGACCGCGCGGTCCTCCGTCGATTTCATAAGAACGCCGAGATCGACCGGGGCCAGATACCCCAGCGGCAGCCCGTCGACCAGCAATCCGACCTGTCCGTTCAGAAGGCCCTGGCAGAAGGTGTCCGGGCGCTCGGTGTATTGTAATAACGGAAAGGCTGTCCGGCGGGAACCGGTCATGTATTCCTCGACGCTTGCGGGCGTGAGCATCCCGTCAATGTCGATATTCTCCAGCCGCTTTTCCATGCGCCGGACAAGCTCCGGCGCGGTCAGGTCGGCGAGATAGCAGACCGTGACGGCGGTTTTCGTGCGCAGGCCGACGGTCTTCTGTGAAAAACGCAGCTGCGCCGTGCGCAGATGGCGGCGCAGGAGGCTGGTGTTGATGCGCATCGTCTCTGTAAACGCGTCCTTCGCGCCCTTGACAGTGTTTTCCGACTCCGGCGCGGAGGGGCCGCGCCGGGCGCTCGTTTTCGTTTCGAAGCAGAGCGCCGTGTCCGTGCCCGGAAAAATGACAGCGCAATAGCCGTGCAGCAGCTTGTCCGCCGTCTGCGCGGGGTCTTGCGTGCGCTCGGCGACGGCGCAGTAGACTCTCGCCCGCTCCGCCTGCGTCAGAACCTCCTGTATGCTCCCCGGCGTGACCGTCTCCATCAGCGGCTTCAGCACCTGCTCGGCGATATCCCCGCCGGAGGTCAGCCCGTCCAGAAACAGCAGTCCCAGCCTCTGCCCGCCGACCGTGATCTGCCGGGTATTGAGATCCGCCGTATCCCCAAAGCACGCCTGCACGTCCTCCATGCCCCAATGCGCCATGGTTTTGCCTCCTGTTTGGATGATTCTTCTGTCATTTTTCCGCAAACGCAGAAAAGTATACCTGTTTTCCGCGTCACAGGTTTGCATATCCCGGCTGTTTGTGGTAGACTATAGCGAAAGCGATTTGAAATCACACATATTTAATATGTATCTGGAGATGTACCGCCATGTATGAATTGATTACCGACAAGACGCTTGCGGAATACGAAGCGTTTGTGCAGAGCCACCCGAAGGGCAATTTTGCGCAGAGCAGTCTCTGGGCCAAACAGAAGCCCATGTGGACATGGGACGCCGTCGCCGTGCGCGGCGAGGACGGGAAAATCAAAGGCTCTCTGGCCCTCATGACCCGCAAGGTTCCCGGCATCGGCCGGACGCTGATGTACGGCTGCCGCGGCCCGGTCTGCAATCTGGACGACCGCGAGACGTTTGCCCAGCTGTTGGAGGGCGCGAAGGCGCTGGCGAAAAAATATAAATCATATGTTATCAAGCTCGACCCGGACGTGCCGTCGAGCAACACGGCATTCGCCGCGCTCATGCAGTCGTTTGGCTTCCGGTGCAAGGAGGGCGGGAAGAATTTTGAGGCCATCCAGCCGCGCTATGTCTTCCGTCTGAACGTCGAGGGCAAAACGGAAGATGAGCTTATGGCGTCCTTCCACCAGAAATGGCGCTATAATATTCGCCTGGCCGAGCGCAAGGGCGTAAGCGTGAAGATCTGCGGCAAGGAAATGGTCCCGGCGTTCGCCGATCTCATGCTGACGACCGGCGTGCGCGACGGCTTCGTCACGCGCAAGCCGGAGTATTTCGCGAATATGCTCGACAATCTCGGCGAGCACGCGCGGCTCTACATGGCCTTTGACCCCGAGGGCGCGCCCATCGCGGGCACGCTTGCCATCCACTACGGCGACAAGGTCTGGTATCTCTACGGCGCGTCCAGCAACGAGCACCGCAATCTGATGCCCAACTATTTATTGCAGTGGCGCATGATCCAGTGGGCCATTGAAACCGGCTGCCGGGTCTACGATTTCCGCGGCGTATCCGGAAACGTCTCCGAGGATAACCCGCTCTACGGCCTGTTCCGCTTCAAGCAGGGCTTCGGCGGAGACTTCACCGAGTTTGTCGGCGAAGAGGATCTGGTGCTCTCGCCGGTCATTTACTGGGCCGTGGAGCACGGCACGTCGGTCTTCAAGGATGTGCGCAAGGCCGTCTATCTCATCAAAAACCGCGATAAGAAATAACGCAGGAGGCGCAGCATGAAAGCGTATGTCGTCGACTCCGCCGCCGTGCGGAGCAATCTGCAAATTCTAAAGGACCGCGCAGGCAGCGCGGTCCTCTGGGCCGTTTTAAAGGGTGACGGCTACGGCCTCGGCCTTGTCCAGATGGCAGCGATCTGCCGGGAAGCCGGCGTCACGCACTTTGCCGTGACGGAGGTTTCCGAGGTCAGCCGCCTGCGCGCAGGCGGGTTTCAGGATTGTGACATTCTGATGCTCCGCCCGACCGCCGACGCGCAGGAGCTGACGCAGCTTCTGAACCTCGGCGCGATTCTGACCGTTTCGAGCCAGAACGACGCAGCCGTCCTGAACGGCGTGGCGGAAACGCTCGGTGTCCAGGCGCAGGTACACGTCAAGATCGACACCGGCATGGGCCGGTACGGCTTTTTGCCGGACGAGCTGGATCAGCTGCTGCCCATTTTCAAGTATATGCCCGGCCTGCACGTGACCGGCATTTATACGCATCTGCATTCCGCGTTCTGCAATCAGAAAGCGACGATTGCGCAGGCCGAGGCGTTTCAGGGCGTTCTGGACAAGCTGCACGCCGAGGGCTGCGGCACCGGCATGGCGCATATGCTGAACTCCGCCGGGCTTCTGAAATACCCCGAATACGCGATGGACGGCGTGCGCGTAGGCTCGGCCATCCTGGGGCGTGTGTCTGTGCGCGGAAATTGGGGTCTTGCCCGCATCGGCGAGTGTCAGGCGACGATTGAAGAGCTTCGCTGGCTCCCGAAGGGCCACAGCTGCGGCTACGGCGCGGGCTGGACGGCGAAAAAGCCCACCCGCATGGCCGTTTTTTCCGTGGGCTGGTACCACGGGTTCGGCGTGGAGATGGGAAACGATCTGTTCCGTTTCCGCGACTGCCTGCGCGGCGTTCTGCGGAATCTGAAGCAGATGGTCTTCAAAAAGCATATCTATGTAACGGTAAACGGGAAAAAGTGCCGCGTGCTGGGCCATATCGGGATGCTGCACACGTGCGTGGACGTGACGAAGCTTCCATGCGCGGTCGGCGACACGGCGGTTTTTGACATCAAGCCGCTGCTGCTCAAGGGCATCGAGGTCGTCTACCGGTGAGGAGGGGCCATGTCTGATAAAATTGCCGCCATTGCCACGGGCCGTGCCCGCACGGGCATCGGCATTCTGCGCCTGTCCGGCGACGGGTGCATTGAGGCCGCAGGGCAGGTCTTCAGGCTGAACTCCGGAAGGCCGCTGACCTCCCTCCCCGACCGGAAGCTTGCGCTCGGCACGCTTTTCGACACACAGGGACGCCCCATCGACCACTGCATGGCGTTCATCTCCCGTGCGCCGCATTCGTACACCGGCGAGGATACCGCCGAAATTCAATGCCACGGCTCCCCCGCCGCACTGACCGCTGGACTTGAGGCGCTGTTCGCCGCAGGCTTCCGGCAGGCGCGGCCCGGCGAATTCACACGCCGCGCATTTCTAAACGGCCAGATGGACCTGACGCAGGCCGAGGCTGTGATCGATCTCATCGACGCCGAGACAGCCGACGCGGCGGCAAACGCCGCCGGGCAGGTCGCGGGCGCGATCCGAAAAAGGATCGACCCGATCTATGACAGCTGGGTCGACCTGTGCGCGCATTTCCATGCCGTGCTCGATTACCCCGACGAGGATATTGACCCCTTCACGCTCTCCGGCTACGAAGCGTCGCTGACGGCAAGCAGCCGGCAGCTTACCGCGCTGCTTGCCTCCTGCCATCGGGGCCGGATGGTGCAGTCCGGGATCAAAGCCGTCATTCTGGGCAGTCCAAACGCCGGAAAATCCAGTCTTCTGAACCGCCTGTCCGGCTTTGACCGCGTCATCGTCACCGACATCCCCGGCACGACGCGCGACACCGTCGAGCAGACCGTCACGCTCGGGCGGCACCTTGTCCGGCTGGTCGACACCGCCGGCATCCGCGACACGCAGGATGTGATCGAGAAGATCGGCGTCGACCGCTCGATGGAGGCCGTGAAGGACTGCGATGTAGCGCTGTATGTCCTTGATGATTCCAAGCCTATGACGGAAGAGGACCGCCGCGCGATGGGCGCGGCGCTCGAAGCGCCGGAGGCGATCGCGATTCTGAACAAGCAGGATCTGCCCGGCGCGATCGAGCCGTCCGATCTGCCGTTTTCGTACATCATCCCCGTCTCCTGCAAGGACGGCACGGGCTTTGATCTGCTGGAGCAGGCGTTTGATATGCTCTTCCCGGACGATGCGCCGTGCGACGGCTCGCTTCTGACGAACGCGCGGCAGGCCGGCGCCATTCTGCGCGCGAAAAAGTCTGTCGACTCCGCCGTGCAGAGCCTGCGTGCGGGTATGACGCCCGACGCGGTGCTGGTCGATCTGGAAGCGGCCATGGATGCGCTCGGCGAGGTCACGGGCCGGACGATGCGCGAGGATATCACGAACCGCATTTTTGAGCGGTTCTGCGTTGGAAAATAAACCACAGAAATCAGGTTTTACTATGATCTATCTCGACAATTCCGCCACCACGCAGCCCTGCCCCGCCTGCGTGCGGGCCATGACAGAGGCGCTCACGGACTGCTGGGGCAATCCGTCGTCCGTCTACGCGCTCGGCATTGACGCCGCCCACCGTCTGCGGCAGGCGCGGCAGGCGGTCGCCGCCGCCCTCGGCGCAGAGCCCGACCGGGTGTTTTTCACCTCCGGCGGCACGGAGGCCGACAACTGGGCCATTCTTTCCGCCGCCGAGCGTCTCGGCAAGCGCGGCCGCCACATCATCACGACCGCCGTGGAGCACCACGCTGTCCTGCACCCCATGCAGAAGCTGGAAGCGAAGGGCTTCGAGGTCACATATTTGCAGCCCGACCACGACGGCACTATCACGGTCGAGGAACTGAAAAAGGCCCTCCGGCCCGATACCATTCTCGTCTCCGTCATGATGGTCAACAACGAGACGGGCGCGGTCATGCCAATTGCCGACATGGTCAAGGCCGTGCGCCGCGCTTCCCCGCTGGCGCTGTTCCATACCGACGCCGTGCAGGGCTTTTTGAAGGTTCCATTCCGCGCCAAAGCACTCGGCGCGGACATGATCTCCGTCTCCGCGCACAAGATCCATGCCGCCAAGGGCACGGGCGCGTTATATATCCGTCCCGGCCTTCCCCTCCCCGCGTTTATAAACGGCGGCGGACAGGAGAGCAACTACCGCTCCGGCACGGAAAATATGCCCGGCATCTGCGGCTTCGGCGCAGCCTGCGCCGGCACGGATGCAAAGGCGGACATGGAACACATGGCGCACCTGCGCGATCTGGCCCGGGAAAAGCTGGCTCAAATTGACGGACTTGTTCTGATCGGCAGCCAGACCGCGCCGCACATCGTCAACCTGTCCCTGCCGGGCCTCCGTTCACAGGGCATTATCAACTGTCTGCAGTCAGACGGCATCTATGTCTCGGCAGGCTCCGCCTGCTCCAAGGGCCACCGCAGCCACGTGCTTGAGGCCATGCACCTGTCACCCGCCGTCATCGACGGCTCCATTCGCGTCTCGTTCTCCCGCGACAACACGGAAGCCGACGTTGACGCGCTCTGTCAGGCGCTCCTGCACGCAAAGCAGACGCTGAAGGGCTGAAATCGACACGAATCCCCGCTTGCTTCGCTGAAAACCCCAGTGAAGCAAGCGGGGATTTATTAAGTGCTGCCCCTGTATGGGTCGATGCCGGTCACATCCGTTCGCGACGAAGGAGCGTTACGGATGTGGGTCTGCCGCTCGCCGGTACACATCGGCCCGCGCAGGGTGCAGCAGTTATATGAGAATCTGCAGCAAATTCGTAGCATTTATGCTGCGGTATCTGTATTATTTTTTCAGCTCTTCCGCCTTGATGATCTGTGCCTTGACTGTTCCGTCCTTCATGCGCTTCAGCTGAACGCGGAATCCGGCGGCAAGCGCCCGCTCGATGGCGGCTTTCAATTTTTCGTCGATCATGCGTTCTCCTTAGAAATCAGCCTTGAAAGCGTTCCCCGCTCGTCATCTTCTACCACTTCCCATTTGCCCGGCTTGGTTTTGCCGTTGAGCGGCGCAGGGGCTGAAGCGGAATAAAGGTAGTCCTCGCCCTCATCATCTATGATGCGGAGCAGATCATATTCGACCCCCACGCATTCATAGGTTTTTCCATCCGTCAGCCCGAGAAAACCGCCGCCGAACGTCGGCCCTTTATATCTCACCTTCATTTTCTCTTCACCCCTTTCAGCTTTTCTTCAAAGTGCTTCCCATTTTGCTCAAACCAGTGAACATCATATTGGAAATTGTCTGTTTGTATTATACCGCCCATTTTCCGCCATTGCAATGGCTCTCCACCGTAGTTTTCGGAAAGGAAATTCGCGACTTTCAACTGTTTTCCGGAATCTCCATCGGCTATTTCTCGGATAGAACCAATTTCTTACTCCTTCGGGACAACTATAAGGTGACAGAGTCGTCAGCCCCTACTACGTTGTAACATTTAAAACTTTTCTTTCAGCAAAGCACTGGCGCGGGAGCGCTCAGGCTTCCCTTGGGCTCAAGGGAAGCTGGCCCGAAGGGCCTGAAGGGATTCGAACGCCGCAAATTTCGAAGCACTCTGAAATCTGCCGCAAATCCCCTCCGTCATTTTCTTCGAAAATGCCACCTCCCCTTACCATGCGGCGCATGGCAAGGGGAGGCTTTTGCAAAGAAACCCGCCCTCCGCTGTTTTGGCGGCGAAAGGCGGGTCTTATCGTTTCCTAGTTCTTCAGACTCTGCATCGGGGCCGGAATCCTCCCGCCGCGGGCGATAAAGTCCGCAGAAGACTCCGGATGCACCGGCATGATAGGCGCTGCGCCGAGCAGGCCGCCGAAGGAGACTTCATCGCCGACCGTCTTGCCCGGAGCCGGGATGAGGCGCACGGCGGTCGTCTTGGAATTGACCATGCCGACGGCGGCCTCGTCCGCGATGATGGCGGAGATCGTCTCCGCGCTCGTGTCGCCGGGGACGGCGATCATATCAAGGCCCACCGAGCACACGCACGTCATGGCTTCGAGCTTATCCAGCGTCAGAACGCCGCTTCGCGCGGCGGCGATCATGCCCTCGTCCTCGGACACCGGGATAAACGCGCCGGACAGTCCGCCGACAGAGCTGGACGCCATCAGCCCGCCCTTCTTGACCGCGTCATTGAGAAGCGCCAGTGCCGCCGTCGTTCCATGCGTCCCGCAGGTTTCAAGGCCCATTTCCTCCAGAATGCGCGCCACGCTGTCGCCCACGGCGGGTGTCGGGGCGAGGGACAGGTCGACCACGCCGAACGGCACGCCCAGCCGCCGGGACGCTTCCCGCGCCACCAGCTGGCCCATACGCGTGATGCGGAAGGCCGTTTTCTTGACGCACTCGGCCACCTCGTCAAAGGGCCGGCTCTTGACGCTCTGCAGCGCGTGGTACACCACGCCCGGCCCGGATACGCCGACGCTCACGACCGCGTCGGCCTCGCCCACGCCGTGGAACGCGCCCGCCATGAACGGGTTGTCCTCGACCGCGTTGCAGAACACGACGAGCTTCGCGCAGCCAAGTCCATCGCGTTCCTTTGTCAGCTCGGCCGTCTTTTTGATCGCCTGCCCCATAAGGCGCACAGCGTCCATGTTGATGCCCGCCTTTGTCGAGGCGACGTTGACGCTGGAGCAGACCAGTTCCGTCTCGGCCAGCGCCTGCGGGATGGCGGCGATCAGCCGCCGGTCGCCGGAGGCCATGCCCTTCTGCACGAGCGCGGAAAAGCCGCCGATGAAATCCACGCCGCAGGTCTTTGCGGCGCTGTCCATCGCCTTGGCAAACGGAACAAAATCCTCCGTCTCGCACGCGCTTGCGACCAGCGCGATGGGCGTGACGGAAATGCGCTTGTTGACGATGGGAATGCCAAGCTCCCGTTCGATCTGGCAGCCTGTCGCGACCAGATGCTCGGCCTGCCGGCAGATCTTGTCGTGAACTTTCCGGGCGCAGGCCTCCGGATTCGGGTCGGCGCAGTCCAGAAGCGAAATGCCCATGGTGATGGTGCGGATGTCCAGATGCTGATGGTCGATCATATCGACCGTGGACATGA
>OLSD01002844.1_pt1 | contig 11639 bp, 9 predicted proteins | sample 1672211 | NCBI WGS metagenome assembly OLSD01 (sample SAMEA3136659, study PRJEB25190) | human gut metagenome
CCAGCAGTTTACTGTGGTCGCGCTGTGAGATAGGAAACTTGGCGATGCGCTCATCTGGCAAATCGTAATTATAATCACTTATCTTAATATGTTTTGTATCCATTATTTACTTTGAACTTTGAGCTTTGAACTTTGAACTTTATGATTTGCCTTTTTTCAGAAAAGGCTATTATACTACTATTATAATCCCGTCATCAGAACGACGGCACGCAGGATGACATATACGAGGGTGAGCATCAGAACGGTCATAATCATATCGATGTCATCGCAATCATATCCCGTACTGGTATATTGATTCGAAACATACTTGATTTCCGGTGACATACGCCGGTACATACGATGGAAGAAAAGATATACCAGCGTACCAACCACCATGCCCAGCAGCATGCCGCATACGATGTCCAGCGGATAATGAACGCCCAGATAGAGGCGGGTCCAGCAGTTCACCAGCGACCATGCTACCAGGGTGAAGGTGAGCAGCCTGCTCCTTACAAGCAGCGAGAAGAACACGGCTATCGCCATGGTATTGGCTGCATGCGCCGAACAGAAACTGTAGTCCTTCAGACGAAGATTATCCACTACCTGTACGGAATATTTTACCAGCGGATCGTTGGAAGGTCGCCATCTGGCCGCCAGCGGTTTGATGATTCCCTCGGCAATGCCATCTGCAAAAAGGATGCACAGGAATGCGCAGCCTACAATAAGACCAATCTGCCCGACTGTCTCATTATTGCGCATCACGATGATAAAGAGTACAAGATAGAGCGGTATCCAAGTGAAACCCGAAGTAAGTGCCATCACCAACTGGTCGAGAATCACATTGTTACTGCCGTTGAACCACTGCAGTATCTGAAAGTCAATATCTTGTATCGAACTAAAATCCATTTACTTATTGTTTTATATTTAATGTTGAATGTAGAATGATATCAGTGTCTGACGCTCCATCCACTTCATTCTCCTAGATTTCCTCGAGATGCTTGGTCTCGATCCATCCTTCTCTTCCATCGCCTACGCGAATGCCACGCCAGTCGGTCATACCCTTGTCGATGATATCTACACGGGTACCCTCGTGGAGTACAAACTGATCGGTACTGGTCTTGGCAGGCGTCTTCTTGATGTTCACGGAAGGTGAGATGATGATGGCACCCTTGCGGTTGTCGAGCGCCTGCTTCTGCTGATAGGCAAAGAGATTGCTCAGCAGGAAGACGAGGAAGAAGCCGATACCGCCAAAGAAGCCGATCTTGCGCATCAGGATGTGCGGACCGAAGAGATAGAGCAGCACGAGCAGCAGCGCCATGATGATGGAGATGATACCAGTCTTCGCCCAGTTATCTACACTCGTAAAGTTGACCAGCGCCTTATACCAGGTAACAAAGAACATTTCGCTTACCGGAGTAATCTTGTCGATGGTCTTGCTGCGTGCAAACTGGAGATTGAAGTTGATGTCCTCATCTCCAGGCGAGAGCAGGCGGGCACGTTCATAGTTGAGCACCGCCTTGGTGATATTGTCTGTACGATAGTAGGCATTGCCGAGATTGTAGTAAATCTCGGCAGAGGCACCATTCTTGAGCAGCTCTTCGTAGTCGCGGATAGCCTGCTGGTAGTTGCCCTTCTGGTATTCCGTATCGGCATTGTTCTTGGTGATTGCCGATACAGGAGAAGCGCCGAAGCCCAGCATCGCCAGGAGCAGCCATACGAAGGAATATCCGGCAGGATGCTTCTTGGCGTTCTTGCGAGCCGCATTGATTGCATTTTCTATTTCCATAATCGCTGTCATTGCTGATTCGAAGGTACGGTTCATATTGCCGGCAGGATCGCCTGGAGCATAACGCTCGAACTCGCACTCATCGAGAGCGGAAGTAAACTTCTGTATTGTAACATCGTCCACATCGTGGGCGAAGAGTTTCTCACGGATATTCTCACGAGAGAGCTGCTCTACCGGCATGTTCAGCTTGTAGCTCATATATCCCCAGAGGGCACGCATCACCTCATCGTAGAACTCACCCTGCTTGCCCTGCAGCATCAGCTTGTTGGCCATGCGCAGACGCTTGGTGGCTATCTTGCCCGCCTTGTTGGAGCGCTTCTTCACGATGTCGGCATTCTCGATGGCTCTGCGGTGGAATACCACCAGCAGCACGAAGAAGGCGATGAGCGGAATGAGCAGACTGGTCCAGTAGCCGAAGCTTCCGAAGAACATATCATCTGCCTGATGCTGTGAGGTCTTGCCCAACATGATGGTATGGATATCCTTGTCCTTGCTGGTATAGTCAGCCGACTCGGACGTTGATCCATCTCCCTTCTCCACGTTCAGAGTGAAAGGTTGGGTCTTGATGGTCTTATACTCATTCTTGCTGGTATCATAATAGGTGAACTCCACGGCTGGAATGGTATAGCTGCCCTGATTGCGAGGAACAGCCAGGAAATCGTAGATCATATTACCCTCCACTCCATTGGCGGTGAGTCGGGTCTTATCTGTTACCTTGGCATCATACTTGTCGAAATCCTTCGGGAAATTCACTACTGGCTGCTTAAGCAACTTGAGGTTTCCGATACCTCCCACAATCACACGGAGCGTGATCGGTTCGCCTGCCTTGATTTCCTTCTTGTCAAGACAAGCAGAGATATTGAACTTACCTACTCCACCCGAGAAGTTGGCAGGGCGCTGAGGCAACGGATCTACCTGCAGGGTGATACCCGGAGCCTTGATATTCTTCTTTACCTCTACATATCCGGATCCGCCATTGAAGAAGGCCTCCATAGGATCGACATTGCGGTTCTGCTGTACCACGATGCCCTTGAAGGTGATGGAAGGTATCTCCAGCTTACCGGTCATCTGAGGATACATCACATACTGGCTCCAGGTGACACACTTGTAAGGACGGCCGTTCACCATTTCGGTATGAAAGGTCTTCTGCTGTGGCAGAGGTACTTCCTGGTTGTGGAATCCCTTCAGGTCTGGCATCTTGCCTTCCAACTGGGTGAGTTCCACCTGTGTATATACCTTGTAGGTAAGCAGGATAGGTTCCTGCTCGTGTACTCTCTTCTTGTTGGCAGACACCTTGATGAAGAGGTCGCTGCCTGAGATGGCAGAGCCTGCGGTACGCATACGAGGTTGGTCGTAGCTATTCTGTCCGTGCATGCTAGGAGCGCCGTTGGTATGCTGGGCGTGACCCGACACCGTAATCTTCACAGCGCGAGAAGCCAGGCTCCTACCCCCCACGATAGCGTGGGAAGCACCTATGTTGAAGGTACCATTCTTTGCCGCATAAAGGGTGTAGGTGATGGTTACAGATGAAGAGGACGAGGTATGTCCGTTGATCATCTGATAACTGGATTGCGAGGATGTGTAAGGGCCTGCGATGACTTCGAGTCCATCCTGCACTGCACCCATTCTGAATTCCTCTACATCACGGGTGTTGATGGTATAGGCGACACGGAAGTTTTCTCCAGCCGCTACGTGCGATGGAGCCGACACGGAGATATGCTGGGCCACCGCATGCACCTGGTAGCCTAGCAAGCATATCAGCAATATCATATACCAACCTATTCTTTTCATATCGTATCTTAAATAATAGCTAAATATTATATGTAAACCGTATTTTTATCTTATCTAATCTTTTACCAATTCTTGTCGTAAGCCTTTCTGCGTGGCTGGCTCATCGCCTTCTGCAACTTGCGCTTGGTGGCTTGCTCCTGCTGAACGGCGGCATTCAGGAGCTGCTCGGCATTCTCGCGGCTCATATTGTCCTGGTTCGGCTGGTTTTGGTTCTGATTATTCTTGTTATTCTTATTCTTGTTCTTGTTATTCTTATTATTCTTATCGTCGTTTTTATCCTTGTTGTCTTTGTTCTTGTCCTTATTCTGATCCTTCTTGTTCTTGTCCTTGTTCTTATCCTTGTTGTCTTTGTTCTTGTCCTTGTTTTGCGGATTGTTCTTGAGCAACTTCTTGCAGAGGGCAAGATTATAACGGGTCTCATTGTCCTGTGGATTGCATCTCAGCGCCATCTTGTAGTATTCGATGGCCTGGGCATATTCATGGTGGTTCTGCATAATTACGCCCATGTTGTGATAGCTGCCAGCACGGCGGAGGCGGTTGGTTTCCAACTGGGCAGCATTGGTAAACTGCTGTATCGCCATGGAGTCTTTCTGCTGCGCCATGAGCGCACAACCAAGATTGTATATCGCCTGTGGATTCTTCTGATTCTTGGAGATAGCCTTGCGATATTGGGTTTCTGCCACTGCCCATTTCTGAGATTTGAAGGCACGATTGCCCTGACGGATCAGGTTGCGATCAGTCTGGGCTCCGGCTTGTGCCGTACCCACCAGCAACATTGCCACTGTTACTATTATATAATGTATATACTTCATTTTTACATCTATATTTTAAAGCTTTTGCCCTTTCAGGGCGCCTTGCTACTACTCGCTTTACCCAGGGCGATGCCCTGGGCTAAGAGCTTCTGCCCTTTCAGGGCGAATAGGTGACAGCCCAGACTTATGAAGCTGCTTTATTTCGGCAGCTTCAAGGAATCCCTTCTGAAGAACTTAATGTTCCTAAGCAACGGATTCTTTACTTCCAGCATGCAGACCTCGATGATGAGCAGGAGGATGATGAGAATGCCCACAGCCTGAAACTGTTCATCATAGGCACTGTATATCACGCTGGTCATATCTCCCTTCTGCAACTTGGTAAGGTCATCATTCAATGCCTTTTCTGCATCACTCGTATTATCCACATGGATATACTGACCCTTGCCAGCCTGCGCCAGTTCGCGGCACATCTGCTCGTTGAGGGCAGTCATCACGGTATTGCCTGCGTGATCCTTCAGATAAGAGCCATCGCCCATCGGGATAGGAGCACCCTTGGTATTACCGATACCGAGGATAAACACGTTGATGCCCTTCTTCTGGGCAATCTCGGCTGCCTCCTTGGCACCATCCTCATGGTTCTCACCATCGGTAATCACGATGATGGCTCTACCCACATTGTCCTGCTGGGTAAAACTCTTGGTGGCAAGCGAGATGGCATCACCGATATTGGTACCCTGAGTCTGGATCAGCCCCGGGGTGATATTCTGCAGGAACATCTTTGCCGATACATAATCACTGGTGATAGGCAACTGCACGAAGGCATCGCCTGCAAAGACAATCAGTCCGATCTTGTCGTTGCTGAACTTATCTACCAGATTCTCTATCAGCATCTTGCTCTTGTCGAGACGGGAAGGAGCCACATCCTCGGCAAGCATGGAATTGGAGATATCGAGACAGATCATCGTCTCGATGCCATTACGCTTGTCGTGAGAAATCTTGCTTCCCATCTGAGGGCGAGCCACCATCACGATGACGAGTGCCAAGGCTGCAAGCATCAGCACAAACTTCACCGTAGGACGGTATTTGGATATGTTGGGCATCAACTGCTTGAGCAGTTCCGGATCGCCCAATCTTTTCAGCTTAGCCTTTCGCCTTCTCCAGCCTACTAGACGAACCAGTATGAGCACCGGTATCAGCCAGAGCAGCCAGAGAAACGTAGGATCTTCAAATCTTAACATATTTATATGATGTTATAATCTATATAGTCTAAACTCCTCTTTCATCAAGGAATTCTTCTGAACCAAGTGAGGCGGAGCAATATCTCCAGGAGCAGTACCAGGAGTGCACCCAGGGCAAAAGGCTGATAGGCCTCATAACGCTTGGCAAAATGCTTCACATTAAACTTAGACTTCTCCAATTTGTCGATGTCCTTGTAGATTTTCTTCAACTCGGCAGTACTCGTAGCACGATAGAAGTTTCCATCGGTGGTCTGAGCGATGTCGCGCAGCGTCTGGGTATCGATTTCCACCGGGATATTGACATACTGTACGCCTCCTGCCACAGGCATCGGATAAGGCGCCACCTTGTTGGTTCCCACTCCGATGGTATAGACTCTGATGCCGTAGCTCTTGGCTATTTCGGCAGCGGTCATAGGCGAGATGTCACCCATGTTGTTACTACCGTCGGTGAGCAGGATCACCACCTTGCTCTTTGCCTTGGAATCCTTGAGTCGGGTCACGGCGTTGGCAAGTCCCATACCCACAGCGGTACCGTCGTCGATGAGTCCGCGAGCCGCAATATCAGTGCGGGTGTCATGCAGGAGTCTGAGCAGACTGGCATGATCGGTAGTCATCGGACACTGCGTGAAAGCCTCTCCGGCAAAGATGGTGAGTCCGATATTGTCAGTAGGACGGCCTGAGATAAACTCTGTGGCAACATCCTTCGCCGCCTCCATACGGTTTGGCTTCAGGTCCTCGGCAAGCATAGAGGTTGATACGTCCATGGCAAGCATGATATCGATACCTTCTACGGTCTTGTTGTCCCAGGAATAGTGGGTCTGCGGACGGGCCATAGCTATGACGATGAGCACGAAGCAGATGCATCTCAGCACCATCGGCAGATGGATGAGCCTAACGCGCATGCTCTTCGGAGCATACTGATAGATTCGTGTATCACTCATGCGCATCGTAGGCTCGCTCTTCTTCCTGCCCAGGAAATACCATAATATATAAGGTATCAGCAGCAGGAGCAGCAGAAAATATGCTTTACTTGCAAATTCCATTTCTTAATTTCTTTTTATTGTTTACATCACCAGCTCTGGATTTATGAGCCTGATGACATTTACATCACGAGCATCGCTACCTGATAAACGATGTAGCCGAAGATGGCAACTACGCTGATGCCGCCCACCCAGAGCAGGGTCTTGATGAGTCGGCGCTGCTGCTGCGACTTCTGGTCTTCGGTGCTGAGCGTTGGAACGATCTTCTCCTCCTTAGGCTGCTCATCGGTCTTCGTCCGGTCGATGAAGTTGATGGCATTCACCAGGTTGGCATCGTTCTCGTTCATCGGAATCTCGTACTTGGCAAACTTCACCAGGTCGGCGGTGGAGAAGAGCATTCTCAGCTCGTCTATCATCTTCTGGTCGCCCGAAGCACGCAGGTGCTCGATGATTTCTCCACTGGTCATCTCCATCGCATTGAATCCGAAGCGGCTCACGATATAGGCACGCAGCGTATTGGTCAACTGTGTGTAGTACTCTTTCTGAGTCTCCTGGCTGGCGCTGGTATGATGATGCTTGATGTCATTGATTTCACGCAGCGCCTTCTCATGGGCAGGAACCCTCTTCACGATGCGGATGCGGGCGATGATAGGCTTGTTCTTCTTCAGACGATTACGGAGATAAATCATTGCACCACAGATGATAATCATCAGCAGGCTCAACCAGAAGGCGAAGCTCCACTCACTCCACTCGAAAGGATTATCCTGTACACCCTTTGCCGGATAGAACTGGTTAGGATGCACCGTATCTACCGGAACGGTGAGCACCTTCAGCGCCAACGGATTTCCGTGATAGCTCTTGCCGTCGATCTTCACATCGAGTGCAGGAACCACAAACACCTTCTCATCGAAAGAGGTAAGCGTATAGTCGCGGCTCACCTGGATGCGGTCATCACCCATCTGCATCGTGTCGCCCTTACTCTGCTCCACCACCTCTACACCAGGTACAATCTGGTCCTGAGGCTTGAAGGATGGCAGCACAATTCTGGCACCCTTCCGGGCAGTAGCCTTGAGGTGCAGGATGGTCTGCTGTCCGATAAGCAGCTGCAGGGAATCCATGCGCTGCTCCACGGTCTGACCGAAAGCCAGCGTAGAGCAACCCATCAGCGCCATCGTCAATATGATATTCTTTATTTTCATGTTATCTTACTTTAGCCTCTCTGTTTGAACAGCATCAGGAGCGCCTTCGAGAAGTCCTCGTTGGTGGCTACCGAAGTCCAATCTACCTTGCTCTTGGCAAAGAGCTGTCGCAGATTCTCCTGCTGCCGCAACCAGTTTTGGGTGTGAGCCACTCTCAATTTCTTCGAACTGGTATCGATATACATCTCGTGTCCCGTCTCGGCATCCATCACCTTGAGCAGTCCCACGTCGGGCAGCTGCTTGGCACGTGGATCATACACCTGGATTCCCACCACATCGTGCTTCTGGTTGGCTATCTGTAGCTGGTGCTGATAGTCCTTGCTATCGTAGAAGTCGCTGATGACGAAAGCCGTGCAATGGCGTTTCATCACCCTCGTGAAGTATTCCAGGGCACATCCGATATCTGTACGCTGACTCTCGGGATGAAAGTCGAGCATCTCACGAATGATGTAGAGGATATGCTTGCGTCCCTTCTTGGGAGGGATATATTTCTCTATTCTGTCGGAAAAGAAGATGACACCTATCTTGTCGTTGTTCTGGATGGCACTGAAGGCAAGGGTTGCAGCTATCTCGGTAGCCAGGTTGCGCTTCATCTGGCGCATGGTACCGAAATCGAGCGAACCGCTCACATCCACCATCAGCATCACGGTAAGCTCTCGCTCTTCTTCAAAGACCTTGACGAAAGGGCGATGGAAGCGAGCCGTCACATTCCAGTCGATGTCTCTCACGTCGTCGCCATACTGATATTCGCGCACCTCGGCAAAGGCCATTCCCCTACCCTTGAAGGCAGAATGATACTGGCCGGCGAAGATGTTCTGGCTCAATCCGCGAGTCTTGATCTCGATCTTCCGAACTTTCTTTAAGATATCTTGTGTATCCAATTTAATTTACTTTGAACTTTGAATTTTGAACATTGAACTTTATGATTAGTGAAGCAAGTGAATTCTTCACTTTTCACTTAGTTCATCAAGGCACTTCCACCTTGTTAATGATACGGCTGACGATTTCCTCGCTGGTGATTTCGCTTGCCTCTGCCTCGTAAGAGAGGCCGATGCGGTGGCGGAGTACATCGTGAGCCACGGCACGTACATCCTCAGGAATCACGTAACCACGGTGCTTGATGAAGGCGTAGGCTCTGGCTGCCTTGGCAAGTGAGATGCTGGCACGAGGACTGCCGCCAAAGGTAATCATATCCTTCAATTCGCCTAGGCCGTAACGGTCTGGATAACGGGTAGCGAAGACGATGTCGGCAATATACTGTTCAATTTTCTCATCGATATACACCTCGTTGACGATGCTGCGAGCCTTCAGGATTTCCTCGGCTGTAGTAACCGGAGTCACGGTAGGCAGACCGCCCTGGATGTTCTCACGGATGATGAGCTTCTCTTCTTCGATGGTAGGATAATCGATGATAACCTTGAGGAGGAAACGGTCCACCTGAGCCTCAGGCAACTGATAGGTACCCTCCTGCTCCACCGGGTTCTGGGTAGCCATCACCAGGAAGGGATTAGGCAAATGGAAAGTCTGCTCGCCGATGGTTACCTGATGTTCCTGCATCGCCTCAAGCAAGGCACTCTGCACCTTGGCTGGAGCACGGTTGATCTCATCCGCCAGGACGAAGTTGGCAAACACAGGTCCACGCTTCACATGGAAGGCTTCATCCTTCTGCGAATAGATCTGCGTACCGATTACGTCGGCAGGCAACAAATCGGGTGTAAACTGTATGCGGCTATAGTCTGCACTAATCAACTGTGACAATGTTTTGATTGCAAGAGTCTTCGCCAGACCAGGTACACCTTCCAGGAGAATGTGACCATCAGAGAGAAGACCGATAAGGAGACAGTCAACGAGGTGCTTCTGACCTACGATGACCTTGTTCATGCCCATTACCAAATTGGTAACGAACTGACTTTGTTGTTCAATTCGAATGTTAAGTTCTCGAATGTCTATAGCTTCTGCCATAATGATATTGTTTTTTACGTTATTTTTCCATTGATAAGTAGCAAAATGTCACACTCAAACGTAGTGCTGACCGCTAAATCAAACGCAAAAGTAATCAATTAGGCTCACATACACGAAAATAGCTATCTAAATAATATTAAAAATGAGAGTTATTTTCTTTATTTAAGAAACTGCTTGTAATTTGTCTCGTTTAGGAATATAATCAATATGTATTTTGCCCAAAATGTGTACTGCACTATGTGGCGGTACATATTTTCCATAAGGGGGGATTTAAAATTGAGAAGAAAAAAAGTAATATTGTTCCTGCTGTTGACGGGCACTGTACTTTTAGCAGGCTGTGTGAAAAAGAGTGTAAAAAAAGAAGAGGCAGAAACAATTAGGGTGTACTTGTGTATGATGAATATGCACCTTATATTCAGTCACAGCTTCCAGATGTGAATATTGAATTTGTAGTTGGCAATAACGATTTGGATTTTTATAAGTTCTTGGATGAAAATGGCGGACTTCCTGATATTATTACGTGTTGTCGTTTCTCACTTCATGATGCAAGTCCGCTTAAGGATAGTCTTATGGATCTTTCCACAACAAATGAGGCAGGTGCAGTCTATAATACATATCTCAATAATTTCATGAACGAGGATGGAAGTGTGAACTGGCTTCCTGTATGCGCGGATGCGCATGGATTTGTAGTAAACAAAGGATTGTTTGAAAAGTATGGTATTGAGCTGCCGACAGATTATGACAGCTTTGTTTTGGCGTGCCAAAAATTTGAAGAAGCAGGTGTTCGCGGATTTACTGCAGATTATTACTATGATTATACATGTATGGAAACACTGCAGGGACTGTCTGCTTCAGAGCTTACATCTACGGATGGACGTAAGTGGCGTACTGCTTATAGTGATCCTGCCAACAAAGAGCGTGTTGGCCTGGATGATATTGTTTGGCCGCAGGCTTTTGAGCATATGGAACAGTTTATTAATGATGTGAAATTGGGACAAGACGATCTGAAACTTAATTATGATGATGTAATAGGTATGTATCAAAATGAAGAGCTTGCTATGTATTTTGGCACTTCAGCTATGGTGAAGACATTTCAGGATCAGGGCATCGATACAGCGTTTTTACCATTCTTTAATCAGAATGGTGAAAAATGGATCATGACAACTCCATATTTTCAGATAGCCTTAAATAAAGATTTGGAACAGGATGATTCGCGACGCAAAAAAGCAATGAAGGTATTAAAAGAGATGATGTCAGAGGAAGCGCAAAATCTAATTATTGCGGATGGTCAGGATATGTTAAGCTACAGTCAGAATGTGGATTTTCATCTTACTGAGTATTTAAAAGATATTAAGCCTGTTATTGAAGAAAACCATATGTATATTCGCATTGCGTCAAATGATTTCTTTTCCATTTCTAAAGATGTGGTTTCTAAGATGGTTGCAGGTGAGTATGATTCAAATCAGGCATATAAGGCATTTAATGACCAGTTAAAGGATGAAAAATCAGCTTCTGATGATGTTGTGTTGAAGGTACAGAATACATATTCAAATTACTTCCATGCTGACGGCGGAAATGAAGCTTATTCAGTTATGGCAAATACGCTGCGCGGTATTTACGGGACAGATGTGCTTATTGCAGCGGGAAACAGTTTTACAGGAAATGTGCTGCAGGCTGATTACACTAAAAAAATGGCAGGCAGCATGATCATGCCAAATAGTCTGTCAGCTTACAGCAGCAAGATGAGCGGGGCTGAACTGAAAGAGACGGTTAAAAACTTTGTAGAAGGCTATGAGGGAGGATTTATTCCGTTTAACCGTGGCTCTTTGCCAGTGGTCAGTGGTATTTCTGTGGAAATCATGGAGACAGATGATGGCTATACATTGAGCAAAGTTACAAAGGACGGAAAACAAATTCAGGACGAGGATACTTTCACGGTAACCTGTCTCGCG
>OLSD01002847.1_pt1 | contig 11637 bp, 4 predicted proteins | sample 1672211 | NCBI WGS metagenome assembly OLSD01 (sample SAMEA3136659, study PRJEB25190) | human gut metagenome
CCGATAAACAGGGCGTTTGAGCCATATTTGTGAGGGTGTGAGGGTAAAAAAAGAAAAAAACTTTTTTTATTATATTGTTGTTTGAATGGAGAGAATCCGCCGTCAGAGGCTATGGGATATTCCTGTAGTTGCCACTCGCCAGAACCACAATGGTATGTCATGGTCAAAATCCGGAAGTGGTGCTTTGGCAATCATTACTGCTGCAAGGATCAATGGTGAGTTAGAAAAATGGATGGCAGCGGGAGTGTGGAATTCAAGATGGCCGGATAGCCATTTCAACCGTACAGGTCGAAATTTTTTTCTTTTTCTACCCTCACCCCCTCACAATTCGTCTGAAACGCCCTGTTTATCGGGGTTTTAGTGGTGGGGTAGGTGTGAGGGTGTGAGGGTAAAGATGAGGAATGGCCAAAGGTGATGGATAATGGATGAATGAGGACAAGTCTGCTCCATATATAATAAGGTGTAGAGACTTCGTTCTGTAGCATCGCCGTGCGGACATTATATTTGTGTACGTAAACACATGAATTGGATGTTTATACTTTTAATTTGTATAAATTACACGTATAATAAAATTATTTTGAAAAAAATACCAAATTATGATTGCAGTTTGAAATAAATTCGTATCTTTGTCCGGCTGAATTACGTATCTGCGTGTTTTTATAGATGATAATAATATTCACAACTAAATATAAATTTAATTAATAAGCCAATGAAAAAGTGTTTTGCTTTTATGCTTCTTGCGGCTGCATTTGTAGGTTCTTCTACTGCGAATGCACAGACAATCCTTGATGAAGGGTTTGAAACCGGAAGCACAGAGACATTTTCACAGCCGGTTGCCGAAGGGTGGACTACTGTGAATTCCTACAGCGGTTCGACAACAAAGTTCAACTGGTCGAACTATTATAGTGAAAAGGGTACTATAACCGGCAAGCATGTTGCCCAGTGCGACGGAGCTTCATACCAGGACGAAGGTCAGGGCCCCCGCGAGGAAATCCTACTCACACCGGAGCTTGACCTCAACAACACCTATCAGTTGAGTTTCGACTGGAAGGTGAGCCCACAGGCATACATGGATACATACCGCTATGACCTGCAGGTGCGTATCGTGGAGAATGGTGACGTGAACAATGCCGAGACCATCTTCTCCATCCAGAACATGGAAGACCTGAAGGCGAGCGGCGTGGCTTATCCGTTTGAGGGTTGGTCTGTCCAGACAAGTAAGATTGACCTGAGCGAATGGCAGGGAAAGAAAATCAAGATTGCTTTCGTCTACAAGATGCTCACGGAGAAATCCAACGTGGTTTATCTTGACAACGTGCTCGTGAAGCAGGCAGCTCCTGTTACCGGTCCTGTAGCCAGCATCAACAAGACAAGCTATGACTACGGCACTGTATATATGGGCGAGAAATTCTATTCAGAAGTCTTCAAGCTGCAGAATACAGGAAAGAAGGGACTGAAGATTACAAGCGTGGATCTGCCGAGCGGTGTGACGATGAACATCGACCCGACTACTGTTGATCTCGACGTAATGGATGCAGTCCAGTTCCAATTCGTATATAATGCAGCCCTCACCACTCCAGCAGAGGCACAGGCCGTGATCCATACCAATGGCGGCGACATCACCGTGAAACTGAAGGCCACCAAGACAATGGTGCCCGACGGATTGACCGAGGAGACATTCGAGGCTTACTTCCCACCGGCAGGATGGAAGAACGACGGATGGAGCGCCACGGCTTCTGCTCTTGAGGGAGACCGCTCGGTATATGCAGGCGTTTCCCTCTCGGAGAACTATCTCACATCTCCACGCCTCGACCTGACAAAGGGCGGCAAGGTGATGTTCCAGTATTATAACGACTTCACTTCGAACGACGGCTCAACATATCAGAGCAATGATATCTTTCTGGAGCTTTCTACCGACGGCGGAAAGACATGGACCGAGAAGTGGAAGTTTGACTATCAGAACGACGAGGTGCAGAACAAGGCGCTCTTCGTTACAGTAGACCTCGGCGTAGGTACAGACGACTCTTATGTACGCTGGCACAACACAGCCGTTACATCAAACGACGGCGACGTGCCTGAGACAAGCTCATTCTATCTCGACCGTATCTTCCTCCCGACTCTCTATGGAGCTGACGGAGTACCTGGAAAGGTTAAGTATCTGACACCGGCAAACGAGGAGAAGAACGTATTCGCCAAGAACATCAAGTTCGAGTGGACACCGGCCCAGTTCGCCAAGACATACAAGATATATATCGGTAAGTCTTCAGGCAACTACGACGTGGCAAACGGCAATGACATGGGCAGCAACCTGACATTCACCCTGCCTGTGGCTGACTATGAGACTACATACTACTGGAAGGTTGTCGGCGTGAACGCCAAGGGCGAGACCGCTGATGCTGAGGAGTACACATTCACAACCCAGAAGGACGCTACAAACACTGAGTATCCATACGTAATGGACTTCACAGGTCTTGACAATCTGCCTGCAGGTTGGACATCTGAATCAACACTCACACAGTACGAGAACCGTAAGTGGTCTATCCTCTCAGGTAAAGGAAATCCTGCTCCATGCCTCTTCAACATGTGGCTCGACAAGGGTAACCACTCATCTGTAACCACTCCGGAGTTCAAGCTTCCGGAGGGACAGGAAGTGAACATCTCATTCGACTGGGTTGACCAGCATCCGACAGACGCTATCGCAGACGAGAGCGGACTTGCGAAGAAATTCAACGTAGAGGGCGAGACCGGCAACGGCATCGAGAAGGTGACATTCGAAATCAATGTTGACGGCGAGTGGAAGGAACTTGCATGGCTGTCGCAGAATTATGAGAAGGCTGCTGTCAACACATCCATGGGCGAGCGCTACTATTGGATTAACGAGAACTTCGACCTGAAGCAGTATGCAGGCAAGGTGGTACAGTTCCGTTGGACACACTACAGCTACTCAGGCAACGACACTGGTTGCGGACTTGACAACGTGCTTATCGAGGTGAAGTCAGACAACAAGGTGGTATTCAACAAGAACAACTGGGAAGCAGGCAAGGTGAACTACAACCAGGCTGTGAACTCAGGCGACATCTTCACACTCCTCAACAAGGGCGAGCAGGTTCAGAAGATCAAGAAGATCTCATTCGCTACACCTAACTTCGCTACTTCACTGGCAGTGGGCGACGAAATCGCAGCCAAGGACGGCAAGAAGTTCAACGTGCAGTTCAATGCTCTTCAGAGCGCAGCCGACGTGGAGGACAACCTCACAATAGAGTTCGAGAGCGGCTATTCAATATCTCTCCCTGTAAAGGGAACAGGTCTTGCAGAGGACATCGCCTACTACGCATTCGAGAAGAATGACCTGGATCATCCATGGAAGGCTGAGTTCACACTCATCGATGTAGACCACTCAGCTACCGTGCCGTTCACTTGCTACGGCACAGATTTCCCTGAAAGCGGCACAGTATATGCTTTCGCCGCTGCATACGAGACATCAAATCTGAAGAACGTAGCTCCTGTTTCCGGTCAGGGATTCCTCATCCCGGGTTCTCCGCTTGATTCAGAAACCAAGGGCGACAACTGGATCGTTTCAAAGAAACTCACAGCTACAGCACAGTCAACATTCGACTTCTGGGCACGCAACTGGGAGAGCAAGAACAGCGTATTGCCAGCCGGAATGCACAAGGTTGGAGTTTACGTGAGCGAGACAACACCAAGCGACACCAAGGCATTCACAGAGGTGATGAAGCTCCAGGAGATTCCTTATCTTGACGGCAATGAGTGGAAACACTATACAGTAGACCTCTCGGCTTATGCCGGCAAGGATATCTACATCGGTGTACGCGACTACACAGATGGCTATCGTCTGGCTGCATTCTATGATGACTTCACATTCTCTCACTTCGGTGGAACAACAGGCATCAAGACAGTGAGCAGCGAGATCACATCCGACGCCAAGGTTACTGTCTACAACATGAACGGTATAGAGGTTGTCAAGGGTCAGGGCATGGAGACTCTGAAGACTCTCGCAAAGGGTGCATACATCGTGAAGGTACAGACCGCCGAGGGCACCAAGACTATGAAGATTGCACGCAGATAACACACTCCGTAAGGAATATTATCTGATTGAGTGATAAAAACAGAAGGTAATGGGTGCCACCTGCCGCCATGCGGTTCGGGTGTTCCCGTTACCTTTTTATGTCGTTCAGCCGGAAATTCTATGGGAAACTTACCCCCAAGGACCGGCTTTCCGCTGATTCTATTTGCAACATATTTCAATCAAAAGAAAAACATTATTTATTTATAAGCAATGAAAAAGAATTTATACACATTGATGATCATGGCGGTGTTTGCCCTGGTTGCCATGCCGATGATGGCACAGGAAATGGACAAGACACTGAACATCACCGTGACCAGCGACACAAAAGAAAATCTGAAGGGACAGGAAGTCACCGTGACTCAGACCGACTATTCCCTTAACTACGCCAGCGTTGTACTCGACGCCGAAGGAAAGGCTACTGTCAAGGCGTTTGCCGGAAACCACTCCGTCAAGGTGGAGCGCACCGGCTACAACACGGCAACGACCACTTTCACCATCGCCGAGAGCGAGACAAGCAAGAGCGTCACGCTGAACCTCACGGAGAAGACACGTACTCCGTTTGCACTCGAGGCAAACCTCATCGTTGATCCATACACCGCAGCCAAGAAGCTCGCGCTGACATGGAATACCGAGAAACCGGCATTCTATGACAACTTCGAGAGCTATTACGCTTTCGCAGTGGAGTTCGGCGACTGGACCGGTATCGACGGCGACAAGCTGAATGCCGCTCCGCTCGCGGGAGACTATCCTAACCGCGGACTCCGCCAGTATGCCCAGATCATGAACCCGCTCGCCGTAACACCGATCTGGTATTACGATTATCCGGTGCTCCGTGCATACGAGGGCAAACAGTATGTGGGCTTCGTGCGCACATCAACGGGCGATGCAAACAACGACTGGCTCATCTCACCGGAGATAACGGTGGGCACAGACAATATCCTCTCGTTCATGGCAAAGGCAGCCGACGTATATCCCGAGAAGTTCATCGTGTACATCACCACACAGACGAACAATCCGGACAAGAACGACTTCGTGCAGCTATCTCCAGGAAACTACGAGACCGTGGATTACAAGGGATGGCACGAGAAGAAGTATTCCCTCTCTGACTATGCCGGACAGAAGGTGAAGATAGCTATCCGCTATGTGAGCGAGGCCAATTCCGGCGGAGCGTTCATGCTTATGGTGGACGACTTCTACGTGGGACAGCCGTTCTATGAGGAACAGCCGACAGCAGCTCCACGCCACAGCCTGCAGGGCAAGGCGCAGCGCGTGCATGTGGTTTCAGACATGCAGCGTTCACCTGCCAACCCTAACGAAGTGTTCGACGTATATCTCGACAACAATCTGATGGGTTCTACAGGAAACTATTCATACACGATAGAGAACATCGCCGACGGCACACACACCTACGGCGTGAAGGCAAGATACAAGGTGGCAGAGACCGAACTCGTAAGCGGCACAATCACCGTGGACAACTCTGCATACAGCAATATCAAGTTCAATGTCTCTGCCGACAGCAAGGCCACGGTGGACGGACAGCAGATCAACATCCTCTCCACTGCCACGGGCGAGAACTACATCCTTACCGTTGCCGGCGGAAAGGCTGAAATAAAGGCCCTGCCAAACGGCGAATATACCATTACCATCCAGAAGGGCGCATTCAAGGAATACAGTGTGAAGGAGAACATCACGGGCGACAAGACATTCACCGTAGCCCTTGAGGACGACGTGCAGACACCGTATAACATCACGGCCGAACTCACAAACGGCACTGAAGGCAAGATGGACGCACTCCTGCGCTGGAACCAGATTCTCGGTTTCAAAGACAGCTTCGAGGAATACGAAGACTTCGCCACGGGCGACTTCGGCGGATGGAAGACCATCGACAATGACAAGATGCCTGTATATCCTATAGCACTCGGTTCACAGACGAACATCGTTTCGTTCCCGGGTTCCGGTACAGCAAACCAGCCTACGGCAATTCCTCCTATGGTGTTCAACCCATGGAAGACGACACCGGCAATGCTCCCGACCGACCCTGCCATGTATGCTCCCGACGGAGACAAATACGTGGTATTCTTCTCGCCACAGCGCAGCACGGCTGACAAGTGGCTCATCTCTCCGCTCGTGGATATCCATGAGGGCTATGAGTTCAAGGTAACGGCGAAGAGCTATACCAGCTCGTTACCCGAGAGTATAGAGTTTGCAGTATCCGAAAACGGTGGCGACCATCCGGAGGACTTCACCGTTATCAGCTCTGCCAAGAACATGCCGAGCGAGATGTGGTCGGAGTTTTCCACTCCTCTCGCCGCATACGAGGGCAAGCAGGTGCGCCTCGCCGTACACTATAACACTTACGACGGATTCTTCGCGCAGGTGGACAACATCAAGGTGGAGCCGGAGAACGGTGGCGGAACAGTCATGAACTACGGCAACGTGGTTAAGTTCAACATCTATCTCGACAACACCAAGGTGGGCGAAACGGACAAGTCTGAATACAGTCTCACCGGACTGACCGAGGGCACACACACCATCGGCATCGAGGCAGTATACAAGAACGCCACTTCGGAAATGGCCACATACCAGCTTGTGGTTTCCTCTATCGGTGAGGTGACGATAAGCACCATGCCGGCAAAGGCAGAGGTGTTCACCCTCTCCGGCCAGAAGATGGATTGCTCCGTGGATGCTCTGCCGCAGGGCGTATACGTGGTGAAGAGCGGCAACAAGGTGATGAAAGTGCGCAAGTAAAGATGCTTGCCCCTGAACACTTCTGAATAATAACACATAGAAAAAGAAAATAGAATGAAAAAGATATCTATATTGATGATGCTCCTCATGCAGTGCCTCTTCATTAGCGCACAGCAGGTGGAGATTGACGCAAGTCGCGGCGTGGCATACGTGCCTGCCCATATTCAGGGAAAGTCTGTTATGGCTGCTCCGGCAATGGCCGGCGGTCCGCAGCGTGCTCTCGCCTCTACGGAGCGTGGAGTGGGCTATAGCCAGGGCGACAGCATCACGGTAAAGGACGGGTGCGTAGCAACAGCCGGCTCGTATGACATGGGAGCGATGCTCACCGCAAAGATGATGAATAACTACAAGGGCTGCAAGATTGTTGGCGTGCGTTTCGCTTTGTCAAAGTCTATCGGCAGCTCAAACATCTTCATCTACAAGGTGGACAGCCAGGGCCATGGCGAGGAAGTGGTGAGAAACAAGGTGCGCCGCACGGCAGAAGGCTGGAACGACGTCCGTCTGAACAGTGCCCAGGAGATTGAAATCACCGGCGAGGATCAGTTCCTCTTCGGCTTCACCTACAACGAGACCGAGGAGATGGCGGCATCCAAGAAGGGCGCCCTCTGCTTCTACGGCAACAAGGTGTCGAGCGGCTATTCCACTCTTATCCTCCAGGGCGAAGACTTCATGTCGATTACCAACATCAGCGACCTCTGTGTGCAGCTCATCGTCGACGTGAGCAGCCTGCCTAAGAAGATGGTTAGTATCAACTCCATGCTCAATGGCGTGAGCTACAAGAAGATCGGCAGCGAAATGGATATAATGATGACCTATACCAATACCGGACTTGAGAAATTGGAGTCGGTGCGCTTCGGATTCAGAATCGACGACGGCGAGGCTGTATACAAGGATGTAACCCCAAAGGACGCCTCGACCCCGGGCAAGTCTGAAACATTGTCAATACAGATTCCTATTCCGGAGTCAACGGCAGTAGGCAGACACAACCTCAACGTCTTCGTTGACAAGATTGACGGCGAGGCTGCTTCAGAATCGGAGCAAGGCAAGTATGCAGACCCGTTCGTTGCCTACAACAACGGTTTCCTGCGCCAGCAGTCATACATCGAGACTTACAACAGCCAGAACAGCGCTTATGGTCCGCTTGTGAATGATGAGTACACCAAAGTGGACAAGGACAATGATGCCTGCGTGGTGAATATATACCAGAAGGGCGAGCCGCTCGCTGTGGAGTCTTCGCTCTATCTGAACGACCTCTATGCCTATACCTTCCCTTGCAGCACTTCAAACCGCTTCTACTATGGCATGGGCGAGGCTCATTATGCTTTCGACGTGAATGACTATGCCGCTTTTATGCCAAGTCTTGTATACGACGGAGTACGCGTGTTTATCAACGAGGCAAAGACCTTCCCGTCTTTCGCTACGGTAGGCATCAGCTCTTCATTCGACAGCTCGACAAGGGAGGTCAGCGTAGACGTGAGCGGTGACATTGCTGACGAGGCTCCTGCCATCTTCGGGGACATGGCTCTCACCATAATGCTTGCCGAGGACAACATCGTGGGCAACCAGTTAATGGGCGGTACTGTGGTTTCAAAGAAATACGTGCACAACCAGGTGCTCCGTGCATACATGACGCAGCCTCAGGGCGACAAGATTACCAACGACAACGGTAAGTATGCCGCACACTATACCTACACTCTTCCTGCTGAATGGAAGGATGCGGACATCAAGGTGGTTGCTTTCGTTACGAAGGCTTTCGACAAGGTTACGCAGGAGAACATGCAGATGGCTGACGTGACAAACTGCAACAGCGTGAAGCTCGGCGGCACAGCGGCAATCAATGGCGTAGCTGCACAGGAGTCATCTTCCGCTGCCGATGGCATCTACACGCTTGATGGCGTGAAGGTGGATTCCGGTTCGGCTTTGAAGGGAATCTACATCATCCGTCACAACGGCAAGAGCCACAAGGTTATGAGATAACTGGTATCAGAAATTTGTATTAAGATAATAAAGAGCCGCAGGCATAGAGGGCTTCCTCTGATGTCTACGGCTCTTTCCTTGTTTATAGTCTTATGTCTTTTCTTGTCTTCTGCCTTCTTCTTGTCATTTCCTTATCACCTTGCGTGTCACGTTGCCGTCGCGCACGATATATATGCCCTTGGCGAGCGAAGCGGATGAGATGCGCCTGCCGTTCAGGTCATAGATATGCCTGCTGCTGAGTTTGCCCTGCAGGTTGTTGTCTGCCGTGATGCCGTCGATGGCGTCGGTGGCCTTGTTCTGCTGCGTGATGTATATCTTCAGCGTGCTCACGCCGTCGGTCACTTCCACGAATCCCTCGCGCTCCTCCATTCCGTCGGGCAGGGCGTCATAGGCTATTTCCAGATTGTCGGCGGTGTATTCGCCTGGCTTGTTGGTTATCCTGCACCATGACGAACCCGTTGCGGCGTCCTTCCAACCGAGTTTGGAGAAGATGGTCTTGCTGATGCTGCCGGCTTCCTTGCCCACGGTCAGCTTGTCGTCAGCCACGGTCACTTGTCCCTTCTCGTCCACGTTGGCAGCCACCATCACCGAATGTTTCACCACTGGGAATACGGCGAGTGATGTCTGTCCGCCCGGTGCCGCCTGGAAATATCCTGTGAACGGCTGCCATTTGCCGTTCTTCAGCATGTATGCGGTGTTGCCGTGGTCGCGCATCGGAGCCATGGCGAACGCACATTCCGTGGTTTCGCTTTTCTCCGGGATGCCCTCGATTACCACGAAGAACTCGTCGTTGATGATGTATTCCTTGCTCAGTTCGATGGTCACGATGCCGCTGTTTGTCGTCAGCGCATAGTTCAGTTCGGAGAGCGTCCATGTGTCGAGCATGTCGATGCGCTCACCGGGCATTCCGTCCTTTGATGAATAGAGGGAGAAGGTGACGTTTGCAATCTGGTCCGTCAGCTCTTCTGACGAAGCCTTGGTGAAGTTCACGTACATTTCCGTGAGAATCATCGGTGTGGAAGGCTTGGAGAATTTCTCCGCCCATGCCGTTATACCGAGTTTGTTGGAGCCGGGCAGCGTGAGGTCGCCGTCGGTGAAGTTGGTCTGATAGCCGTCATCGGGCTCGAAGTTGGTGATGTAGCCGTCAAACTGCACCTGCAGACTGTCGTCCACAAACGAATATCCCTCGTCGTTCTGTGCGATGTGCGTCACGAAGTTCTTGCCCGTCTTCTCGTGGTTGAAGTCGGCATCCTTCGTGGTGTATATATGGCTCGGGGTGAATATCACGCTCGTGTTGTTCTTGAACTCGTATTCAGAATACATCGCCCATGAGAACCTGTCGGGATAGCCCGTCGAAGCATCGGCGAAATGGACTTTTGCGAGAGGTGCCACCATGTGCATCCTCGTGGAAAGCTCGCGGAAGTCTGCCGGCAGGACCATTGCCGCCTGCGGCGCCTGTCCCTCCACGCTGACGAAGGAGGTCTTCTTCACCTCGTCCTCGCCGTCGGCGTTGGTCACCTTCAGTGTCACGTCGTAGTTGCCCGGCTTGGTGTAGTATACCTGTGGTGCCTGTTCCGTGGATGTCTCCGGCGTACCGCCGGGGAATGACCACTGCCATGCCGTAGGAGTGCCGGCCGACAGGTCGGTGAACTGTATCACGTCGCCCGTCTTCACCTTTATCTGGTCAATGGCGTCCACGCCCGTTATCGACATGCCGTCCACATAGAAGCTGCCGAGATAGCCGCCCACATTGAATCCGTCTTTCGTGCCGGGGCCGTATGTTATGCGCAGCTTGATGTCCTTTCCGGCAAAGGCAGCCATGTCGATGTCTGTCTTTCTCCATTTGCCGTTCTTGTCGTTGTCGGCAATCTGAGTGCTGTTCCATAGCTCCGTCTGCGTCTCGAATCCGTCGGTAGATATGCTGAAGCTCAGCGTGGCATATTCGTTCCACATCGGGTCGAAATACGTGTAGGCATGAAACTGTGCGTTTGCCGGCACGCTGATGTCACCGCTCGTCAGAGTTCCGATGGTGCGGCGTGTGATATTGATAGGACCGTCGATGTATAGCGATGTCTTGTCGTCAGCGTCAATGGCGCTGAATGCCTTTTTGTCTGTAGTCTGCTTCAGACTGAATGTCACCTGGTTGTTCTCTCCCTGGTCTTGTACCCATGCGGAGAGGTCGGCGCCGTCGAAACCCTCGCTCCATGCCGTTGTCTGGCTCGTGCCGTCCTGCACGCTGAAGTCAGCCTTCAGACTGCCTGTTGCTGCGGCATGGCGTATTGTGCGCGGCATTGTTGCGGGGAATGGTGTAGTGCGATAAGGCGTGAGCAGCGTCTTTATGTCGGGTAGGGTAGTGGTGGTCTGCACCCTACCTACTTTCACGTGTTCGTCTGCTATGGCGAATGTTGTGAATGCAGTTCCGGCTATTGCCAGTGCTGTGATGGATGTAATGATTCTGGTGTGTTTCATATTTTTAATTTATTGGTGTGTTATTGATAGGAGAAATAGGATAGACAGAAGTTATAATACAGATGGGAGAAACAGGACAAACAGGTCGGACAAAAGACTTAGGATGTGTGATTCTTTTAGAATTTAAGGAGTTAAGACAATTGTGTGTTCGGGGGTAATAATGTCAAAACAAATGAACCACAATGCCTTAACTCCTTTCTTTAGTTCCTAATCACATAATCTTTTTACCTGCTATTTGCTTATTCGTTTACTTGTTTTCTTGTCAACTCGTCAAACTTGTCAACTCGTCTACTTATTATACTTCTTTCCATTCTGTATTACCACGCCCTTGTAGTCCTTGCCTACCCTCTGTCCGG
>OLSD01002848.1_pt1 | contig 11630 bp, 8 predicted proteins | sample 1672211 | NCBI WGS metagenome assembly OLSD01 (sample SAMEA3136659, study PRJEB25190) | human gut metagenome
CCCTCAATAGGCAGGTCGCGCAGCTTCTGAATCTCATATTTCTCCATAAAAACTAAATCTAAATTCATTTATGTTCAAATCATCATTTCATCTCACTCTTAACCTTAGCTCCCGGCGCCCCCGTAAGATACTCCTGCGTCTTCGTGTAAAGCCCCGTCTGGTTGCAATAGGTGATGAACTTGCGATACACCCACTTGTAAAGTTGGTTTTTCGTGCCCTCCTTCGTCTTTCCCTGCGAAATGCGGAGTGCTTCAAGTTGCGCCTCGTTAAATGGATTAGGCAGATCATCGAGCAGGTTCTTCGGCCCTCTTCTCTGAGCCTCGCTCACCGAGTCGGCATCCTGGTTCCGCAAATCTGCGAAAAGCTGCGCTTTGCTCCAAAGGTCGTGATACACCAGCCACTCCACCAGCTCGCCTATCGACTTCGTCCAAGTCTGGTTATTCAGCACCCAGAGCAGGCAACCCGCCTTCCACGCCGACACGATGGAGCGCTTCGAAATGTCCCACAGCACATCATCATCCGTCAGGTCGGCAAGTGAAGCCATGTCTGCAGCCAGCTGATCTGCCAGCTTATTGAGTGGCTTGATGATGAACCTGCCCTTGCAGATGCTTAGCTTCACAATATACTCATCCAGCTTCTTATAGAAAGCCTCATCATATTTTCCCTGTCTCGGAATTCTGCCGTCACGTCCCATTCTCGCCTTATACGAGAACACCATTCGCCCGAATGTACCATTGAAGAGTTCGTTCTTATAGAACTTACGGGCTGCATACGGAGTGGAGGAGATGGTGAGGTTGGCACGGAGCACCGGATTACCGGTCACGCCATCGGCTGTAGCTCTTAATGCTCCCGAGCGTTGGCGGTCGTAGATGTTGCGCAGCATCTGCGAAATTTGTTTATGCCCGCCGCACATCCTGTCGGCCATCTCTACCTCGGGCAGATTCAGGTACTGCGTTCTCTCGCCCAGGTTCTCGCATCCCATGGCGTTCAGGATAAAGGCGGCATTGGTTACATCGGCAGGTGGAAACCAGAAACTCACGTCGGGTCTTACAGGCTTTTCCTTGTTGGCCGACTTGGATTTAATCTGTTTCTGCCACTCCACGAGTTTCTCCAATTCCTTCTCATCATGTTCTCGAAAGTTTCGGCAGATGGCTTCCACTAAGTTTCCCAATTGTCCCTTGTTGCAGCCCGAATCGGCAACGAGATTGGCCATCATGCCACATGATTCCTTCCAACTGAGGTCGGGATACTGAAATTCCGTGCCGCTGACCTGCGCTCCAAGAATAGGGAAGAGCATCGGAACAAGGGGTTCGTGCATGTCTTTTGATACCTGAGAGAGCAAAAGTTGCACACATTCGGTGCCTTTTCCCAGTTTTGGCATCTTCGGAGCGGCGTTTTTTGTAATGTCGTACTTCAATTTTGTCTTGTTCATTTTTCGATAATAGTTTGATAATGAGCTTTCTAGAGGAAGTGGGGATTTGGAAAATCTTCCAATTCCAGTTCTTCCAGTTATTTTTTTGAGGATTTCCTTTCTCTTCTTTCTTTATATAACTATCTATATATTAAGTAGTTATAGAATCTATAAAAAGGGAATTTGTCTTAAAACACCCTTTTTGGAATATTGGAAGAACTGGAATATTGGAAGATTTTAGTTGAGCCTGTTACCAGCCTCCCCGAAGTCCCCATTTCCTCTAGAAAGCCTCGACTTCGTTTTATCTGTTATCCCCCTTTCCGCTGATGATGAGCAGTTCGTCGGCGGCTCCCTGGCAGAAGTCCTGGAAGGTGAAGCTCTCCGTGAACTGCGGTCGGTTGAAGGTAGGGTAGAGCGTACCGTCTTTCTTGCGGTTCACGTTGATGTACTTTCCTTCATACACGTGCGGGTTTCTCTTCACCACCTTCTGCAGTTTCTTCTCTTGGTCATTCTGCACAAAGGTGAAGTGGTCTTCGCCGTCGTGCGTAATGGCTCCATCCAGATACTCGCCAACGTCCATGCGCCCAGGCTCCTTAGTCATCAACTTGAGGTCGATACCCAATTCTGTGTTTGGGTAGAATCCCTTTCCGGCCTTACCAGAACTTTCGTTCATATTGTCATTTAATACTATATTCATTTTTACTTGAGTATTAAATAAGCCTCTCTGGTACGATGACGTTCGAAGAGGTTTCCCCGTCATCTTTTCTAGTACCATCATTCCCCATTTTGTGATTTGCAACTCGCCTGATGGGTAGTCATCTTGTTATCAGATGACGGGTGCAAAGATAAGGCGAAAAAATAATTGTTTCGGGATTTAAAACTAAGAAAATTTGCCTTTGTCTAATGTGTCTAATTACTTTGTGTGTTTTTGTCTAATAAGTCTAATAAGATGTCTAATGAGTTTTATCCTAAACCATCACCAAAGGTAAGAAAACAAAGCCCCGTTCACCTAAAATAGGGAACGGGGTGAAAAAATCTAGTAAAGCAGGGATATATTAATAGCCTTTCTTTTTCATTTCCTCCAATTGAGCTCTCAGTCCTTCAGCAATACCATGGTATCGTATAGCTTTTAATCTATCCCGGTCTCTTTCTTGGCTATGTGCAATCATATCAGAAATCTCTATTTCTTGTTTTTCAGAACTTTCAATCCATTTTTGACGTTCTACAGAAAGCGAGGATGCGTAACGTCTAATCATCTTTTCCTCATCTTCATCCTCTTTCATTAAGAAGAATGCTGGAAACCAAATCCTCATTTGGCGCAAAAAATCAGCATCAGTAAGTTTCCTACTTCCTGTAATTTTAGCTTCTTTGATAGCTTTAAGAATATAGTACCATTCTGCCTGGATTTCAGGATTTATCTGAAAACTGCGATTTGTCTCATTTTCATTCTCTGTATTCGCTTCTCTCTGTTTGATGAAGGAGCGAATAGTTTCGCGTAATTTTCTGTAGCAAGCTTCTGTGGTAAAGATGCGTGGGTTGAAAATGATATTAGATTGGGCAATAGAAGATAATGAAAAGGGGGTATTCTCTTTCATATCTCCTTTCGCTGTTGTCTCCGTCACAAACCAATCCTCTGGATAATCTACCTTCAACCCATATTTTTGAGCATTACCTTTCAGAATTTCTTCGATGATGCAAATCTTATCAAGGTTATAGAAGAATTGATATTTCTCCTCTGTTGTGAAATCATTCTGTTGGTTCATGAAATATTTTGCAACATACTTGATTCCATCTTCGTGCTCCATACACAATATCCACTGGTTGCCGAGATGAGTTTTGCTGAATGTATTAATCAAGTGATTACGCACTTCTTTTAACCTATTAAGATTTAGAGGAGAAGGAAGTTCTTCAAGCATATTCTTGATTTCTGGTAATGAGTTTTCGTATGACATGAAGAAACGATAAAGAAAATACGTCTGTTCTTTTCCATCGGGGCACTTGTTGTTTTCAGAAAGAAGAGTTGTTAACTCGTGTAAGTCTGTATTAAATCTTTCAACTTCTACTTCAAGAATTTCATTGACAAGAAAGATAACGCTTCCCTCGGCAGGATTGTCTTCAAATGTATCTCCGGTTTCATCTATTATTCCTGTTCGTGTGCTATCTTCAGTATACTCAGAGAATGATTTTTTTCCCAGCATCTCCTTCAACATTTCTTCATTCATGTGATATTTCAAGGCGTCTCTGATGATAGGCCAGTATTCATCTCCTTCGACAAAACGTTTCGTCTCGTCAAGTATGTACAGGGAATAATCAGCTTTAATACAGTAAGGATTGATGTTTCTAATTACCCAAATGTCATTTTTTATTTTTCTTCTGACACTCCAAATTGTCCGGACATAATAGTATAGGGTAGAAATCAATTCTTCTCTTTCTTTTAGAGTATAGAGTCTTTTCTCCAAAAACTTGAGAAACTTGAAATCTTCTTCTTTTACAGTCAAGTCATTCTCTGTGTAGTCTTTTCTCTCTGTCTGTTTTCCTTGGAGTTGGCAGAATGTTTCGTATTTTTGTTCGTAAGTACTATTTTCATTCGGTAATAAGCCAAGACTAGAATAGTAAGCATCACAGAACTCCTTCCAGTAAGTATGGTGAAGCTCTGTTATGCAGAATACGTTTGAAGGGAAATTGATATTTTTCCCCGCAATTTCTTCTTGGGAATTATTAGGATTTTCCTTTTTCCCATTATTGCTGTTGTTGTAAATAGCAACTTGCTGGTTGTCGTGAATATCAAACATTTTTTCGATACTCACGTCACCATTAAAATCCATTTTGATATCTGCCATAATTTATCTTCCTATTTGAACTTGCTCATTGTCATGAATGTCGTTAAGTTTTTCGAAATTGAAATTGGTCTTGGTCTTAGATTTCAGTTCCTCTTTCAAACGATTCACATCCTCACTAAATGCAAAGTTGTATTGCTCGTTGGTACTCATCAATGGGACTAGGATTCCTTCTATGGTTTCATTTGTAAGCCCCATGCAATTATCAACGATTATTTTTACAACTTCCTTTGCTTGCTTCAAGTCTGGATTGTTTTCCTTTAAGGAATCCAGTTCTTTCTGCATGAGGGAGACAAGTTGATCTAATTTCTTGCTGTAATCACATGAATCAATACAGTAGCCTTTCAACTCTTCTTCTTGTTCTGATTTTCTTATTTCATTGTACAAGGTCTGCCACAGTTCTCCATGTTTTAGCAGCAGTTGGGCTAGTGCATCTTTCAAAGCTGTTGGCTTTTTGGCATCCTCCCGACCAGCAGTTATGATCATGTAGAACAATACCGCTTCTTCGCACAATGCCTCAATTTCAGACTTATCAGCAAACATGCGACCAATGATGAGGTCTGCCCTGCAAAAATGTTCTGCTTTTTGCTTTATTTGCAGGGCTCCCATCCATACTTTTATTGGCGATGGCGCTTGGTGCTGTTCTTCCATGAAGCAAAGAGCTGGGTAAAGCGAACAGAACAACTGGTCGGAGAGGAAAATTTCGAGCATTCTTGATTCTAGATTATTCATACACAAGTTTAATTTTGTTGAGGAATTCTACAATCAGATTAAATTTGGAGTCAAACAAATCATGCGAACTGAGTTCCTTGACGGCAATATCGGCAATTTCCTCAATTACAGGGCTTTCTACTCCAATCTTTCTAACCTGGCTTCCTTTAGGTTTGATAAGAATCGGTTTTCCACTTGCAGCACAAGCCTTGATAGCATTCAGCAGCCAAATGTCAGTAGGGTCAAGATTTACGCTCTCATGGTTCTGTCCCTGGAGATGCAAAGTCGGCTCACTATTAGTACGTTTGGCTAAGTCGGTGAAATATTCACCAACAAGGTCGCTTATTGCAGGAAGATTTGGATAACCAAATGGAAAATCAACATAATCGATACCCTTTAGATTCATACTTGAATTTCTTACCTGCCAAAACTCTGCTGTATGAAATTTGCCGGCTATGTCAAGGGTTAGGCGATTTGAGAGCAACTTTAAACGAAAAGTGTTCTGCAAAATATCAGCAACCATACTAGCTTTAGAGAATGCTACATTGCGTTCGATAGCAATGATTTGACGGTCTTTACGATTGTCAATAATAACTAAACAAGAAGGATGATTGTCTAATTCTGAAACATTGAAGTCTGATTCAAGCTTTGCCTTTTTATTATTTGCAATGCGTATTACATAAATATCGCCTTGGTTGATAAACGAGCGGTATTTAAATTTTTCTCCATTGAATTGATAGTACTTTTCCTGTTCATTTTGCTCACATGCTAAATCATCAAGTACATTACCAAACAATTCCTGCTTTCTGGTAAGTGAATCTTGAACATTGACTGCCTGAAAAACCTCTGCTGGTAGTCCTGCCTGATTCTCCATTACAGGGCGAAACAGGTATTGAAAAATTTGAAATTTTGCCATTTTTATTTCTTCTTTTATTGATTTTACTTTTAGTAAAACAGTATTAGTTAACTCTCTTTCTAATGGATGGGGGATAGAATTATTCTTTATCCCCCATCACTCTTCCGAGAACTGTGTTTCTATAGGTGTTGAAGATGTTAGGCTTCAGCATCATATAGTTTGGCAAGCTCTCAAGATATTCCAACTCAAACACAAGGCGTGGGTCTCTGTCGTCTGACTCGGGATGAATCTCTGCCTTGCTGCCTATGCGGGCTATGCGGATGAGATACAAATCCTTGACACCCTTGCCTTTGATGTAAGGCATGAAATAGTAGAGCTTGTTCAGCGCCACGGTTGATGGAAAAGACTTGGTCTTACCGGTATAGTAAATCTTTGTCTGACCACCATCCAGGAAATAATCAGTATTATCTTCCTTGACAAAGCCTACTAACAGACTCTTGTTCATATCCAAAGTGTAGCTCTTCTTTGGCTTGTTTATTTTCAACTCAGGATTCGTTTCTGAGAATAAGTCAAGATTCAGCTTTGGCTGAGGGTCACGCTTAACATCTATAGGGTGAGTGGAAGCTGGTTCCTTCTCATAGATGAAACGATAAAGGCTTTTGCCAATTTGCTGTACGATTCCGCACACCAAAGCATTTCCCATCAGGAAGGCTCTGCGGCCATCCGTAACATCTGGGTGCAAGGTGTGATTGTCCGGGAACATGTTCAGACGCTCTAACTCAATAGGAATCAGGCGACGGTAGCGGCCAGATGGGGTCTTGATAACATGCTTGAAGCGTGAAGCAGCAGCACCGCCCTCGCCTGTGATAATGGTGCGTGATGGCTTATCCAGGGAATCAGGGAATGCCATTCCACCTTCTGAGAAAAGATATTTGAATCCTTCTTTTGTTGTGCGCTCTATTTTCTTGGCTCCCTTTTCGTATTCCCATCTTGCTACTTCCTCTTCTGGGATGAAGAACTCCTCGGGAACCAGCGACTCATCAACGATATTGCCGCCAAGTGTCATAATTGGACCCTCGTAAACAGCTTCTGCATCAACAGAATATACGCTGCGATTGCGCATGATGCCGGCATTCCCAAATGGACTGTCTTTTCCTTCCTTGTTGAAATTGTCAGAAACCTCCTTAATAGTTCCTTCTATCTCGAATTCAGAGATGGTTTTGTCTTTTGGCTTAAAAGGAAAAGCCTTTGCCAGTACGCCTTCATAAAGCACCCAGTCTTTCAACTCTTGTACTTGCCTTGAAACATTTGAATCCTCACGATAACCTACAATATAGGTACGGCGTCTGCGTTGAGGCATTCCATAATCTGCAGCATTGATCACTCGCCATTCTACAGTATAACCTAGGTCAGCAAGTGAAGCAAGGATGATGGCAAAATCACGTCCACGCTGCTTGGCTGGTGAGCCGAGCAAACGGTCAACATTCTCAAAGAAAATATAACTTGGACGATTATCTCCCTTTTCGTTTAATATTCGATAAATCTGCCACCAAAGCACACCCTTCTTTCCCTCAATTCCGCCAGAGCGGCTAAGAGTTGATGCTACAGAATAATCCTGACATGGAAAGCCTCCGACCAGCAGGTCGTGATCAGGAATATCATTTGTAGGGACCAAATTGATATCCTTGTTACAATGACCTTTGTCGCCAAAACGTGCTCTATAGACGAGCGAAGCATCTTGGTGTTTGGTTGATGGTTCCCACTGGTTGTTCCAGATGGTTTCATAGGCATCTGATGCTCCTTCTAAACCGATGCGGAATCCTCCTACACCGGCAAAAAGTTCTACTACCTTTATTGTATTTTTAGACATTTTTATATGTATGGTATTTCTTGTAATTTATTAGCAATATATGAACCCTTGAGCCAGAAAAACTGTGGCAGCATTCTTATGCCGTTCACACATTCTGTTCTTGTATTCTCTGTCGAAATATTAGCTCCTCCTCGGAAGAATACTTTGTATTCGGAACTCTTTGGAAAGTTTGGCGCTCCCATATAGGAACCGCTATTGTTCATACGTTTATTACCCTTTTTGTCATAAACGTATTCCCATTCCAGTTCGTTTCTATGAATCAGATTTCTTGAATCTTCCCAAGTGCGTCGCACTTCATTTTCTATGAAATCTTCATCAAAGGCAAAGCGTTTGAACCCTTCAAAAACGGTTTTGCTAGGGTCTTTACTATCATGCTCACAGAAGATAGGGCAGAGGAAACTGTGCTCGCAGAAGTAATCGTACACATCTGAATCTTCAAAGTCAGCATCTCTATCTGCCCATTCCTCAAAGTCGATGTGCTTGAGCTTCATGTCCTCTGTTCTTCCACCTTGGGGTGTAATCGTGATGGTCTTTGCTATGATACCGGCTTTTTGGAAGTCAGAAATCTGATTTAACCTATTGCAATCGGTTCCGAACATGCGGATAACGCATTTAGCTGAAATATCCTTGACTTTAGCATCAATTCCAAGCATTTCTCTTAGCTCAGGCAGAGTCTTACCCTTATACATTAATGTAAGTGCATGACAGCGAGCATCTAACTGGGCGAAACTGGAAAACGATTCTTTCAATACAATTTCGTTCTTTGCCCTGCTTTTATCAAAGTGACCTCGTACAATATAGTCAACAAAAGTTTGTTTCAATCTGTATCGTGGCTTCTGGTAAGAACCTTTTGCAGTTTGCTTGAATCCAGGCACCAGCTCTATCAGCAATAGTTGCGGACGCAGAAGGTGGGTGAAACCAACCAATTGTTCGTTACGCTTTTCTTCATCAAGATAATCATGATAAACCTGTTGCAGGTGGTTGCTGACAATCTCCCAGTCGTTTCGTAATTTATCTTTTTCTTCTTGCGAGAAAGAATTGTAGCAGTAGTCAACAATCGGGAACTTGGCATAGCCGGAAGCAGGCACAACTTCGTATGATTTATATTCATAAAATATAATTAAAAGCCGTTCTGTTTTTTCCCAGAAATGAGAGGTGTTGAAGTCTGTCTGTATTGGAGGCTCAAAGGTAACATGTGTAATACTGATACCTTCCTTTGCACCTAGGTAAACATTATAAGCTTCTCCTTTTTTTCCGCTTACATTCTTCAGGTCTCTCTTGGGTACACGAACTCCAGTGGTCTTAACTTCCGTAAGAACACCATCAATCTCAATATCACATTCCTGTTTGCTGTCTTTCTTATAACCGAAAACAGATTGTTCTATTACGTCTCCAGCGATACCTGTAATCTTTTTACTTTCTAAGGTACGAGCAAACTGGTGGGATTTGTCAACCTCACCTAGAGTCTTGCCCTTTGCTCCTTCGAGAAGGGTATAGACTTGTTCTTTCGTAAATTTTCTATCTTCAGATACTGCCATCAGTTTATATTGTTCAATACGAAATTGAGTATATAATCATTATTTAGCCAAAAACTTTTAGGCTGGACCCTGTCACCTTGTGGGGTTGATACAGTTTGATTCTTTGTTCCGTGTGGACGTATGTGGCAGATTCCATTTGCTTTGCTCGTTATGAAATTGTCATAGTCACCTTTGTAAACTTTCTGCTTTGTATCTTCCCAGAGATGCTTAGCCTCCACTAAATCATTGTATGGCATATTCCAAAAGAATACTTTAACGAGTTTCATCTTTTTTCTATCTCCATCAGGAGATTTTCGGAATACGACAAACAAGAATTTGCTAGAGAGCTGCTTGCGCCACTCCGAATCCTCCCATGTCTCATTTATAATATCCATAAATCTGATATATGGAAAAGACATGGACTCTATAATTTTATCACGATTTGCTTCTAACACTATCGTTTTCAAAGAAATGCCAGCATTCTCAAACTCTTGTATTTTGCGGGACTTTATATTGAATATAGCCCGGCAGACATTATATGCAAAATCTTTGGCTTTTACATTTAATTCTACCTTACGCTTTTTCTCAATTTTCTTAACAGTCTTACCATAGAATGGTTCTATACGTCTTATGACAAGTTGCTCAAATGTTTCTTTTGGCTTATAACAGCGTAGCGATTTTACAATTTTATCCGAAGCGAATTTCTTCTGAAGCTTTTCTAATCTTTTTGGAGTGATGTTTAATTGATGATTTATTTCCTCATCAAGAAAAGAGTCCAGGATGATTTTGTTCATATATCCTGTTTTGAGCGAGTATGCTCTTTGTTGTGCTTGCTCGTTAGTGCCGGGTTGGTCGCGCATATTTTCCTTTGCTTTACTGCCTTTCATGCATGCTGCAAGATAGAGGGTATCACCTTCCGTTAGTTCGTGCGCTTGCCCATGTAGGATTTTTGTATGTATGAAGTTCCAATCATCTTTGATAATCTTTAGGTCATCTTTTGGAAACTTCCAATTACGAATCAACTTAAATACCATATCCACGGGATCTACATTAGCTTCATGAAGATAAAACATCAGAAGAAGTAATTTGTTTTTCTTCCAAAAACTGCTTGTTTCAAAAGTTTCTTTTGCTTCCTCAATATAATTAATAATATTGAGTACAAGTCGCTCTTTGGCAGCCATACTCTTATCTTTCTTAAGCTCCTTTAATGGCGTACATTTGAGTTCCAAACCAGCTTCTTTGAAGTCTGGTTCTGCATCAGAGTTCGGTTTATAACCATAATGGAATTTTTCTACGGCTTGACCCAAACCGCCCTTTCCGCTAGGGATGACTGCTTCAGGATGCAGTTCTCTCAGCGAACGACCAAGTAACAATTCGCCATATTTAAGAATCGAGTTGGCGTTTTTTGGATTGTAAGTTATTTTTGCCATATTTCCATTTTTTATATTTTAAAATCTACCGTGTGTAGTTGTATTTGAGAATAGATTCCCCTTACGTTCGCTCCGCACGCAGACCTTAGTCAATTTGCAAAGGTACTAAAACTTTTCAGAAAACTTGGCGTCTGATCACGATCTTTAACTCTAATCTTTAGAAAAATCCTGATCTTTTGGCTGGCTGTTTTTTATCTCCTTAATGAAATAAGGTGTTTATTGGGTTGCGAATCATCTCGTTAGGAATCACAAAACGGGTGTTAATGGTAAAAGGGCAAAAGCATTATACCCTGTCTATCAGGTAAATGCTTTTGCCCTTTCTCTCTGTCTATCTTTTATTTTATTTATTCCACCTCCTCGCACATCGCCATCTCTGCTCCTCGGTAAATCACAACGAGCTGATGAAGCTTCGTGGTCTTCACGGATTCGCTCGGTCTTGATGTGTTGCTCAAAGGTGAGATTGTTCTTCTTTTAGGTATCCAGTAGATAGGTCTGCATCTGGTTGCGCACCGCCTCATTAGTAATCACAAATCGGGTGTAGCCCCGATGGGTTCCGTCTATCGTAACCATACCTAAATTGAAGAGCAAACTAAGAATACCATCGGGGGTGTTGATGCTGTTGGCAGGGAAAATATCCAATAGATTCCCTAAGGCGAATCCCTTGGTCATTATATCTTCTATGATATTGGAATCGTGGGAAAACTCCTTGGCGTAGCAGATGAGCTGGCGAACAATCTCATGGTCTGTACTTGAGATTACTTCGTCTGTACTTGGGATTACTTCACATGGTTTCTTTGGAATCTCGTAATTGCTTTGAATGTAATTGTCCGTAAAGTTGAGTACCATTGCGGGGTTGTAGATGGTAGCCTTTTCGCATTCTGAATTATCAAAACAATAATTGTCGTACCATGGCTTCATCACTTCTATCAGCTCATCCACGCTATGGCGGAATGGCAGCACGCTGGCGTAATAGGCCAGCATCTGGCGCACTTCCTCCT